>OLGB01000263.1_pt1 | contig 78552 bp, 73 predicted proteins | sample 1605691 | NCBI WGS metagenome assembly OLGB01 (sample SAMEA3888925, study PRJEB22519) | human gut metagenome | biome: human gut; feature: human-associated habitat; material: faeces | place: Denmark | collected 2010
GCTATCGATTCACGCATGGCTGTGTCTGCCTCGACATTTTTCATTTTATAATAATGTCTTCTATAACCAATACATAAAAATCTTATTTTAATTATAAGATACTTCTTCTGTTTTTGATTTTGTTCTTGAACGTTTCTTTTTTAAAACGCTTTTTGCAATTGTCAAATCACCTTCATAACTTACACACTCGTTTTTTATCTTAATATAGTGTTCTCCTCCTTTAGCTAAAAGAACAACTACATCACCTTTTTTTGCATTCATAATTGCTTTTTGAACGGCTTCTTTTCTGTCTACTATAATTTCATATTTATCTTTTTTAGTTATATATTGTGCAATATCATTACATATATCTTGAACATTTTCAAATTGAGGATCATTTGCAGTTAAATATATATAATCTGAATTATCTCCTACAATTTTCCCAAACTCCTTTCTTCTGTTAAAAGCCTTACCTCCAACAATTCCTCCAACAGAAATAATCTTTCTATTTGGATAATCCATTTTTATAGATTCATATAACTTAGAAAAACTATATCCATTGTGTGCATAATCTACGATTACTGTGATTCCTTTTTGCTCATATATATTCATTCTTCCAAGTATCTCTGTATTTGATAAAGCTTTTCTTATACTTTCATCATCCACATTTAATAATTTTGCAATTACAATTGCAGCAAGTGCATTTTCAATATTAAATCTTCCTGCCATTTTAATTTTAAACTCACTACTGTAGCCCTGTTTTTTATTTATTACCTTAAATTTAAATCCTGTCTTTTCTTTTTCAATATCTGTTACATAGTAGTCTGCACTTTCATCTGTTCCATAATAAATTATATTTTTATCACTAATTTTTGATAAAATTGTATCTAAGCAGTCAGTATTTTTATTAATTACTACTGTTTTACAATGTTTTAAAAATTCTATTTTACAATTTAAATAATCTTCAAATGTTGGATGTTCAATTTGGCTTATATGATCTTCTGCAATATTAGTAAAAATTCCATAGTCAAATTCTACTCCATATAATCTATTTCTTTTATAACTTTGAGAAGAAACTTCCATTACTGCATATTTTAAATTACTCTCTTTTATTTCGTAAAACATCTTATGTAGGTCCAAACTTTCTGGTGTTGTTAAATGAGCTTCTTCATTTCTTTTTCCAGTATTAACATTAATACTCGATATTGTTCCAACTTCTCTATTTAAAAATGTCTCTAAAATATTTTTTAAAAAATACGTTGTTGTAGTTTTTCCTTTAGTTCCAGTAATTCCAATTAATTCTAGGCTTTTAGCTGGATATCCATAAAACCTTGCAGCAATAATTGCCATTGCTTTTAAAATATCAGTTACTATAAAATAAGAAGCTTCATATTTTTCATATTGAATTTCTGAAATATATGCAACAGCACCACATTTAATTGCATCTCCTAAATATTCCGGCTTATAATTTTGACCTTTACAGAAAAATAGAGATTGTTTTTCTACACTTCTAGAATCGCAAGATATTGATTCTATTTTTTCATCATTAATTATTTTACTGCTTTTTAATAAATTATTACTTTCTAATATATCTTTAATTTCTTTTAAACTTAATTCTTCCATTATTAAAAATTTCCTTTCTTTTATGACATAAAAATCACCATATGTTCTAACACTATAATTCTACTTTCTACTGTTATTATGTACTAAAATTTTTTTCATTTCTTTTCATATAAAAAATAATGCATAAGTGCAACAGTACTACTTGCTGTAATAATATCATTATTGTCTAACATTGTTTTCACTTCATCTAATGGTAACTCAACTACATTAATATCTTCGTCTTCATCTAAATGTCTTTTGGTTTTTACTAAATCTGTTGCCAAAAATATAGTAATTTTTTCACTGGTATAACCTACAGATGGATAAACTTCTCTTAATTTTTTTACTCTTTTGGCTCTATATCCTGTTTCTTCTTCTAATTCTCTTATTGCACCATTTTTAGCATCTTCCCCTTTTTCAATTTGTCCTGCTGGAAGAGCTAAAATTACTTTATTAATTGGTGTTCTCGCTTCTTGCACCATTATAACTTTATTTTCATTTGTTATTGCTAAAATAACTGATGCATCTCCTGCTAAAACATGTTCTCTATAAATTTTTTTATCATCTGCTAGATATGTTAATTCTTCTACAGTAACTCTTCTTCCTTTATAAGCTACTTTCTTTTCTAGTAACGAATATGTTAAGTTTTTAAAATATGGATTTTCCAATTTTCTTCATCTCCTTTTATATTACAAGGTTACTTTCTATAGCTTTTTGTTTTACTTCTTTAAGGTCAAGCCAAAATTCGATTTTTTTATTTTCATCTCTTAAAAGTGCTGCTGGATGCCATGTTGGCATATAAAAAATTTCTTTTTTTTCTACCCATTTTCCTCTACATGCTGTTATTCCCATTTCTTTTCCCAATATATTTTTTAATGCTGTACTTCCCAATAAAACAATAATTTTGGGTTTAATTAAAATCACTTGGTTTCTTAAATAATTCAAACAACATGCCGCTTCATCTTCTTCTGGAACACGATTTGCAGGAGGTCTACATTTTACAACATTCGCAATATAAACATTTTCTCTATTTATTCCTAATCCTTCAAATGCTTTATTCATAAGTTGTCCGAGCTTTACCAACAAATGGAAGTGCTTTCATATCTTCATCAGCACCAGGTCCCTCACCAATAAACATTACATCAGCATTTTTATTACCTTGTCCAAAAACTATATTAGTTCTATTTATACTTAATTTACATTTCTTGCAATCTCTAATTGATTCTTCTAATTTCTCCCAATTGTCGTACATTTATTCCTCCTAAAAATTACTAAATCAAACTAATCAATGCTGTATTTCTTCCAGCTAACTCTTTTTCTGCTCTGTATGAGTGGATAAACTTATTTTGACAAACACTACAAATTCCACTATCTATAATATTTTCGTCTTTTAGTCCTAATTCTTTCATCATTGTTATATTGGCTAATACAGTATCAATAAAATACTTCTGTTTTCCTTGTTTTATTTCTCCTAAATGAAAAATATTTATATTTCCAAAGGCATCTTTAAATAAATTTTTCACATCTTCATCTACTTCAAAATGACAACTTCTAATAGTTGGACCAATACAACAAATAATATCTTCTGGCTTACATTTATAATCATTAATCATTTTTTGACATGCAATTTTTCCAATTTTACTTACAGTTCCTTTCCATCCAGAATGAACATTTCCTATAACATTTTTAACTGGATCATAAAGCAGAATTGGTGTGCAATCAGCAAAAACTAAAGATAATATTTCCTCTTTTTGGTCTGTAATTAATCCATCAACATTTTGTAAGTTATCTATAAAAATTCCTTTTTCATTATATATATTTTTAACACAATTTGTATGTGTTTGCAATGGTCTTACTATATTATTACTATCTAATTTTAGTTTTTCTGATATTTTTTTATAATTCTCTGAAAACATTTTTTTATTATCATAGTAATTTAAAATACCTCCAAAGTCTAGTGGCTTTAATGTAAAACAATGTACTACTTTTTCTTTATATTGTAATAATTTTTTAAATTGTAAATATTCAATTTCACCGCTTTTTTTGTGAATTACATTTTCGTTAGATAAATCTTGCATAAATCCTCCTAAATATTAAAAATTAAATTATATACTTTCTTGGAATTCTATTTTGCACTCCACATAAAATTTCGTAATTTATAGTACCACAAACATCTGCAATATCCTCTATTTTAATCTTATCATTATCCCATAAAATAACTTCATCACCTATCTTAGCATCTGGAATGTCTGTTATATCTACCATAAAATTGTCCATGCAAATATTTCCTATAATTGGTGCAAGCTTACCGTGAATAATAACATTTCCTTTATTTGAAAGGCTTCTTCCAACTCCATCTGCATATCCAATTGGTATAGTTGCAACTTTGGTTTTCTTACTTGTTATATATGTTCTTCCATAACTAATAGGCTCGCCTTTTTCTACATCTTTTATAAAAACTATGCTAGATTTTAATTTTGTAGTTGGTTTCAAATCTATAATATCCTTCATATTTTCATTTGGTAAATATCCATAAATAATAATACCTGGTCTTACCATATTATAATGTGCTTCTGGATATTTTAATATTCCTCCACTTGCTGAAATATGATAATATTTAAATTTAAAGCCACTTTCTACTAATTGTTTTCTAACAGTTTCAAATTTACTTATTTGCTGTTTTGTAAAATCTGTACTACTATCAGCTGAAGATAGATGAGTATAAATTCCTTCTATTTCTAAATTTGTTAATTTACTAGTTATATTCTTTACAAACGAAAGTACTTCTTGTATTTTCAGTCCAACTCTTCCCATTCCAGTATCAATTTCTATATGAATTTTAGTAATAACCCCTTTTTTCTTTGAATACTCATTGATTTTTTCTGCTATTTTGAATACAGAAACTCCCGCAGTTAAGCCATAATCTACAATTTGTTCTGTTTCATCTTCAAGTAGCTCATTTAGTACTATTATATCCATATTAAATTTGGCTTTTCTTAGTTTTATAGCTTCATCCACAATCGCAACAGCAACTTTACTTATCTTTTCTTTTTCTAGAATATTTTTTAATTTTTCTGCTCCGAGCCCATATGCATTTGCTTTTATAACAGGCATCACAGTAACATTATCACCAACAAATTTTTTTATCTGTTGTATATTGTATGAAACATTATTTAAATTTACTTCTAAAAAACTATTTCTCATATGTTCCTCTTTTCTACTCATTTTTAGACTGCTTTATCCTACAACTTAATTTTATTTACAATAATTAATATATCTTATTTTTAATAAATTTATATTTATTATTTTTCCATAGAATTAACATCATTTTTAATCTTTTCTAATAAAAACTCCTTATCATAATTACCTATGTACCTATATTCATTCTTACATCCGCTTCTATTAAAATTACAAACGGTTTTATATTCACAATACTGGCAAGGAGTTTGCTTGTTTCTTAAATTATAATATGGCTTAAGAGAAATATTACCACTTAATATTTCTTCTGAAATCTGTTTAATTATTTTGTTCATATATTTTTGTAAATATTCAAATTGTGTTTTTGTAACAGCATTTGATCTAGAAGAACTTAAATTTCCTTCTTTATCTAAATATGCCGGAATTCTGGTTGAAGCACCAGCTTCAAGCTCTTTGTCCATACTTTTAACAACTTCTGCATCAGCCAAAATTAAACCCTGCATTTTAAACTTTTTTCTAATTTCCTTTTCTATTTCTTCTTCTGTCATATTTTTGCTAGCTTTTATAACTGGATCAATTAAATTAAAATATAAAACACCAGCTGGATCAAAATTTTCTTTTTGACAACTTGCATCTAAATATGTTAATAATTGAATTTGAAGTCCTTCATAAACTTCATTTAAGTCTATATTTTTTGTAGAAGATTTATAATCAATAATTCTAATATAATTCTTACCATTTAGCTTAGCAATATCAATTCTATCAATTTTTCCTGTAATTTTCACTTCTTTCCCATTATCTAATAAAACATTAATAGGTGGATATTTTTTTCCCTCTTTAAACTCTATTTCATTTCCAAGGACATCAAAATTACTATATTTTAAGCTCTCGATTATATACCACATTGATTTAGTTATTACTCTTTTTAATCTTTGAGCTAATACCTTATATTTAGGAGTACTTGAAAAAATATAATTTCTATTTAAATGTAATTTTTCATTTATAATTTCTTCCAAAATATTTTTCATTTCATCAAATTCTATTTTTTTAATATTAATATCTCTAACATCTATTGTATTAAAGAATTCATCTATTACATCATGCATAAATGATCCAGTATCTATTGCATTTACCTGTAAACTCTTAGTTTCTTTTATTTTTAAACCATATTTTAAATAATAAGAAAATGGGCACGCTCTATATTGCTCTAACCTTGATACACTTGAATTTAAAACTCTTCCGTATAAATCATCTATTACTTTATCATTTATTTGTTTTGGGTTATTTGTGAAATAAATTCCATTTAATGCATTTTCTAATTTATCTTTCCATAAATTGTTTTTACTAAAGTAATCATATAATAAAAACCATTTATTCTCAATCTCTATTCCATCTTTAAAATCTCTTAATTTTGTTAATAACTCTTCAAATGTAGTATTTTCATTTAGCACCTCTGATTTTCTTTCGATAATATCACTTTCCATAGAAATTTTAGGAAACATCTTTTTTATTTTACTAATAAAAATTGATGACCTTAAAGATTTACCTTCTGAATCTGACGATGCATAAGATAAATAAAGTTTGTCTTCTGCTGTTGTAAATGCTTTATAAATATTGAAATTTTCTTCATATAAATTTTCCAGTGTACCTTTAGCAAGCTCTATTTTCTGTTCTTTAAAGTACTCTCTATCTTTATCATTGAAAAAACCTTCATCTTTATTTACACTTGGGAATACTCCGATCATTCAACCCAATCATAAAAATGGCTTTTACTTTATGTGTTTTAGAACGTTCTACATCTCCTATAATTACTTGATCTTGTGATGCAGGTATTTTTCCAAGCCCACTATTTTTAAAACCAATTTTCATAATTTGTTTATATTGTTCAAATGTAACTTTATCTCCTCCAAAAATTAAAACAATTTCATCTAAAACTGAAACCAAAACCTTCCAACTAGTTTCATACTCCATTGCTATTTCAGTCATATTATTTTCAGCAAGTCTTTCTATTTTATTTTCTATTTTTTTATCTATCTCCATTTTTATAAGGAAATCATATAAACATTTTGTTATAGTCGTTACATCTTTTGATTTATTTATTTCATTTTTTAATTCCATTAATGGGTTTACAATTGTATTTTTAAGTTCATTTATTCTTTTTAAGTCATCTGTTTTTTTTGTATCATCTGTATAATTCCAGTCAGGACCATACCATTTATTTTGTTTAATTCCCCATCTTAAACAATAATTCTCTAATTTGTAAATTTCCTGCTCGTCAATATCTAATAAGCCTGTTTTTATATAATTAAATACAGATTCATGTGACCAATTTTTTGAGAAAATCTCTAATATTGAAAGAATATATTGGATTAAAATATTATTATTTAAGTCCTTTTTTTCATCAATGAAAATAGGTATATCATACTTATGAAAAATTGCTTTGCATAAATTAGAGTATGTATCTAAATTTTTTGTAATTATAGAAATATCTTTGTATCTATATTTTTCATTACGAACCAATTTTACAATTTGAATTGCAAGATGCTCTATTTCAGAATATGGATTATTAGCTAAAAAAAGTTTTACATTTTCTACATCTTTTTCATATTTTTTAAGAGGAATATTATATAAATTTTCTTCTATATGTTTAAGTTCTTCAACCTTAAATCTGGCATTTTTACTATCAATTTTAATTTCATTTTCAATTTTAATCTTTTCATCTTTTGCAAGACTTATTATTTTTTGCGCCGTTTGCTTATTTGAATAAAAAATATCTGTATCAGGATTTTTTATTTCCTCTAAATTATCTGCACATATTGTTATACTTACCATTTTTGCCACTTTTAAAAGTTTTCTTATAATATCATATTCTTGTTTTGTAAAACCTACAAATTCATCTATATAAATAAGAGAATTATTAAATTCTTCTGTTTCATCAATTTTATTAGCTAACATGCTTAATCTATCTGTTTCATCAATAAACTTATCTATAATTCTATTTTGAAACTCATTGTATACTAAAAACATATCCTCCATTTTACATTTAAGATATTTATTTTCCGCATTATTTTTTGCTTCTTCTAATTCTTCAACTGAAACTCCATGTTTTTTAAATTCAGTTATTTGAGTTCCAATCATATCAATATTTTCATCAGATTTACCTAGATACTTTAGTTTTCTTTTATTTTTAGATAAAATATCATAAATTAGCATTGCTCTTCCACATTTTGATAGGTCTGTTTTGTTAATTCCTCCAATTTCCTTAAGCACTCTGTATGCCATACGGTTAAAAGTAAGAACCTCAGCATTTATTACAGCACCTGTGCCAATTGCATCCATTAATTTTTTTTCTGCTGTAAAAGAAAATTGTTCTGGAGTAATAATATAAATTTTACTCTTTTCATTAATTTTATCTTTTATCTCATTATATAAAAAACTACTTTTTCCTTTTCCTGCTCTTCCATAAACTAGTCGTAAACTCATATATTCTTATCTCCTCAAAATCTCATACTTTAAATAATAAGAAGCTTAAATATATTAAAGGTTTTGAAATTAAAAACTTTAATTTTTATGCTTCTCGTTTCCAATAAAATAAATATTGCTGTGCAAGTCCAGCTAAATCCCCATATTTTTCTTTAGCTAAATTTAAAACTTCTTTTTTATTTACTTTATTTTCATCTTCCATCTTTATATACAAGTCATTCATTACTCTTCTTACCCATACATCAACTGGAAAAACTTCTAATCTTTTTAATTCAGAAAATAATAAAATACAATCTGCAACCTTAGGTCCAACCCCTGGAAGAGTAAGAAGAATTTCTCTTGCTTCTTCAGTTTTCTTGCACATAAGCTTACTTAAATCGACCTGATTTGAAACAAAAATTTGTGTTGTTTCAAATACTCTTTTATCTCTAAACCCTAATCCTAAAGTTCTTAAGTCCTGGACACTTGCTTTTGATAATTGCTTTGGTGTTGGAAATGAATAATATTCCTCATTATTCCAAATAATTTTGTCTCCGTATTTTTGGCATATCTTTTTTATTATTCCTTTAATTCTCGGTATATTATTATTAGCCGAAATAATAAAAGATATAGTAGTTTCCCATAAATCTTGATTAAGAATACGTATTCCTTCTCCATATGTAATACTTTTTTTTACATCTTTGTCTACATTTTTTAATAATTCTTTAATTTTTTGATAATCTCTATTTAAATCAAAATACTTATTTACAATATCTTCTAAACTTTCATTGCTTATACCATTAATTACAATATCATTACCAATTTTTTTCACATTTAATACACTTTTGTTTACAACACCTGTATAACTATCATCTATATTTTTATCCCATCTAAAACATTGTCCACATTCAAAAATATGTTTTGGTTCAAATGAATTTACATTCTTTAAAATAACTTCTTGCTCTTTCATTTTTTCACATCCGTTCATACAAATACTTAAATTTATTCTTACTAATTTTTTCTTCTTTATCAATTTTAACATATAAATATTTAAAAATAAAGTTAACAAGAAATTTTCTAAAAGTTTATAGAAAAGTTTCATTTGACATATAATAATGCTATATTTAACTTAAGTTATTCTAGTGTGAGGTCACTTGAATAGCATGAACTAAGTTGGTAGCAACATTTGGTTCTATTTTTTTATTTAAAAAATAGAAGTGCAATATCAATACACTTCTATCAACTATTCTAGTCTTATTTGTTCTCCGAAACACTTGAGGTTCTAATGGTGCCAACGAAGTAGTTATCTACAACTTTTTGGCTCTCATAGACGATTGATATAAAAATCAATCAATTTACTAAAGTATATCATATATCTATTAGTAATACAATATATATTTGATTTAAGTTTCGGTTTTTTGCAAAAATAATCTAAAAAAAGTATGACCGTTGGTAAAATATGAATATAAATATCCATATTTTATCAACTTTTCTGTTTTAAACAGCACTTAATAAACCTATACAAAATAGGCTTTTTAGCATTATGTAAATAATATCTTTACAATAAGCACAGCTGTCCATCATACTCTTTTCTTTTTCTTATACTTTCCCATTCTCTTATTCCACATCTTGTCTTTGATAATATGTTATATATTCCTCTTGCTAGTTGATAAAACCATAGATATACATTAGTTTTTAAAGATTTTGATTCCTTTATTATTTTATTTATAAATTCTCTTTTTCCAATTTTTTCGCTAAGCATTGCTACTAATCCAATTGCATATGTGAGCATTTTATTCAAATTATTTATTGATTTTAATGTTCTTACTCTAAAATTTTCAAAGTTATATTCCTGTTTTTTAAATTTGAAATATTCCTCAATTCTCCATCTATCTAAGTAACATCTTGCCGTTTTTATTACATCTTCTTTACTTTTTATTGGTATATTACTTGCTAACATCATTGGTGTTTCTCCTAATCCATATACTAATACTAAATTAATCCATTTCTTATTGGCTGTAATCTGTACTTTTATTACACTAGCATAACATTCTTTTTCTACTCCTTGAAATAATAATTTCATTTGTATTTTTCCTTTGTGTGAATCTCTTATTGTTGTTATTTTATACCATTTATGATTTCTATATACTTTTCTATTTTCTTTTAGTCTTATTACAAAATATTGTTTCTTTTCAAAATAATGATTAAATATTAAGTTATTATCATAACCTCTATCATTAACAAAAATCCCTTTTTGCCTTCTTTTATCTAATAAATTTACTATCTTATCTATTCCTTCAAATGTGATGTCGTTTGCTGATATAAATTCTTTTTGGGTTGAAGAATGTATTTTTGAAAACAAACTAATTGGTTGTTTTTTATTTTGTGTTAGTCCCACTATTTCTGTGTGATGATAACCTTTTTCATAACTTTTATTTCTGCTTGAACCATCTCTTACAATGCCTAAATCTTCAAATTTTTCTCCTAATGGTTTTATGATATCACTATCATATATTAAAAATATTGGATTATTTCCTAAAGAATCCATTGCTAAATTACAATATTTTTCATCTATTGATGAAGATAAATCATTTGATAAATTATCACTTAATCTATCTATTGTATAAGCTTTTTTTGTTTTTTCATCTAAGGCTCCTGCAATACTTGATAAGAAGATATCTTTTGATTTTGAAATTCCATAAATCAGATCCATTACAAATTTTGATTCTGGTTTGCTTGTACCTTCAGAAATTTTTTTAGAAAAATTTATAATATCTCTTTTCATTTCATAATTATTTGTGGTAAAATTGTCCATAGAAAAACCTCCATTTTTTGTTTAGTGTATTTTTTTAAAATCAACTTAATTATACTAAAACAATGGCGGTTTTTCTTTATTTTCACATAAATTTCATAATTCTGTGGATAACGTTTCGGAATATTTTCAAAAAAGACCGAAACTTAAAATATTTGAAATAATTTACAAAATTATATATAATACAGCCATGTTTTTTATAACATGGCTGTGCTGAAAAAAGATTGAATTATCTCCTTTTAAGGCTATGATAATAAGCAGATTTCATAGGCTGAAATTCTTTTCTGACCCTTTTTAGCTCTACATAATTGATAGATATAATAACATGAGTTTAATGTCATCTAAAGACATCGAATCCCAGTTAATAATTTCATCTACAATTTTGTAAACCAGTTCTATAACAGTATGTGCAGAATAGTCAGCAAAATGATTCACACCATAATGTACACTGCTGTCAACCAATGTTACGCAATACTGATCTTCATTAGGATTACCTTTTAACATGGAAGAAATATCTGTGTTTCCATTTTGACAAAGTTTCAATACTGCTTCCCAGAAATTAGGTTGTTCTTTTTCATCAATGCAATACGGATTAGCTTTTTGCTTGATTAACCGTATATACCTTAAAGCTAATTCTTTTTCCATAATAAATTCTCCTTTACAATAATTATTGTTAAAAGTTACTATATTCAAAACTTGCTTATTGGCAAGATAATTAAATTATGTGACTATTTTACCATATTTTATAGTATTTTTCAATAAAAATTTTCTATAGAAATAGTTTTTTAATTCAAAGTATTAAATAAATACAATGCAACTTTATTTTGTTCTGCCGTTTCCATTTCCATAAGCTTAGCCATTGCAAACATTACAAGTTTATATTCTCCAAAATTTATAAGAGTAATTCTATATTCTTCATCTATATTTTTTAGCATACTATCAAATTTCTCATAATTTTCTTTAGAATTATATATAAGACCAGACCATTCACTTTTACTCATACATATTGCTAACCTTAACTTATCTTTTATATCCATATCATTTGTCATATCTATTAAATATTTTACTTTTTCATTTTCCATAAATTTAAATACCTCCATTTCAAAATCTAGTATTATTGTTTCTCTTTTTACTTTTATCTTTCTTGTTCTCATTTGGTATAGTTACTTTTCTATAAATGTTATTTACAATTTTATTATCATTATCGTCAAATATGCCATTTCTATATAAATCATCACTAACTATTTTATAATTTTCATTTTTATCATAACAAATTCTTTTATGGAAGTGTTCCATAATACTATGCCAAAAATTTTTAAATTTTTTCAATTCTTGTTTTATTTTTTCTTTTTCAGTTTGTAATTTATTTATGATTTTATCTTTAGTCGATAATTCACTTTTAAGATTACTAATTTCATCATCTTTTAACTCTATTTGATATTTGAGTGAGCGATTTTCTTTTGCTATTTCAAAAGTACTATTCTCAAAATCTTTAATTGCCATATTTAAGTCATTTACACTTCTTACTGTTTGAGTAATATCTTTTACATTTTCTGTATAATTTTTCAATTTCTGGACATCCTCGTTTGATATAACCATATTATTTTTGTTTAGCTTAGTAGGTTTTAAATTATTTAATATTTGATTTATATTATTGCTTTTGTCATCAAGTTTTTTCGTTTGATTATTAGCTTCAGTTAGTTTTTGTTCCTTTTGTTTTAGTTGCTTTTTGATTTTTTTGTAATTTTCCATATCTTTAACATCAATATCTTGATTTCTGCCTTTCTTCTTTTGTTTCAATAAATAATTTTCACGATAAATTTTATTATATGATTTTATACAACAATTTCTCATTTCATCTTGTATTTGTTGTAGAGATTGTTTCGTAAATACTTTTGATTTTGCTGGTTGTTTTCTCATACCTCTTTTATAGTCATCTTTTATTGGAACACCTACAATGTGCATATGTGGAGATGTTTCATCAAAATGAATTACTGCATTGGCTACTTTAAATTCTGCTACAATTTTCATTAAATCTTGTATTTGTTCTTTATAAACTTGTATCATACCTTTTTTGTAATATTCATCTTTATCATGCCAAAAGTCCATATCTCCAAGTTCTATTATTAGTTCACAAGCTAAATTTTTTTGTTTATCCTGTGATATATGCTTAAAATAGTTGTCAATTTTTCTATCTTCACGAGTTTGTTTATTGTTATATTCTAATCTTGCTTGTTCAAATTCTTGTAAATATATGTCTTGAATATCTTGATATAAATTATCTGTTCCATATAAAATATAAATATTATCTTTATTATTATCATAATCTCTCAAATTGTGTTTATTCACTTTTGATAGTTGTGTTGCATTTTGTATTCCATTATTTGCAAATGATGTTTCGTAAGAAAGATTATTCTTTGCTGTTTGTTTTGCTTTTGCCGTTTTATTTTTATCTCTACCCAAGTGAATAGAATATGCTAATTCTTCGCTCATCTTTTTTCCTCCTTTTGCTCGAACTTCGTAGCATAGGAATTTGACTTTAGTCAATATTCCTAACCCCCTATGAGTTTTGACATCCTATCAAAACTCGGGGGCTCTGCGAGGCAATAAAATTTATCTTACATAGACAAATTTTATTAAAATTAACTATTACCACTTTTATTTTTATTTCATAAAAACAAAACGTGCCACGTTAATTTTTTTCTTCAGTATTATCTTCGCAGAACTTTACTGGCTTAACACCTACTGATATAGGAACAGGTTCTTTCATATAAATTACACTATCATTACTTTCATCTGGAATATAATCAAATGCTGTATCAATATCTTGCATTTCAAACTTATCTTCGTCGTTAATATATAAAATTCCAAATCTATATTTTTCCATTTTATTATTAGGATCTAATTTATAATAATCTTCTAATGGGAACACTCTAACAATAGCACTATTATCTTCAGCAAAATTAAAATAGAACATTTGCTTTTGTAAATAATATGTTGCCTCTGTAAAATGAACATCATAATATTGTTGTAACCTCATTATTATTTCACAGACTTCCTCATCTGGTAAATAGTTGCTAAACCTAACACTACCTAATACATTTCCTAATATCATAGGTTTTGTAATATCAATATAGCCTTTATCATATAATTCTTGGCAAGGTTTACAAATTGAATCTCTAAAGTTTATTTGTTTTAAACTTACTTCATTTCCAACTAAAGTAAGTTCAATATCTTCAACATATCTCATTATTAAATCAGCTTTTTCTTCTCTTGTATAATCTTTCCAAGTTTTAGTTTTCTCTTGATATTCTTTATCTAGTTTTATTTTATTAATAAAATCAATATCTCTTTTTAGCAAAATATCTTTTGGAGTAAATTTTAGTTCTTCTGTGCAATCTGTAATATTTAGTTTTTCTTCAAGTTCTACAATTGTTTTTTCAACAATATGCTTTTCTTCGTTATACTCCTTTAATTCAAAAGCTCCATTGATATATGCTTTTTTTATCCTTTCAAGTTTAGATTTCTGATTATTTATTTCTTTTTCTAATTGTTCTTTAGGTTCATCAAATTTTTGTTTTATCATAGGCAAAAAGAATTGATTTACAACAGAATCATACTCAGTTAATTCATCTATAAATTGTTCGAAATATTCATTTATTACATTTTCTTTAAATTGAATTTTACAATCATTGCAATAATAATAGAAGTATGTTTTCCCATTTTTCTTTGTAGTAGCTTTACCACCTAAAATACGATTGCATTTAGGACATTTTAGTTTTTGCAAATACAAATATGTGAGTGTTCTTTGATAACTCCTTGAATTTTTCTTTTTCTGAACTTGGCAATCAGCCCACATCTCTTTTGAAATAATAGGTTCAACAACATCTTCATAATATGTTGGATTTTTTGTCCTTTTTCCGTGAATAAAATCACCTTTGTATATTTCATTTTCAAGAATGTTTTGTATTGTAGAGTCTCTCCAATTATCTTTTCCTAATACTTTTTCTTCATTGAATAGATTACTTATTTTTTGATAAGAATAACCATTATAATATAAATCAAATATTCTAACTATAACATCTTTTGTAGCATAGTCTATTACTAGTTTTTTATCTTCGTGTTTATATCCTAATGGGGCAATATGTGGAATATGACCGCATTTAATTGCACCAGCTAGTCCTACTTTGGTTCTTTCACTTGTTCTTTCAATTTCATTTTGACTAACACTCATTAATAACCTTGAAATCATTTTACCATTTGCACTAGTTGTATTTATTTCATCATTTACACAATCCAAATAAGCATCGTTTTCATCTAGAAATGTCATTAAATTTTCCCAATCATAAATACTTCTTGTTATTCTATCCAACTTTAAAGCAACAATAGTATTTATTCTTTTAGCTTTTATATCATCTTTTAATCTCTCAAACTCTGGTCTATGATTACCAGTCTTAGCACTAATTCCAGCATCTTGATAATAATCTATTATTTCATAACCTTTAAATTTACAAAAAGATTCTAATCTTTCTTTTTGTTCTGGAAGACTAAAACCTTCTCTTGCTTGGTCTTCTGTTGATACTCTCATATATAAGCCACATTTTTTCTTTTCATCTTTCAATTTTCAAACCTCCAATCTAACAAAAAAGAGACATCAAAGTACAATACGAGTACTTTTGACATCTCTTAAATCCGTTTAACAAAATACAATATAATTGTAATATAATATAAATTTTTCAAAGTGCTCGTAAACATATAGCTTTTGACGACCAGCTATATGCAATTAATTGGCTATATTATATCACGATTTCAAGAAATGTCAAATATTTACAAATTTATATTTTTTTCAAATATTCTTCTAACTCTGATAATTTTATCTTTTTAGATAAGTTTGAAATATACACATCATTTGAATAATTGAAAACTAAAAAAGTAATATTTTTAATAATCACTTTATGTGGCTCAATATATGTAAGATTAGTTTTTTCTAATTTTCTTATGCTACCATTTATAAAAGTAGGGGTAACTTTAGCAAATTCACATATAAATTCAAGTCTCTGTTTTAGACATTCTTCAAATTGTAATTCTTGTTTAATTATTTTCAATTTTTACACCATCCTTTCATTTGGATGATTTTCATATTGTTTTTAGACAACAAAAAAATCAACCAGATTTATTTTCTGATTGATTTTTGTATCTATCTGTTTATTAGTTCGAACAGATACGTCATTGGTGCACCTGGAGGGATTCGAACCCCCGACCTTCCGGTTCGTAGCCGAACGCTCTATCCAGCTAAGCTACAGGTGCAGACTTATAACACAACAATTATAGCAACTTTTATATAAGATTTCAAGGATAAAATGAAAAAATGTGAAAATGTATTGATAAATTTGAAAATATGTTATAATTAAGTTAATTTATAATTTATTTAAGAGGTAATATGGGGATAATAAAAAAAATTATTAACAGAATAACTAGAAAACGTGATATTTTGATGCTTGATGAGGCTAAATATAAAGATTTGGTGACATCTGATAAAATAGAATCCTTAATAAATAATATGCCGGAAGGTTTATCAGAGCTGGAGAAAGCATATTATATTTATATGGGGCTTGGAAAAATTGTATCTGAAAATCCAGAATTTGTATTTACTGATAGAGCTGGTAAGGAAGCACATTATAATGATCAGATGGATACGGAGTTTTATGGAATATGTAAATCAATTTCCGAATTGTATGTTTCTGTTTTGAAAGATGAAAGAATTGGAATTAAGGCAGAATTAGTTAAAAAGTCTCCTAATAGTCCAATTACTCATGTTGATACAGTATTAAAAGTTGATGGAAAATATTATATAGCAAATTTGATAAGTGATTTATCAAAAATAAAGTCTTCAAGAAGAATTGATAGTTTTGGAGCTGGTTTAGAAAGATTTGATCGTAATCCGAAAATGAAAGAGGATTATGAAGAGTATGTAAAAAAATTAGAGAAGAGATTTGGCAAATTTGCTACATTAACGAGAGAACAAAGAGAAGAGATGGATGCTAAATTAGGCTATAGTTATTTACCACTGGTTTCAAAAGATGAATCAAATGAGTTATCAAAGAGAGGCTTATATACAGAGGATGTTATAGAATTGCTTAGAAAAGATATGCAAAATCCAGAGAGTTTTAAGAAGTATGTTTTGCATGATAAGGATGTGCCTAAAGAAGAGTATTTAAAATATAAATTAAAATATATTTTTGATAATATTAATAAATATACAGATTATACAGCTGATATGAATTATTTGGAGAATATAAGGTATTATATATATGTTGCAAAAAAATTACTTCCTTCTGATGAGCTTAATAGAATTAATACCTATGTTGCAACTATTGATGATGATAAAAGAAATGTGGTTTCAATTTTTAAGGTGAGTCCAAATGAAAAAGACGGATTAAATGATTATTTCATGTATTCTAAAGAAGATAAAAAATATAATGAAGTTTCTCAAATGGAGATGAATGATTTTTTAAATAGTTTAAGTGGAAGAAATGTAAAAATTATTGGAGAGTTTGATAGATATCGTCCAATGCCATTAAGTGAACTGGAAAGATAAATAAAAAAGAGAATAATGGATAAAAAGAAATGGATGCAAAAATTATTGAAAATTTTGATAGATCTGTTTTCAAATTATTAATTGAATTGGAGAGATAAAAAAAAGTGAACTTATTTTAAAATAAGTTCACTTAAAAATTATTTATTAACTTTTTCTTTCAATGCTTTTCCAGGTTTGAAAGCAGGTACTGTTGAAGCAGCTATTTTTAGTTCTTCACCAGTTTGTGGGTTTCTACCTGTTCTTGCAGCTCTTTCTCTTGTTTCGAATGTTCCGAAACCGATTAATTGAACTGAATCTTTATTTTCTAAAGCTCCAGATACTACGTTTACAAAAGAGTTTACTGTAGCTTCTGTATCTTTTTTTGAAAGACCTGTTTCGTTAGCGATTGCGCTTATTAAATCAGCTTTATTCATCTTAAAATCTCCCTCCTTTTTTAGTATATATAAACTTTAGCAAATAATACTTTAATCGTCAAGCTTTTATTTGAAAAATTTTGAGGAAAAATTTTGATATGATATAATGAAGAAAATGTTAATAGCAAGGAGAACGTGATGTTTTATTATACATATATGGTTAGATGTGAGGATAATTCGTTATATACGGGAATGACTAGCGATTTGGAGAAGAGGATTAATGAGCATATTTCAAAGGCTAGGAATGGCGCAAAATATACTAAATCACATAATGCGGTTAAATTAGAAATTGCATGGAGATGTAATGAAAAATCATTAGCATGTAAGTTGGAGTATCAGCTTAAACAACTTACTAAAAAACAAAAGGAGAAAATTGTTTCAGGAGAGCGAATATCCACATTTTTATCAGGAAAAGTGGATTGTAGAAGGTATAGAATTGAAAAGATAAATAAAAAGACCTTTCTGGTTAGTTAAAAATTTAACAATGAAAGATCTTTTTTAATTGAAAAGTTCTTTGAAATTTCTAATAAAGAACCTTATTTTGCATTTTTGGGGTGTGAATAAAGACGTGAATTTATTAAAGTTATAATGAATGCATATGTTATTAATGACCTCTAAAGATGTTTATAATTTTTTTTAAAAATTTTATAATGATATTTTCTTTAGTAACGGGTGTTAAATTTGTGTTTGAAAAAGTTTCATGTAGAATTTTTTCTTTTTCAGTTGTGTGTGAAAGTTCTGTATGTGCAATTGTATTTGTATAATCGTTGTTTTGAAAGTTATCATATTTTGAATGTTTTACTAAATCTTTTTCTGCTAGATATTTCTTTTCTTCATCTGTTGCCCAATAGTTACGATAAATTAATGAGAGAATTGCTGATGTTTCATATAGAAGATTTTGCTTGTCAATATCCACATTGAAATCAATATTACTTTTATAATTTGTATTCATGTTTTCATGAATAAATTCTATAAAATTTTCTGGTAGTCTATTTAATAATTCTTCATCAGTATTTTCTAGGATATCAGAAACTTCTTTTAATGCATTTGGATATGTATTATTTGTCATATTCTACTTCTCCTTTATTAATTATTCTAGATTTCATACGTTTTATGTTAGAATAAGCTAATTGTACTAATGCTGTTGGTGTTCTTTCTGCGATTTTGCGAAATTGATCTCTTTTAAATCTATTTTGAGCAAAACCTTTTCTTTCGTTTTTTTGGTAAACAGGTGCATCTTTAACAGATTCCCATCTGTCCATGTAAATTTGTTTGTCTTCAGGACTATCCATTATTAGATTTAAAAAATTATGTGCTTTTTCTTCTTCGCTTACATCTGTTCTATAAAATTGATCTAATTTCTGTTTGTATATTTCTGGCCTTTCTGTTACTTTTATAGCGGTATTCATTAATGAAGCATATAAGAATATATTTTGTTTTATTACTTCTGGGTCTAAAGATCCATTTGCCATTCTAAATTCTATTGTATTTTTTTTGACGTTTCCTATATTGGTTAGGTTTAATCCGCTATATCTTCTTTCATCTAGTTTTAGTTTTCCTGCTATTGTTTTTAGTTTTCCAAATTTTTTGTATGAGACTTTTAAAGTGCCATTTTCAATTTGTTTTAGAAGTTTTTTTCCAGTAGGTGCAGCAACTCCATTTCTCCAAATGGATGAAACCATATGAATTCCTTTAAGATCTTTGTTTATAGCATGTTTTCTAGTAGGATTATTTTTATCATTACTCATTTTATATATAAGTTCTTCAGACTCTGCATAGATTCGTAAAAAATTTCTCATTTTTTCTGGATCTTGTGTAAGACATTTTGAATCAAAATGAACGTGAAGTCCGCATTTATCATCTGCAATGACTTTTTCTCCTTTATTGCCGGGAAATTTTTTCATGTGTTCACACATATCAGTTACTGATTGCCAATCGGATGGAGTATCTCTTAATATAGGGGAAACTAGTTCGGCGCCTCCTTCAGATACTAGTGATTCTTCTCTGCTTGTTGCCATATGCCAATTTTTATCTGTTATGTATTTAGCACTTTCTCCTTTGTATAGTCCATCTTGACCTTTGGTTTGTACGTTGTAGGCCTCTAATTCTATTCCAAATTTAAAATCATCGGGTAATCCCAAAGTATCAGTTTTTTCTTTGTATTTCATATACTTTTCCTCTTTTGAATTTATTTTCTTTTATTGTATATTAAACAATATTTTTTTTCAATTATTATGTATTAAATGCTATTGTTTTGGGTAGAGAATAGACTTGGAGCTTGGCGATTGAATGAATGTATGATATAATAAAAAAGCTTATTATTAATTTTTTCCTTATCGAGTGTGCAAAAGTAACAAGAACAACAAATAATTTTATTAAGGAGGTCTTAATATGAGTATTACAATGCAGGAATTTCGAGTAACAATGGAGACAATTGGAGTAAACCGGTTAGAGGATTGTTGGCGTCCAGGTTATAGCACACCTGTACCATGTTTTGAGGTGAATGGAACGATTTTTTATCACTCTGCAACTTTTTATATATGTTGCAAAGGTAAAAAGGTTCCAAGTGAAATATTGTGCAAAGCTATGGCTGAATTCGGTGAGACTGATCCCGGAGATAAAAACTTTTGGTATGGAGAAATTCATACTATTAAGGGAATGGTGACTTTGGTCACAATGCTTACAGGTAATTATACCAAAGAGTATGTTGAGGAGCTGACTAACAAAATTTACAAAAAACTGTTGGATTGCAAATCATTAAAAACTAACAAGGATTTTGCTTTTCCGAAAACAGATTCACCTAAGATGAAGGAACTTTACAAACTGCTTATTGAGTTTAGTAACAGTGTAAATCCTTATGGCAACAGAAATTTGAAACTTAAAGATCCAATTGAGTATTTGGATTACATTACTATTAACTTTGCGTATCAGAAAACACCTAAGTTTTATTCCAGATTAAAATTAGCCACACCTAAAAATGTATACTGCTTAAAGTATAATCGGGATGAATATGGTTGGTACTATGATGCTTTTTTGGAACTTCATCGTAATCGAAAAAAAGGGTATATTAACTTGGGGTATTATGATACAGTAGAAAGTGATGAAACTCCTTCTGATAGCGTGATTCGATTAAGATACAAAGCTATTGAAGATCTGTATGATGATCAACCAGATGATGTCGATTTGAGAATTAGCGTTAAAACTGGATTGGCTTGGAGAACTAACAAAGAAGATATGGCTAAGCTTGTGACTGATGAACAGCTCGATGTGATGATTATGTATATGAAACTTTGTATTAAGAAGATCAAGAATAAGGTTTTGCGTAAGATGATTTAGTATGCAAAATTACTTTAAGAATTTAATATGATTAAAGGTATAACTGCCACAGTTTTCTATTGAGGACTGTGGCGGTTGTGTTTTACCTTAAGAAACATTTTTTGTAAAAAAATGACAAAATTGTATATTTTCTTCTTAGAAAAATTTTATTATAAAGACTATGAAATAAAATAAATGAGAAAGCTATTCATAAAAAAATATATAAGTAAATAAAAAGAAAAAATATATTTTTTTAAATAAAGAATGTATAAAACGCCTAAAACCCACTAATACGTTGACTTTTTGGCAATTTTGTTATAAAATGTTTGTACAAAATTATAAGGAGGCGATTTTATGATGTTAAACATTACATCTCAGAAGCTTGTAAATGAAATGGTCCGGATAGCAAATCAGGAGCGTCCAAGGACTTGTTGCAACGTCGATGTGTTAATTAATGCTTTATTTAACATCAGAGACGAAGAGAATGATTTCGCTAATCTCTTTTACATTTACTTTGAGAAGAAGTTGGAGATCAAAACAGATGTAATTGATAAAGCAATCTCTAAGATTGCCGAGGAAGCGAAAGAAGAAACTAGCACAAATGTGATAACTGGTGAAAGTTTTCCAAACATTACATTTGAGTGTGATAACGAGCTTAAAACAGTTATTAATGGTGTGAATGCAATTGTAGCTGAAAATAACAAGGAAGCCGTTACACCAGATTACTTTATGGTTGCACTTTTCGAAACAGAATCACATACCATGAGACGCTTTTTGAAGGAAATCAATGCTAACTATATGGAAGCAAAGACGTTCTTTGAGAGAGAAAAAATCTTTAAGTACGAAATTGTACCATATGAACTGAGCGGTTTTGTACGTTACAGAAATCCAGACTACAAGAATGTAGATTGTGATATTGTAGGACGCGACAAGGAGCTCAAGCAGGTATACAGAATCATGTTAAAATCCAGCAAGCGGAATGTAATTATTTACGGTGAGGCCGGAGTAGGAAAAACCGCAGTTGGAGAGAAATTTACTTATGAGATAGCGAACGGGTTATGCCCAGAAAAGTTTGCTAACTTCAAAGTTTTTGAGTTGAGTGTTAGACATTTTTGCTTAGTCTGCGAAAGCGAAGCTCAGGCTAACGAGAAGATGAACTCACTTTTGGATTTCCTCAGCAAACAGAAGGAGGACATTATCTTACTAATTGATGAAATCCAGATTATTCTTGGAAAGGCAGGACTCTTCCAGACCAAGAAGGTAGACCTTTCAACAACCTTTAAGCCAATTTTGGCGAGAGGTGATCTGAGGATTATTGGAATCACAACACGGAGTGATTATCTTAACAGTTTTTCAACAGATGCAACTCTTTCCAGAAGATTTGAAGGTGTAGAAATCAATCAGCCAAAATATAACGAAATTTATGAAATGATTCTTCCGAGAGTCAAAAAAATGGAAGTTAAAAAAGGCGTTTCGATTTCAGCTGAAGCAATCGAACAGTGCATTTGGTATGCAGCATGTTTCGAGTACACTAAATCCAATCCGGATAAAAGTATTGATGTTGTTGATAGAGCAATGGCAAATGCGGAACTTGAAGGTAGAACAACTGTTACTAAAGACGATATTGTCAATGTATTCAGAATATCATTTAAAAGATGGGAAAAGATGACTGAAACAGTAAAGCTATCAGTAGCATATCACGAAGCTGCGCATTATGTTGTTGCAAGAATTACAGACTGTGGAACATACAGAATTCTTGCAGTATCAATTTACCCAACAGATGAATATGATGGCATCAATGTATTTGAATATGACGATGAGGTTACACCAGTAACTAATCGTAAATATTACTTGGATGTCATTGCAATGAATTTGGCAGGTAGAGCAGCTGAAGAGATCATATTCAAAGACATTAATAGCGGTGCGGCAGGAGACATTGGTGCTGCTACTGAAATCGCAAAAGAGATGATTATGGAGTATGGACTTGGTGATAAGGTCGGTAAAAACAGATACTATGAGGATTTCGACATGGGTGTCGGATCAGGGGATAATGCAGATGAAATCAGTGAAGAGGTTGATCGTACGATTGACGAAGCCTACAAACTGGCCAACCAGTATCTCAAGGAAAACAGAGATTACTTGGATGCATTTGCAATGGCCCTTGTTGATCATCAGATTCTCATGAAAGATGAGCTTGATCAGATCTGGGAAGCAGTTACAGAAAGACGGAAAGGATCTAAAACTGTAACTGTAAATAGCAATTTTTATAAAAAGAAAAGTACGAAGAGTACAAAGATTTCTAGAGATAATATCAGATTTCGTCTTAAAAATGGTAAAAAAGTTGCAAAACGGGTAAGAAAGGAATTAGCGAAGATGTTTAAATGACAAATTCGCATGTATCGCCTAAAAAAACAAAATAATTTTAGAAATAACTAATCAAAGATAATGGAGAGCTAAACCAAGCTCTCCATTATTTTTTTTTCATAATATATAATAGAAGTTCAATAGCTGTGTCTATAGTGGTTATTTTTTTCTTTTGTTTTAATGCTATAACATAAATTTTAAAAATGTGAAACATTTTTAAATAAAAAACATAAATATTGTTTCACATTTTAGAATTTTTATTCATATTGTGTGATGTAATTATTATGGATGCGCATGAAATAATATAAATATCACATTTATTTTACATTTATGTAACGGTTAATGCTTTTTTTTACTGAATATGATAAGCTAAAAAAGGAGTATTGTATATATAAAAAGGAAGAAATTTATGAAATCTAAAATTATAGAAAAAATATTAAATGAAGATAATAAAACTTTAAATGAAATAATAGAAATAATAAAAGATAATGCTGTCTTTCAAGATGTGATGAGTGATTTTAAAGAAGAGTTTTTTATTGATGACAATATTCATGGAATATCACATAATGAAAGAGTAGCTTTATTAGCATGCTACATTGGTATACAAGAAGGCCTTAATGATGAAGAATTAAGGTTAGTTTTGGAAGCTGCTAAATATCATGATATAGGTAGAGGTTTTGAAGGAAATCATGGTCAATATAGTGCAATTGTAATAGATAGAAACAAAGAGCATATTTTTCCGAATTTAAGTGATGATGAAATAAATACGATAAAAGCATTATGTAATGCACACAGTGTTGATGATAATAGATATATAGAAATAGCTAAATTATATGGAATTGAAAATATAGAAAAATTTAAAAAATTACTTGATATTGTAAAAGACGCAGATGCATTAGATAGAGTGAGACTTCCAAGATTTGGACAACTTGAAGAAAAATATTTAAGAACTGAAACGTCAAAAAGAATAATTGACTTTTCAAAAGAATTATTTAGAGAATATAGAAATATACAGCAAGAATTAACAAAAGAAAATTTAAGAGAACATGATGTGATGAGTAATTATCAAGTTAATACGGGATTAAGAAGCCAACTTTTATTTGATGGTGAAAGTTATTATTTAGTTCGTTCATTAAATAAAGCCGACATTGAAAGTTTGGATAAAAGAAATGGAATAATACAAAAAGCTGATAACAAAGGTGACTATACTGTACAAGATGTTATGGCACAAATAAGAATGCAACATAGAAAAACAAATTTAATTTCTATGTCAGAAGATCCGAATATTGTATTGACATATGATAAATCTAATTTACATAGATTTGTTTTAATTAAGTTATCTAAAGATGAAATTGAAGATTCTAAAAAAGTGTTTTCTGCGGGAGAGTACTTATTAGGTGTAATGGATTATCAAATAGAAAAGCAAGCTCAAAATGCACCTCTAAAAGTAAGACAGATATTAGAAAGAGTTGACAAAGCAAGTTCGATTGAAGAGATTATAAAAATAATTAATGGAGCTGATAGGCAAGTAGCTACAAGTTTAGTTGAGAGCAAACAGCAATATTTAAACGAAGTAGAACAAATAGAGCAAAGTAAAAAAATAGCTAAATGTAAAGTTTTAAATTATTATGGATTAATGAGAGGTATAACTCATGATGAAAAGGGTAAATTGATTGATATAAGCGGATTTACTCAAATTATGAGAAATGGTTATTCTTCTTCAGAATGGTTACATTCAGGAAAAATAGAGCAAGAAAAACTTATTGATATTCCTAAAATATTAGTAGATGCTTTGGCATTGATAAAGCAAGCGGAATTTCAAGGAAAAGATAAAGAAATATTGAAACAAGTGGAAACGGAAATCTTAAGTTTAGTTTTATCAGGTGAAAAGATAGATCAAGATAATTATCAAATGGAATATTCAGCACATAATAATTTAAGAAGTGATTTAACGATAGACAAAGCTTTTGAAATTACTAGAGGACAAATAAGTTATAGAGATACAAATATGCAAATGACAGCCATAAGGTCAGTTGCAGAAATGACTTTGAATAAAAGGAAAATAATAGCGTTATTACAAGAAAGATTACCGAATATAAATTTAGATGAGATGCTTGCTTATACATATTGTATAAATCAAGAGATGATAACAAGAAAAAATAATAGAGGTAGTCAGATTGGAAGAAATATCAATTTTATAATATCAGATTATGGTTATGATTTTGATGATGAAGTTTCAGCACGAATTTTACAAAGTGTTGAAAATTTGGGTGATGAACAGTTAAGTAATATTATTTCAAAAGGAGTGGATGCACAAGAAATTAGTAGTTTGCTTATAAGAACAAGAGAAAATGCTGAAAGGATACAAGCTTATAAAAGTAAAAGCGTAAGTTCAAAATATATTGCAGAAGCAATAGTTGAAGGATATAACTGGAAAAATGAAGGAAATACATTGACTTCAAACGAAAAAGTAATTATGACAAATAGATTGTTAAGAAGTGTTGGAACTAATAATGAACTTTATAATTTATATGAAGCTATAAATAAAATTCAAATTGGAAGAAATAAATTTACTCAAAATGACATATTTGCTATTATAATTAATCTTGCGGTAGATGAAAAAATAGGGGATATCTCATATAGAGAGCTGACTAAAAAAGACAGAAAAGATATTCAAAATATATTACTAGATAATAAAGAACAACTTCAAACTTCAGTTTTACCAATTTCAATTGATTTATTGGCGAGACAAGGAAGAGAAATTAATAAATTAAAAAAAGAATTAATTGATTTGGGAATTGAAAGAAATTTTATTGAGTTGAAAGACATAAAAAATGTATACATTGCAAAACAAATAGTAGATGGATATGATTTTGGTAGAAAATTAAAGCAAGAAGAGAAAAAAGTATTATTAAAATTTATATTAAATAGTAATTTATTAAATGTTAATAGTTGTTATTTAACAACTTTAATACATAATATGGGAAAAATAGGATTAAGCCCTCAAGAAATATATGGAATGATAATAAATTTAGCGGTAAATGGGAATGTTTTGGAGGAAAAAGGATATGGTTATAGTAATTTACTAGGAAATGTAAATAATGCATGTAAGACAATAATAAAATATAAAAATAAAATACAAACATCTGTAACAGAAGGAACGATATTGAAGGCAAAATCAATTGATCAAAGTGAAGATAACCAAGAAAAAATAAAACAAGAGCTAATTGATTTAGGAATAGATAAAGATTTTATAGAACTTAAAGATATAAGAAATATATATACTGCAAAGGAGATATTAGACAATTATAGTTTTGAAAGAGAATTAAGTAGAGAAGAAAAAAGAGAATTAATACAAACATTATTAAATATAAGTGATTTAAATAAGAATATGAATAGATATTTAACGACATTGATACGAAATATGGAACAAATAGGATTTAATATTCAAGAAATATATGGAATAATAATAAATCTTAGTATAAATAGAAAAATACTGGAAGAAACAGGATATAGTTATAACGATCTTTTATCAAATAAAAACAATTCATGTCAAAGTATTAAAGATTATAAATGTTTTTTACAAACTAAAATAACAAAAGGGACAAAGTTAAAGCTAAAATCAATTAATCAAAATAAAGATTACCAAGAAGGAATAAAAAGAGAGCTAATTAACATAGGAATAGATAGCGATTTTGTAGAATCAAAAGATATTAAAAATGTATATGTTGCTAAACAAATTGTCGAAGGATATAATTGGGGAAAAGAATTAACTGTAGAAGAAAAAAAAGCAATTGTAAAATCTATATTAGATAATGCAGGACTAAATAAAAACGAAACAAGATATATTTCAACGATGATATATAATTTGGAGCAAGCTGGTTTTGGCGAACAAGAAATATATGGAATGATAATAAATCTTGGAATAAACGGTTCTGTATCAGTAGAAAAGGGCTTTTCGTACAAAGATTTTCTATCGAATACTGGTAATGTATGGCAAATACAAAAATATAAAGAAAGGATTCGAACTAGTGTCTCTAAAGGAATGGTAATAAAAGCGATGTCTGAACAATTGTCGCTAGAAGAACAAGATAAAATAAAAAATGAGTTAGTGAGTTCTGGTATAGACAAAGATTTTTTGGATTCTAAAGATATAAGAAATATATATACTGCAAAACAAATAGTAGAAAATTATAGTTTTGCAAGAAAATTAAAAAATGAAGAAAAAAGTGCGTTATTAACATTGATATTAGATAATGGTAAATTAAATAATAAAAGAGCAAATTATTTAACAAAATTGATACAAAATATGGAACAAATAGGACTTAACATACAACAAATATATGGAATGATAATAAATCTTGGGGTTGATGGAAATATCTTGGAGGAGACGGGCTATGGATATAGTGCCTTATTGGTAAATAAAGATAATTCGTGCCAAACAATAATTAGACATAAAGAGAGAATACATACACAAGTAACAGAAGAGACAATCCAAAGAGCGTTAGAAATAGCAAATAAACCTAAAAAAGTTAAAGGACAAGATATTGCTAAAGCAACACTGGAATTAACAATTGCTAGTAGCGGAGGAAGTCAAGTTTGTGATGATGTTCAAGCTGATTATCAGAGATTAATGGATGAAAAAATAAAGAAAAACGAAATAGAATGGGGTGAGTAAGATGTACCAAATTAAATATGCAAATGCATATACAGAAGTATATGAAATTTTAAATTGTCTAGATAAGGATGAATATAATAAAATACCTGTAGAATTGATAGAAGTCTTTGAAGAAAATAGAAATTTAGATTACGAGTATGAAATAAATCAAGAACAGGATTTAACAAAGCAACCGATGCTTATAGAGACGAAAGCAATTCTCTTAAACATATTTAGAGATTATCTTGCCACTCCAGAACAAAACAAAAAAATAAAGCAATGGTTACAGATGGATAGAGAATATTTAGATCAGCAGAAGCGTAAAAAATATCCTGGCAATATGTTTGAAGATACTAGCAAAAAGGAATGTAATACACATAAAGAAGAGACCTTATTACCTGCAGAAATAAAGAAGCAGTCTTTTATCAAAAAGATTTTTGATAAGATAAAGAGTATTTTAAAAAATAGGAGGGCATAAATGGAAAGTGAAAAAGATGAATTAACAAGATTAAAAGAGTGGCAAAATTTAATGGAGGAATATAATAATTTCTTTTATGCAGATGATGGAATATTTACTGTTTCTTTATTTGATAAAGAATTAAAACAATATAATTTAGATTTTGAATATATTAAAAATTTGATAAGAAAATTAAAAGAGTTTGAAGAAAAATATGGTGAATTATATAATGATGAAAAAAATAATTTATTAAAATTCAAAGAAATATTAATCGATTTAGATACTGGTACAAATGGAATAAAAAATATATATGAAAAAATGAGTAATATATATAATTTTATAGAAGATTATTAAAAGTAACAAGAACTTATATAAGTTGCGAAGAATATAAAACTGAATGTATTAACACAAATATAGAGAAATTTTGAAAAAGTTAGAAATTAAAAAAGGGCTAAAAACAAATTAAGGAGCTTGTAAAAAGCTCCTTTTTATGGTCGAGGTGACAGGGATCGAACCTGCGACCTCATGGTCCCAAACCACGCGCGCTACCAACTGCGCTACACCTCGAAATCAAACTGCTTATATATATTACCATGGATTAAAAATAAATTCAAGAGGAAAACGAAAAAAAATAAAAAATTTTTGAAAAAATTGAAATGTGTTTGATAATAGTATATATTTTTAAATAGGTGATTATATGATAATAGAAAAGTTTGAGGATTTTTGCATTGAAAAAAGAGAAGGCAAGGTAATGTTGTCTGCACCTCATTGTTATGATCAATGGAGACATGAGAAGATTAAAAGAAGAGAAACGAGAAGTGGTGTTTTGGTAAAGAGTGTGGCTTCTAATTTGGGGTGTTCTTGTATTTATAAAACAAAGTTTTTTTATAATGATCCAAATTGGGATGATGAATCCACATATAGAACGGAATTGGTGGATTTTATTAAGGAAAATGAAATTAAATGTTTGCTTGATATACATACAATGCGTGCTGAAAGGGAAACTGATATATGTATTGGAACTAATTGTATGAAAAATATTCAGGGTAGAAAGGATATGCTTGATGTCGTTTGGAAGTGTTTTAAAAATTATGGCTTTCAGCATGTTGAGATAGATAAACCTTTTAATGCTTCACATCATAATGTTGTATCTTGCGATGTTGCGGAGCAATGTGAGATTCCTTGTTTTCAAATAGAGATTAATAATAGATTTATGCATAGAGCTTATGAGAATTTTGATTTCGATAAAGTAAAGTTAGTTATTAAAGCTGTGATTATTGAATTGGATAAAATTTTATGACTTAATAAAGCTATTTTCTTTTTTGATTTTGGAAAATAACAATGCAAAAATTTTTTTACATATTTCACGCGGCCAAGGAATTTACCCAAAAATGTTATAATATGAACAAGTGTTATTAAAAGTCTGTTTGAGGTTGATAATAGATTAACTATATAAAAATAACAATTATGGAAAAAGTTTTAAAGAACAAAAAAACCTAAGATTTAATCTTAGGTTTTTGGTGAGCCAGGAGGGGTTCGAACCCCCGACCCCGCGCTTAGAAGGCGCGTGCTCTATCCAACTGAGCTACTGACCCGTAATGCTTATTTAGTATACTGCGTTTTTTCGCAGTTGTCAATAGTTTCGAATAAAATTTTTTAATTTTTTTGATGAGATAGGTATAAAAAATTGAGCTAACTAATATTGTTAGTTAGCTCATAATATATTGTAGAAAGATTTACTAAATATATTGGGTTGATGTTTGAATGTTTTTCATAGTTTACTTGCAAATGAAATTTGATATTAATATGTTTTGATATTTGAATTGCTAGTATTATGCTTGTAAAAATTCTCTTATTGAGTTCATGTTTTCTGTTAAGATTTTGCAACTTTCATCTAGTTTTTTCTGGTCTTCAGTATTTAATTCTAGTTCAAGTAATTCTCTTGCTCCGTTACTATTGATTATTGCTGGAACTCCAATATAAATATCTTTGTGACCATATTCACCATTAAGGTATGCTGATACAGTTAATATTTCGTTTGTATTGTTTAATATTGTTTTTACTATTTTAGCAAGTCCCAATCCAATTCCGTAGTATGTTGCTTTTTTCTTTTCAATTATTTCATATGCTGCATCACGAACTTCAACATATATTTTATCTAGAACTGATAAATCTTTTTTTGCATCTTTTACGATGTCTTTTATTTTTTTGCATCCAACATATGCGTGATCCCATGGAACAAATGAAGAGTCTCCGTGTTCACCCATGATGTAGGCGTGTACATTTTTATTTGAAACATTTAAGTAGTCTCCTACTAAATATCTTAATCTACATGTATCAAGTGCTGTACCTGATCCTATAACTTTTCTTGTTGGAAATTGTGAAACTTCTTGGACTACTTTTGTCATTAAGTCAACAGGATTAGATGCTACTAAGAAAATTCCTTTGAATCCACTTGCAATTACTTGTTCTGTTATATTTTTCATTATTTTTGCATTTGCGTTTGATAATTCTAATCTTGTTTGTCCTGGCTTTTGACTTAATCCTGCAGTGATAACAACGATATCAGCATCTTTGCATTCTGAATATTCACCAGATTTTATTTTCATATGGCTTGGAGAACATGGAAGTCCATGACATAAATCCATTGCTTCGCCTTCTGCTTTGTCTTTTAGAACATCAATTAAAACTAATTCATTAACGCCACTTGCGTTTCCTTGGTTTAATAGGGCATATGCCATACTCATTCCAACAAAACCTGTTCCAACTAATATTACTTTTCTTTTTCCTATCATATAAATCACCTTTCTTGTTTAAAACATTTCCAATTTTCAATTATAATACACGGACTTTTAAAAATCAAGCAAAATATAATTCAGATGTAAACGTATTGAAGAAAGAGAAATCTTGGTATATTATATAGAAAAAGGGGGAAGTATGGCGAAAAAAGGAGAATTGAAACAAATAACATGTACTCTTGAAAAAGAGGTTGTTGCTACGGTTAGAAAGATAGTTGAGCAATATGATTTGTTTTCTATGAGTAGTTTTATAAATGATTGTGTTAAATTTTCAATGGATAATTTAGATGTTATGATGGAAACCGATGAAGATTGGATTCGAATTAAACAGTTTTTTATATCTGGATTATAGATATTTTAAAAATCTCCTAATAAATACTATCGACATAAAAAAAAAACTTGAAAAAATAAGTCATAATTGGTATAAATATGTATATAAAAAGGGAGAAATCGAATGAAAAAATATTCTTTGGAAAAATTTAAGGAGAGAAGAAAAAATCGAAAAGTGATTAAATTTACTATCATTACTTTGATAGCAATTATAATTTTAGTTTTTATAGCTTTGTATATGGCTAATAAAAGTTTTAATTCATTTATAGATACATATATTTTAAAAAAGAAAATTTCTGAAAATGATGCCAATAGTTTGACTATAGATACGGATAATTTATCTTTGATTTATGCTTATGATAAGAGTTTAGTTGTGTATTCTGATGGTAGTATTAATTTCTATAATACTGATGCAAAACAAACTGGAAATATTGAGATGACTTTGTCTAAACCTATTGCGGATTCTGAGGATAAATATTTAGCATTGGCTGATTATGGCTTGCAGAAGTTGTGTTTAATAAAATCAAATAGTTTAGTTTGGCAGAAGGATATTGAAGGAAAAATTTCAAAAGTTTCTGTTAATAAACAGGGATATGTTGCAGTTTCTGTAACTGGTACAACTTATGAATCAATTGTTATGTTATTTAATGAGAATGGTGATTTATTATTTAGTAAATATCTTTCAACTTATGTTATAGATGTTGATATATCAGATGATAGTAAGTATATAGCGATTGCAGAGGTTGATAATTCTACAATATTGCCTGTTACAAAAATTGAAATGGTTTCAGTTGGACTGGCTTCTACTTCATCAGAAAATGCTACTATTAATACTTATGAAGCTGAGAGTAACAAATTATTAACTGGAATGAATTTTCAGAGTAAGAATGTACTAGTGTGTAGTTTTGAGGATTATGTGTTAAAAATGACGGATTCTTCAAGTGACAGACTGTATGAATTTTCTGATTTGACAGCTTATTTGGAAGTAGATTCTAGAAAGGGGTTTGTTAGAATTGATAAAGAGGAATCTAGTGTGTTTAAGTCTGATTATAGATTAAAGATTACTAACGAAAATAATTCGGAGAAAGTTTATATAATAGAGGGAAGTATTAAATCTTTGGTTTGCAAGGATAATAAGATTGCTTTGAATCTAGGAAAAGAAGTTCAATTTATTGATAATAATGGTTGGTTAGTTAAGAAGTTTATTGGAAACCAAGAGGTTAAAAGTGTATTGGTTTCAAATAAAATTGGAATAATTGTATTTAAGGATAAGATTTCAATAGTTAATTTATAATAGTGTATGTTAAAAATATTGAAATTTAATTTGTTTTCAACTAAATTTATTTGTAGGAGGGAATGACGTTATGGGAATATTAATTGATTTTTTAGTAATAGCAGTTATGTTGCTTTGTATTTTTGTTGGATATAAAAGAGGATTAATAAAGGTTGCAGTTAAAATTGTTGCTATAGTTTTATCTATTATTTTTGCTTTGATTTTTTATAGGGCGATTGCAGCATTGATAATTAATGCTACAACTATAGATGATAGAATATGTGATGTTATATATGAAAAAATTAAAGATGTAGATTTTACTAATGTTAATGATAGTGAAAAAGAAAATAATGCTATTTTGAAAATATCAGGGAAATATATTAATGAGGCAATTAATAGTTCAAAAGATGATGTAGCTCATTATGTGGCTGAGCAATTGACTTTGACTATAGTTCAAATAGTATCATTTATTATTTTCTTAATTATTGTAAGATTAATGTGTTTGGGATTAAATGTTGTTGCAGATGTAATAGGAGATTTCCCTATTATAAAACAATTTAATATTTCAGGTGGTATTATTTATGGAATTATAGAGGGATTTTTTATGGTTAATCTTGTGTTTGCTGTTTTATATATTTTAAATCCAATATGTTTGGATGGAAAGATAGAGAAGACTATTGAAGAGTCTAAATTGGGTAATATGATTTACGAAAATAATGTAATTGTGGATATTATAATGAAGTAATTGATAAATTTGTCTAAGTTTGATATAATATAAATTATATTAATTATAGGAGAATAAAAGTGAGTAGAAGAGAAAGAAGAGAACAAGAAGAAAGAGAAGCTAAAGAGAGAAAGAAGAGAGAAAAGGAAGAAAGAAAAACTGAAAAAAAGGCTGAAAATAAAAAAGATAAAAAGGTAAAAAAATCACCTAAAAATAAGAAAGAAAAGAAGAAAAGTAATATTTTTGTTAGAATTATAAAAACTATATTAAAGGTTTTACTTATATTAATTTTATTGACTGTATTATTGTTAGGTTGTTTTATAGGCTGGCTTGGATTTAAATATGATTGGAATTTTAAGAATATGGTAAAGGGTGGTGCTAAAGAGATTGCTCTTATGGCTACTGGTCAAACAGAAGAGGATATTGCTAATTTAGCTCCAATTTATTGTTTGATACTTGGCGTTAGTACAGATGAAGGAAATATTCTTACGGATACAATTATTTTATGTGCTTATTATCCTAAGACTCAAGAGGTTTCTATGTTATCTATTCCAAGAGATACTTTTGTTGGAAAGAGCGAGGTTACTGCTGGTGGTTATGATAAGATAAATGCTTCATATCAACGTGGCGGTGGAGGAGATGCTGGTGCTACAAGGGTTTTAAATGAGGTCGAGAAGTTAACGGGACTTGATATAAATAATTATTTAGTTGTTAAAAATGAAGGTTTAATTAAGACTGTTGATGCGATTGGTGGAGTTTACTTTAATGTTCCAATAAATATGAATTATGATGATAATGGACAAGACTTGCATATTCATTTAACTAAAGGATTACAGAAAATTGATGGAGACAAAGCAGAACAACTTTTAAGATTTAGACATAATAATGATGGAACAACATATCCATCTGAATATGGTGATAATGATATTGGAAGAATGAGAACTCAAAGAGAGTTTATTATGGAGACAGCAAAACAGATATTACAAGCTAAAAATATTACTAAAATAAATCAATTAATTGAAATTGTTTTTAGTAATGTTGAAACTAATATGGATATGAATTATGTTATGAAATATTCACCTGCTGTTATTGACTTCGATGTTTCTGCAATTGAAACTGCTTATGTACCTGGTGCGTCTGCATTGTTTGGAAATAACGGAATGGGTGGAAAGGTATGGTTCTATAGAGCTGATAAGACTGCTACTAAGAAGTTAATTCAAGAGATGTTTACTTTTAAGCAACAAAAGTCAGAAGCAGATTCAAATGAGAGTGCTGTATTAAATCCAGAATATATAAAATTGCAATTGTTGAATGCAACTGGTGATAATGATTCTTTTGAAAAGGTTAAGAGTAGATTGAAAAGTAAAGGATATAAGATAGAGAATACTGGAACAACAACTATTAGTAAAACGACTAAGATAATTAATAGAAATGAGAAAAAAGAAGAGGTTATTGATGAGTTAGTTAATACTTTAGGTTATGGAAATATTTCAGAAGGAAAAAAAATTTTGAATTATGATATAACAATTATTGTTGGTCAAGATGTGAATAAAGTTGTGTATGAGTAAAAAGATAAGGCGATGAATTTTAGGATTCATCGTTTTTTCGATTGTTGATGAAGTATATGGAGAAATAAATAGCTTTTAATGTAATTAAAAAGACATTATCCTTAGAATAATGTCTTTGGGGTTATTGATTAATATATTTATTTCTGCTTTTTAAGCTTCTTTTTTTTAGGTTATAGTATCGTACAGCAGTTAGAATGGCTATTATTAATATTAAGAATATTAGTATATAAAGTCCAATTTTATTTGGCTTGTATTCTTCTACGTCGTTTCCTGCGATAAGATCAGTTGTATAGTTAATTCCTTCAACTTTATAGGATATTGTTCCTACGATATCTCCTTTGGCTATGGGGGCTGATAGACCTTCTTTTAATGTGATTTCTGGATCTATTTGATTGCTTTTATTGTCTAAGCTTACTAGTGAATTTACATCGCTTGCAATTAGCAGGTCAAGTGAATTTTCATCTTTTTTTCCGTTTTCGATTTTTATTGTTTTTATTAGGTTATTTGCAGATTTCAATTTTCTAAATGAAAAATTGTCAAAAGCATAATCAAATAATGATATTGTATCAACGTATCTGTGACTTACAGATCCAGTACTTTCATATGTTATTGAAGCTCCTAATACGACTGATATGTACTCGATTCCGTTTTTTTCTGCAGAGGCAACTAAGCAATTTTTAGCAGCGCTTGTATAACCTGTTTTAACACCTGTTGCGTATTTGTAATAGTAATTGTCAGGTCTGTTTCGTGCATCGTAGATTATTAAGTTATTTGTGTTTGCATATGTTCTACTTTCTGAAGGATATGATGTTGTTGCTGGTAATGTGAATGATGTTGTTTTTACTATATCTCTGAAAGTTTGATTTTTCATTGCATATTGGGTTATAAGTGCTAAATCGTAAGCTGTTGTATAATGGTTTTCATTGTGAATTCCATTTGGGTTTATAAAGTGTGTATTTTTACAACCTAATTCTTTTGCTTTTTCATTCATTAAATTTGCAAATGCTTCTTGTGAGCCTGAAACGTGTTCTGCTAAAATAACTGCACTTTCATTAGCTGATTGTAGCATTAATGCATATAATAAATCTTTTACTGAAAGTGTTTCACCAATTTGAATATTTGCGGTTGAATATCCGCTTGGAACGGAATTTATTGCAAATTCACTTGCGGTTGCAGTTTCATTTAAATTGCAGTGTTCAATTGCAAGAATTGCTGTCATAATTTTTGTTGTACTTGCTGGATATTTTTTTTCATATCCATTTTTTTCATATACTACTTTTCCTGTTGAGGCTTCCATTAGTAATACTGCTTCAGATGAAAGATTTTTTTCCAATTCATTTGTTTTTTCTGCTAATGTTACTGCTAAAGTGTATGAAAATGTACTACATAAAATTATTGCAAAAATAATTAGGGAAAAAATTTTTTTTGATTTATTCATAAAATTTATTCTCCTCATAATTTTTAATATTAGATATTAATATACCTTATTTTTCGACAAAAAACAATATATAAAAGTTAAAATTTTTATAAGATAAATTAAAGGAATGATTTATTTAAAAATCATTCCTTTTCTAGTATTAATTATAGAAGAAAATATTATATTGATTTTTTCGTTCCTTGCTAAAATATTTTCCCACCTACTAAACTTCGTTTAGAAGGTTAGGGAAAAACTTTCAAATTGCGCGTCACTTAAAAATCCAATATCATATTTTCTTAACAATTTATTCTTTATTTGTTAATTCTTCTAAATCAAGAAGTTCTTGCCAACGTCTGTCAACTTCTGCTTGAAATTCTTGAATCATCCATTCGTTACCTGGTTTAAACATGTGTTTGAATCTTTTTTGTGGTCTTAGGAATTCTTCAATTGGTAATTTTTTAGCAGGTTTGTAAGTAATATGATATTTTCCATCTACTACTTCATACAATGGCCAGTAGCAAGTATCTGCGGCTAATTTATTAATTTGCATCAAATCTTCAGTATTATAACCCCAACCACGTGGACATGGTGCCATTACATTTAAGAATGCAGGACCTTCTGTATATATTGCTTTTTCTGATTTTTCATATAAATCTTTAAAGTTTGTCATTGCTAATGTTTGGGCAACGTAAGGAAGGTGATGACCAACCATTATTTTTGTTAAATCTTTCCTGTTTTGCATTTTTCCTGGTATTACGCTTCCAGCAGGTGAGGTTGTTGTATCTGCAAATCTTGGAGTGGCTGATGAACGTTGTATACCTGTATTCATGTATGCACCATTGTCATAACATACGTAAACCATGTCGTGACCTCTTTCCATTGCTCCTGATAAACTTTGTAATCCTATATCATAAGTTCCACCGTCTCCACCAAATGCAATGAATTTTGTTTCTTTCCCTTCTGGTAGTTTTCCTTGTTTTTTCATTGATTGATATGCAGCTTCAGCTCCTGAGATAGTTGCTCCTGCACATTCGAATGCTGTGTGTATAAATGAATCTGTCCATGCTGTATATGGATAGATGAAAGTAGATACTTCCATACATCCTGTTGCGTTTGCGATTACTGCATGGTCTTCTAGTTTTAATGCTCTTAATACCATTCTTGCTACACCAGGTGCTCCACATCCTGCACACATTCTGTGACCTGATGTTAATCTAGAAGGTTTTGTTGCCATGATTTCTTTTAAATTATATGCCATTATTTATCCCCCCTTAAACCTAAATATCTATATGGATTTTCTACTTTTTCTTCTAATTTGCTTAAATCTTCGAATACTGATTTTATTTCTTTAACTGTTGTATCTCTACCACCAATTCCATAAATGTAATTAACAGCAGGAATAGATAATTTTTCATTATACATTCCTGCTACAACGTCTTCATAAAGAGCTCCACCTTGACCATTTAAGGAATCTGCTTTATCAAGAATTGCTACAGATTTTACTTTAGATAGTGCTTTTGCAATTTCTTCACCAGGGAATGGACGGAAAACTCTAACTTTAAGTAATCCTGCTTTTATTCCTTGTTCTCTTAATTCATCTATTGCTGCTTTAGCTGTTCCTGCAGTTGAGTTCATACATACTATTGCAAAATCTGCATCGTCTAATTTATATTCTTCGAAAAGTCCATATTTTCTTCCTGTCATTTTTTCAAATTCTTCTGCTACTTCTAATATTACTTTTTTAGCATTTTTCATTGCGATTGCTTGTTGAGCTTTATGTTCGAATAGGTAAGCTTGTAGGTCTAAAGGTCCAATAGCCATTGGATTTTTGTCATCTAATAAGTAGTGCTCAGGTTTATATTGACCTACGAAATTTTTAACTTTATCATCTTCAATTAATTCTATATTTTCAATAGAATGTGATGTTATGAAACCATCTTGGCATACCATTAATGGAAGTAGAACATCTTTGTGTTCAGCAATTCTATTTGCCATTATTGTGTTATCATATGCTTCTTGATTGTTTTCTGAAAATAGTTGTATCCATCCGCTATCTCTAACACCCATTGCATCTGAGTGATCATTATGGATGTTTAGGGGTCCTGATACGGCTCTGTTTACAAGTGACATTACTATAGGTAAACGTAGGCTAGATGCTATATAAATCATTTCCCACATAAGAGATAGTCCGTTAGCAGATGTTGCTGTCATTGTTCTTGCTCCAGCTGCTTCTGATCCTATACATGCACTCATTGCGCTGTGTTCACTTTCTACTGCAACAAAGTTTGTATCAACTTGACCGTTGCTTACAAATGTTGAGAAGTATTGTGGTATTTCAGTTGATGGTGTGATAGGGAAGGCTGCTACTACGTCTGGGTTTATTTGTTTCATTGCTGTTGCTACAGCTTCGTTTCCACTTAATCTTTCACGTATTCCCATTATTTAACCTCCTTTTCTATTGCATTGAATGGGCATGCTTTTAAGCATACCATGCATCCTTTACATGCATCATAATTAAAGTCTGTTCTTTTTTGATCTTTTGTTACTGGTATTGCATCGTCTGGACATACAGGAAAGCATAATCCACATTGTTTGCATTTTTCTTCTATCCATATTGGTTTTTGACTTCTCCAATCACCGGTTTTGAATTCTTTTGCATTGCCGGCTGTATAGATGTTGCCACCGATTGTTAAGTCTTGATATGGTGTGGTTGGTTTTATTTCATTACTCATTTGTTTGTAACCTCCTTATATTGGGTTTGAAGATATTGACTGGTAGTGGTGTTAAAATTCATTTTGAAATTCTCACGTACCTATGTATGCTTAAGTATTCAAAATAAATTTTGTCATGCTCTAAGCCAATATTTTCAAACCAAGATATTTTTTTATTGTACTTTTTCAACTTCACGAAGTGCCATTTCAAGAGCCTTCATGTTTCCTTCTATTACTTCTGGCTTTTTAGCAAACTTATGCTTGAATGATCCAACCATGTCTGCTAAAAATTCTTCGTCTGTCATTATTTTACTTACTTTTACGATTGCTGCAAGCATTGGTGTATTTGGAAAATATTTTCCTAGTGTTTCCATTGATATTTTTCTTGCATCAATTTTATAAATTGAACCTTTGTAGTGTGATAGTGCTTGCTTAATTGTATCGTTGCTTTTGGTTGTGTTTATTACAATAGCACCTGTCTCTTTAAGCCCACTTGCAACATCTACTGATTCTAATAATGTATCATCAACAACTACTACATAGTCAGGTTCATAAATGTTACTATGTATTGTTATTGGTGAATTACTTATTCTGTTGTAAGCTGTTATTGGTGCACCCATTCTTTCTGGACCATATTCAGGGAAACCTTGAATATATTTTCCAGTGTTGAATGCTGCGTCAGCAAGTAGAAGAGAGGCTGTTTTGGCACCTTGACCACCTCTACCGTGCCATTTTATTTCAATTAAGTTATTCATGTTTGTTCCTCCTTTTATTTATTTGTTTATTTATTTATCATATCAAGACTGAATTCATAGCCTTCACCATTTGTACATGTTATAACTGCTGTACGATAGTTGTATCCGTTTTTTTCAGCTTTACTTGAATATACACTTTCAACTTCTGGTAGGTTTTCGATTGTTCCTGATATTTTAAAAATTCCAGTTTTAAATGCATTTTCTATATCTACGTAAAGTAGTTTTCCTTCTTGGGTTAAAAGTAAAAAGATTGGATATTTATAATTTTCTACATTAAAATAGTATACAGATTTAATTTTATCTTCGATACCATTTACTTTATATTCACCGCCAATTTGAACTTTAGAGCTATTATCTAATATTTTTTCTGAATCATTTCCTATTAAAATGGTTACTTCGTTGTTTGATAAAATTGAAATTAGATATTTTTCTGAATCTTCTGAATTATCTGTTATTGGTTCATAATTTTGACTATTTGTTGTTGTATTGTTTTCTTCATTTTTGATTTTGTCTGGTAGTTTAATTTCTATATTGGGTTCATTTACAGTTGTTAGTTCAATTACTTCGCCCTTTTGTTTTTCAGATTTTGACGTATCTATTTTCTTTTGTGGTTTAATAAATTTATAAAGTAGGAATATTGCCAAAAGTATAGCGATAATTATCAGTATACGTTTTAATATTTTTTTCCTTCTACGCATATGTTAACCTCCTTTTGTGATATTATATAAAATTAGTAATGAATAATCAATCTATTTTTTATATTATAAGAAGCATTTTACTTATAAATAATTGTGTTGTGCTTGAAGTTGTAGGATTGTCAAAAAATAAAATATTACAAAAATATTACAATAGACATTGACTTTTTAGTCAAAAAAATATAAGATATATAAGTAAAAAATAAGAGATACATAGTTTATGATGAAAATTATGACAACAAATAGAATGGAGGATTTTATGGGAGAAGTTATAGTAATAACATCCGGTAAAGGTGGAGTAGGTAAGACCACAACAACAGCTAATTTAGGTTCTGCACTTGCACTTGCAGGAAAGAAGGTTGCTTTAGTTGATACAGATATTGGATTGAGAAATTTAGATGTTGTTATGGGACTAGAGAATAGAATTGTATATGACATAGTTGATGTTATTGAGGAAAAATGTAAAATAAGACAAGCTTTAATTAAGGATAAACGTTTTAAAGAATTATTTTTACTTCCTGCCGCTCAAACAAGAGATAAAACAGCTATTAATGAAGATCAAATGAAGGAACTAATTTCTAAATTGAAAGAAGAATTTGATTATATTTTAATTGATTGCCCAGCTGGAATTGAACAAGGGTTTAAAAATGCAATTGTTGGAGCTGATAGAGCTATTGTTGTTACAACAGCTGAAATATCAGCTATTAGAGATGCTGATAGAATTATAGGATTATTAGAATCTTCAGAAATAAAAAATCCAGAATTAATTGTTAATAGATTACGTCCTAATATGGTGAAAAGAGGCGAAATGATGGACGTTGATGATATTGTTGATTTATTATCAATTGATTTAATTGGTGTAGTTCCTGATGATGAATTTATTATAACTCAAACAAATAAAGGAGAACCTGTTATTTCAAATAAAAAAGCTCCATCTGGTAAAGCTTATATTGAAATTTCAAGAAGAATACTTGGCGAAAATATTGAAGTTAGTGTACCAGGAAGAGAAACTGGTTTCTTTGCTAGATTAAAAAGAGTATTCAGCAAAAAATAAAGATTAACTGGAGGTAAAAAATGTTTGAAGGAATAACAAATTTTTTCAAAAGAGTATTAAAATCTGGACAAGATATAGATGAAACTTCAAAAGACACAGCAAAAGAAAGACTACATTTAGTTTTAATGCAAGATAGAGCAAATGTGTCAGCTGATTTTTTGGATTTAATGAAACAGGAAATTATTGAAGTAATAAAGAAATATGTTGTTGTTGATGAAAAAGAAATAGATGTTAGATTAACAAATCAAGCAAATGATGATGGAACAAATGGAGCTCCGGCTTTGTATGCGAATATTCCTATTGTTAATATAAAAAATGATTTAAAAGGCGAGAAGATGAGAGAGCAAGAAGCAGAGAACAAGGAAAAAGAAGAGAAGATGGCTGAGAAAAAAGAAGCTCCAAAGAGGAGAGGCAGAAAACCTAAAAAAGTGGTTGATGCTGAAAAAATGAAAAATGAAGAGCAAGAAGAAAATGCTGACGAAGATACTGAATTAGATGAAGAAGTAGAAACAGAAGATGTTATTAAAGAAGATTCTGATGAAGTTGAAACTGAAGAAGAAGAGAATATGGGAAAAGAAGAATAAAATATTGTAAATTACGGGTAGGCTATGAAAAAACATTGTCTACTCTTACTTTAATATAATGAGTATTTATTATATTAAATTTTAATGTATATTATAACATACGATGAGGTTTTAAATGAGAAAAAAATTATTAAAAAATTTGGACTGGGGAGTGCTTATATGCGCAGTAATTCTTATTGCAATTGGTTTAACGGCACTCTTTTCTACTAGTCAAAATACAGATCATGTTGAATTTATAAAACAAGTACAATGGTTGTTTATTAGTATTCCTTTTTTTATTTTAGCCATTGTTATTGACTATGATAAAATTTTAAGGATAGCTCCAGTTTTTTATGGAATATGTGTTTTCTTATTAATTCTGGTTCTGTTTACTGAACAAATAAATGGAGCTAGTAGCTGGTTTAATATAGGAAGTTTTTCTTTCCAACCATCTGAATTTGGTAAGATTGCAACCATTTTGTTTATGGCATATGCTTTAAATTTATTACAAGCAAGAAATAAGAAAGAAATAAATAAATTTTATAAGTTGCTTGCAGTGCTTGCAATTGCAGGACTTCCAATAATGCTTATTGTAGTTGAGCCTGACTTTGGAACTGCAACTGCATACATTTTTGCAACAGTATTTATTTTGTTTGTTTCAGGAATAGATAAGAAATATATATTTGTGGCCATAGCATTAATAGCTATATTAGTTCCAGTAATTTATATGAATTTACCTGAGCATGCATTAAAAAGAATTGACGTTTATTTACATCCTGAAAGTGATCCAAGAGGAGCAGGATATAATATTATTCAGTCAAAATTGGCAATAGGTGCTGGTCAAATTTTAGGAATGGGATTGTTTCAAGGAAACCAGACTCAATTAGGTTATTTACATCCAAAGACTACTGACTTTATTTTTTCAGCAATTGGTGAGGAAATGGGATTTTTGATTGCTGCTACTATTATTATTACTTATGTTGTTTTGATTACGAGAATAGTGTATATTGCCAAAACTGCTAAAGACAATGTGGGCTCATATATTACCATTGGTATTGCTGGTATTTTGTGTTTCCATATGGTTGAGAACATTGGTATGACTATGGGACTTCTTCCTATTACTGGTGTGCCTCTTCCTTTTGTTAGTTATGGCGGTAGTTCGTTGCTTACTAATTTTGTTTGTTTGGGGTTGGTTGTTAATGTTAGTGCTAGGCGCCAGAGGGCAATTTTCATCGAATAGCTCAAAAATATTGGCTGATAGCTGTGTTAAAATTTATTTTGAAATCCTCACGTATACGCGTACGCTCCGGTATTCAAAATAAATTTTGCCTTGCTCTAAGCCAATCTTTTTAAGCTTGGTTTGGTTAAAGATAATGAGAAGGTGAAAAATCCATATATAACATTTTTGAATCGCCGCGCAGCGACCAAATGAACGAAGTGAATGCGATTGAAGCAATCTACATAAGAAAGAGCCGTTGTTCTGAAAGAACAGAGGCTCATTAAGATTGCGACAGCAAGGCGTGAGAAAATTTATATATGGATTTTTCACTATTTATTTGTTATAGTATTAAAGAGAAATTTGTTTTGAAGTGGGGGTTTTATGTTTTATCATAAATTAATGATTGGTAATGTTGAATTGAATAATAATCTTTTACTTGCTCCTATGGCTGGTGTTACTGATTTGGCTTTTAGAAAGATTTGCAAGGAGTGTGGGGCAGGTTTTGTTGAGACTGAAATGGTTAGTGCAAAGGCTATTTTTTATGGTGATGATAAAACTATTTCTATGCTTAATACTGATGGCGAGAAAAGACCTATTTCAATGCAAATTTTTGGTAATGAACCTGATGTTATGGCTTATGCTGCGGAATTCTTGAATGATAAGGCTGATATTATTGATATTAATATGGGGTGTCCTGCTCCTAAGGTCGTTAAGAATGGAGATGGTAGTAAGCTTTTACTTGATTTAGATTTGGTTTATGAAATTGTAAAAAGTGTTGTTGCTGTTTCTAAGGTTCCTGTTACGGTTAAAATCCGTAAAGGGTGGGATGATGATCATATTGTTGCAGTTGAGGCTGCTAAACGTATTGAGGAGGCTGGTGCTTCTGCAATTACTGTTCATGGAAGGACTAGAAGTCAGTTCTATTCAGGAGTTGCTGATTGGGATATTATTCGTCAGGTTAAAGAGAATGTTTCAATTCCGGTTATAGGTAATGGGGATGTTATTGATGGGAAATCGGCTGAGGAATTGTTTGCTAAGACTGGTGTCGATGGCATTATGATTGGTCGTGCTACGTTGGGAAATCCATGGATTTTTAATGAGATTGCTTCTTATTTAAAAGGAGAAGAGGTTAAGAAACCCAATAATGCAGAGATTATTAGAATTATTTTGTGGCAATATGATATGTTAATAAAAGAAAAAGGTGAGTATACAGCTGTTAGGGAAATGCGAAAACATATTGGTTGGTATTTGAAAGGAATGCCTTCTGCAAAAATAATAAAAGATGAGGTTAATAAATTAGAAAGTTTTTCGGAAATTTTACAGTTGCTAAAAAAATATTTTGAAAATATTTAGATATAAATAAATTATAAATACTAATGAAAAAGCTAAGAAAATTTTACATAAAAAATTGCATTATAACATTATGCAAAATAAACTAAGGTTTTTTAGAAAATTTGTGTCGCTTTGTGTTGATTTTTACTAAAAAGTGTTATATAGTAATAATCGATTTACAAAACTTTATTACAAAAAGGTTACAAAAGGGTTACAAAAACGTGACGATTTCTATTGACTTTTTGATGAAATTGTAATATCCTTAGACATATTAAAAGAAACGGAAAAAATGGAGGAATTGTCTTGGCAATTGGGGATATAATTGTAGGAATTGACATCGGTACTTCAAAGGTTAGCACTGTTGTCGGAGAAGTTAATAATTTCAAACAAATCGAGATAATTTGTAATACTTGCTGTAGATGTAACGGAATGGCTAAAGGTCAAATTATTGATGGTGATGCGATTTCTATTGCAATCTCTAAAACAATTAGGGAAGCAGAGGAAATAGCTAATTTTAAAATTAGTTCTGCATACATCACAATACCAGGAAAGTATACAACAATAGTTCAAAATAGTGTTGTAAAAGAAACTAAAGATAGATTTGATGGAATATCTTACAAAGACGTTGTTTCAGCTTTATCTTCAGTTAAAGAGATTGAAATGCCTGATGATGAAGTTTTGATTGATATTATTCCAGATAAATTTATTTTGGAAGATGGTAAAACTGTTGAGGATCCAGTAGGAAGTTATTGCTCAAGTTTTACTTTAATGGCTCAACTAATTTTGGCTGATAAGGACTACATAAAAAAAATTACAAATATTTGTAGAAGAGCTGGTATAGAAATAGATGGAATTGTTCCAATTACACTTGCTGAAAGAAACTTAGTTTTAGATGGCAGTGAAATGAATGATAATGTTATGATTCTTGATATTGGGGCTGGAAATACAGAGATAGGTATTTTCAAAGGAAATTCATTTATTTTTAATGATACATTACCTCTAGGTGGTGACAATATTACAAGTGATATTGCATATGTTTTAAATATTTCTAAAGAAGAGGCTGATAAATTAAAACGTCAATATGGACTAGCTCTCAAATCATTTATAGATAATGATAATAATATTATTTTGAATACATATAATGGCGGAGATACAAGAAATAAAACAATTAAGAGTTCAGAGTTAATAGAAATTATTGAAGCTAGAGTTGAGGAAATCTTTTCACTTGTTAATAAAGAAATTACAATGCAAGGTTTAAAAAACAATATTAATAATGTAATCTTGACAGGTGAAGGAATTACTAATATAAATAAGTGTGATATGGCAGGAAAGATTATTTTAAATATTCCTGTGAAGATTTCGAATGCAAGACTTATTACTACAATTAAGCCAGTGTATAGAACAAGTTATGCGCTTGTTAGATATGTGTCTTCTAGAGCTTTTACAAAGAAAGTTTCTAGTACAATCGATGCAAAATCTGAGAAGTCAGTTCTGAAAAATGTTTTAGAAAAGGTTAGAGACTTTTTCTATTCATAAAATTTAAGTTGTTTTTAATTTTTATAATATATATTTATTGAAGGAGGAAGTACCTTATGATAATGGAAAATGATGATAACAATAACAACTACATGATGGATGGCACAGCCACTATCAAAGTAATTGGTGTTGGAGGAGCTGGAAACAATGCTGTTAACAGAATGATTGAAGCAGGAATTAAGAATGTTGAGTTTATTGCTGTTAATACTGATAGACAAGCACTTCAATTATCAAAAGCATCAACAAAAATTCAAATAGGTGAAAAATTAACAAGAGGACTTGGAGCAGGAGCAAATCCTGATATAGGAGCACAAGCTGCTGAAGAAAGTCGCACAGAAGTTGCAGAAGCATTACGCGGAGCTGATATGGTTTTTGTTACTGCTGGTATGGGTGGTGGAACAGGAACTGGTGCTGCACCAATAGTTGCTGGAACTGCAAAAGAAATGGGAATTTTAACAATAGGTGTTGTTACTAAACCATTTACTTTCGAAGGAAAGAAAAGATTAGCTCAAGCTGAAAGAGGTATTGAGAGCTTAAAAGGTAAAGTTGATACATTAGTTGTAATCCCAAATGATAAATTATTACAAGTAATTGACAGAAAAACATCAATTATTGAAGCATTCAGAATGGCTGATGATGTATTGAGACAAGGTGTTCAAGGTATATCAGATTTAATTGCTGTACCTGGATTAATTAACTTGGATTTTGCTGATGTTAAAACAATAATGTTAGATAGAGGAATGGCTCATATGGGTATTGGTAGAGCTTCTGGAGAAAACAGAGCTGAAGATGCTGCAAAACAAGCTATTCAATCTCCATTACTTGAAACTTCTATTGAAGGTGCAAGAGGAGTTATTATTAATATTACAGGTGGTAGCGATGTTGGATTACACGAAGCTAATACAGCTGCTGAATTAGTTCAACGCAGTGCAGATCCAGAAGCAAACATTATATTTGGTTCTGTTACAGATGATTCTATGGGTGATGAGATTCAAATTACTGTTATTGCTACTGGTTTTGAAAATGAAGATGAAAAAGTTCAAAAAGCTACTGATATAGTTAACAAAGCTTGGGAGAGAAAGATGAATCCAATTAGCTCATCTGAATCTAATAACAGTAATGAATTGGATATACCAACTTTCTTAAGAAAAAATAAAAATATGAAATAAGTTATCCATTATTGTCAAAGAAAATATATATAGATAAATTGAGAAAGAAATAATTTACATTTTGTAGATTATTTCTTTTTTTCTACATTAGAAACTGACAAGTTTTTTAAATTGTATTTGTTATTATAACATTAATCTAAATTAAAGAATAAGGATTTGGGGGATGTTTAATATGACAATATATTTAGATGTTGTATTTATAGAAAATCTTGTTATGAATTTGTCTGTTATATTGTCGGAGGCTGTTTTACTTAATTCATTAAATAAACTTATAAGAAAAATAGGTTCTGCATTGATTGCAACTGCTTATTATATTTTGACTTTAATTTTTCCTAAGTTTTCTGGATTTCAAGTTTTTGTAGGTATACTAATTATTTTTATTGCATTTAGACCTAGAAATTTAAAGTTGTTGATTAAACAAGTTTTTTTGTTTTACTTTATTAATTTTGTTTTTGTAGGGACGTCGTTTGCTTTGATATGTGCCTTTAATAAAGGTAAGTTTTCAATTTTTAATGGAGTAGTTGTTGGAAATTTTAGTGTGTTTAAAGTTTTTTTAGCAGTAATAATTGCAATAATAATGCTTATATATTTTTTTAGAAAGAGGTCAAAGCATGTTTTTAAAGATGTTGTTATTTCTATTTCGGGGAAAGTAAAAGAGATTAGATTATTACTTGATACGGGAAATCTGCTTAGAGAGCCATACACAGGGAAACCTGTTATGATTGTGGAAAAGAGTGCTTTAAAAAATGTTATTGATGAAAAGTTATTTAATGATTTGGAGAAAATGCTTAAGGGTGGTGAAATTATTCCTGATGGGATGTTTTTGATTCCATATAGAAGTCTTGGAAATTCTTCGGGATTTTTACTTGGAATAAAACCAGATTTTGTTACACTAAAGAAAAATGGTAAGAAATTTTGTAATGTAGTAATTGGAATATGTAACGAAAACATAAGTGAAACTAAATCTTATTCTGGAATTTTCGGATTAGAAACTTTAGATGAAGGAGTATGTGAGATATGAGTATACTTGATATTTTGAAAATGTTTTATAGGAAAATTACTAAAAAGGATTTTGATAAATTGCCGATTTTTTATATTAATGGAAGTCAAACACTGCCACCGCCACTTTCTGCTCAAGAAGAGAGTGAGATTTTGGATAGGATAGATGAAGAAGATGGTGAGGCTAAGCAGATTTTGGTTGAAAGAAATTTGAGATTAGTGGTTTATATAGCTAAAAAGTTTGAGAATACAGGAGTGGATTTAGAGGATTTGATTTCTATTGGAACAATAGGCTTAATGAAGGCAATTAATACTTTTAATACAGGAAAGAATATAAAATTAGCTACATATGCTTCAAGATGTATTGAAAATGAGATTCTTATGTTTTTGAGAAGAAACAATAAAGTGAAAAGTGAGGTTTCTATTGATGAACCTCTTAATCAGGATAGAGATGGAAATGAACTCCTTTTATCTGATATTCTAGGAACAGATGAAGATGTAATTTATAAAAATCTTGAAGATGAGGTTGATCATAAATTGCTCAAAATTGCAATTTCTAAGTTATCAGATAAAGAAAAGTATATTATGAATTTGCGTTTTGGAATGAATGGATGTGCTGAGAAAACTCAGAAGGAAGTTGCTGATTTATTAGGCATATCGCAAAGTTATATTTCTAGGTTAGAAAAGAGAATTATGGGAAAGATGCGTAAAGAGATTTCTAGTAAAACTGGATAATTAGATTATAAAGGCGGTTAAAGTCCGCCCTATTTTTATGTAATAGAAATGTTTTCAGAAATTCCAATTATATAAAAATAATAATGCACAGAAATTTAAAAAGTAAATTTTGGACATGAATAAAGTTGCTGACTTAAAAATGCTGTAATAAGTGTAAATGTTATAAATAGTTTGTTTTTGTTCTGAAAAAAATGATGTAGTGAATATTTTTTTTGAAAATTCATATTATTATATAAAAACTGGCATGAAGGGAGTCTGAAATGAAGAAAAAAATTTTCATTATTTTTTTTATTTTAATTTTACATATTTTGATTTTCTGTTGTTATAAATTTTTTATTCCTGGTAATAATAAAAACATCGAAGATGTAAGTGATTTAAATAATTATATTTCAAGTATTAAAGAATATAATGCTGAGAGTAAAGTTACAGTAAATAGTAATAAGAATTCTAATAGTTATACTCTTTTGCAGTCAAATTACGATGGTATTTCAAGACAGGAGATTAGAAGTACTGAAAATGACAGTGGAATTATTATTGAAAATGTAGATAATTGTTTGACTATTAAAAATACGCAATTGCCTGTTGAGAAGGTTTTTGCAGATTATGCAGGTGTCATTAAAAATTCAGTTGGACTTGATTCTTTTATTGATGATTATTTATGTACCGAAAATAAAGAAGTGATTGATAAAGACGGATATTACATAATTAGTGTAAGAAACAAAAATTCTCAAAATAAGTATTCATTAAGTAAAACGTTGTTTTTTAATAAAGAGAAGAGTTCAATTGAAAAAATTGTAGTTAAAGATATAAACAATAATGAGACTACTATCATAGAATATATTAAACTTGAAATATTGTAAATTTAAATAAAATTTAGATATAGTAATTTACAAATTCGATATACAGAATTATTAGGAGTGATTATTATGGTAATCAAAAGAGGAGATATGTTTTATGCGGATTTAAGTCCTGTTATTGGATCGGAGCAGGGGGGAATAAGGCCTGTTTTGATAATACAAAATGATATGGGAAACAAGTACAGTCCTACAGTTATAGCTGCTGCAATAACTTCTCAAATTGGAAAAAATAGATTGCCAACTCATATTGAAATTGATTCTAAAGATGTTGGATTAAAGACTGATTCGGTTGTTTTGGCTGAGCAAATTCGTACAATAGATAAGAGTAGATTAAAAGAAAAGATTGGACATATTGATGATGAAAAAATTATGGGAAAAATTAATAGTGCTATAGGTATTAGTTTTGGTTTGATGTCTACTAATGAATGATGGAGATTGGATATATGAGTATAAAAAATAGATTGATAGCTTTTTTATATAGATTAGGAGCTTCTTGCATTAGTATAGGAGCTCTTATATATGATTTTGGCTTTTTTAAAGGTGAATTTAAAAGAATTAATTTTTTATATTTTACGATTATTAGTAATATGTTTTGTTGTGGGTTATTTATTACATTAACTATAAAAACATTAATAGATATTAAAAGAGAAGGAATACATGGAATTAGTAGTATTTCTCCTCATATTAAAGGCGAAGTTTTAATTTCGATATTACTTACAATGATTGTGTATCATTTTATTTTAATTCCATATGCTTTGAAGATTAATCCATATCAATCTTTAAAGACTACGGATATTATTTTTCATTATGTGATGCCGTTGGTTACTTTATTTGATTGGATTTTGTTTGATGAGAAGAGGAGATTTTCGTGGTATGATCCTATTGTCTGGACGATTGGCCCATATTTGTACATGATATTTGTTTTTTTACAATCAAGAATTGAAATAGTTGATAGAGTTAATAATCATATAAATAGATATGTGTATGCTTTTTTGGATGTCGGTTTGTTGGGAAATATAAGAGTGTTTTTTAATATTATTAGTTTAAGTGTGTTTTTTGTTGGCTTAGGATTTTGCTTATTTGGCTTAGATCGAATTAAAATCTACGAAAAAAATTTTAAAAAGAATTAGTAAGAGATTAGATAAAGAATAATCCATATAAAATTTTTGAATCACCGCGCAGGGACCAAACGAACGAAGTGAGTTCGATTGAAGCATTCTACTCGGCTTAAAAATAAAAAAATGTCAATAGGATGTGGCAACAACCAAATTGACATTTTTATTTTTAAATTACGAGGAATGCGACAGCAAGGTGTGAAAAAATTTTGATATGCATTATTCTTTTATTTAAAATAATAAAAAATTAAGTATATATTTTTAATTTTGCAACTAATTAAAAATTAATTTTAACATTTTCACCTTTTCCTGGTTCTAATTCAAATAATTTTTCTTCTGTAAAATTAAATGCAGAGGCAATTAAATTCGTTGGAAAAACTTGAATAGCAGTATTATATGCCGTTACATCCATATTATATAATCTTCTTGCAGCTTGTAATTGATCTTCCATTTTTGTTAAATTCTTTTGCAAATTTAAAAAGTTTTCACTAGCTTTTAAATCAGGATAATTTTCAACAATTGCAATTAATTTATTCATTTGAGTATTTAATAAAGAAGCTTTATCTAAATCTTTACTTACATTGTATTCAGTTCTTAATTTTGTGATAGATTCTAATAAATTTTCTTCATGCTTTGCATAACCTTTTACACATTCTACAAGATTTGGTATTAAATCAAATCTTTGTGTTAGATATACATCTATTGATGAACGTGATTGTTTTACAGCATTTCTTTTCTTTACTAATCCATTGTACATTATTAATAATACTAATAAAATTGCTATAACTATAATAATTATTATTTCCATATTTATTCCTTCCTTTTATATATTTTTTCCTTCAACTGTATGATAAAATTTCCTATTTAGTTCGCATACGAAATGAATTATTTTGTAGTACATGTGTAATGTGTCAAAGTCTAGGGAGTCTTTGCTAAATGGAGCTTCGAACATATCTTTACAGTGTATACGTATGTATAGGGATGAATTTTTTAATGTTAGTTCATATTTTATTTTGTTTTCTTTTTTGAAATTGATCATATAATCTAAAATATCTGATGTTAAGATTCTCAAGGCTAATATTTTGTCTGTAGAATATACATCAAATAATTTTTCAAATTCTTGAGAATCTAATTGGATGAGTTGCTTGTTTGCTGGTAATAGTTTTCCTAAAAATCCTTTGTCAGAACGAATTTTTATTGTATTTTTTATATCAGTATTAAATTTTGCTGATGAAAATAATCCACTGAAGACTATTGTTCTTGATGTGTTTCCATCGCTATCAGTGCTTTCATCTTCTGTCCTAACATCACTTGCTTCAAATAATATTTCATTATCAATTTTTCCTGATACTAAGTCATTTGAATAGAAGTAATCGTATCTTTCAAATTCAGCTTCGTTATATGTAGATCTTGAAATTCTTCCGTTTTGAGAGAAAGACAAATTAGGATCGTAAAAACTAACTAATTTTTTTATTACTGTGTCCTTATATTGCTTTTTATATTTATTTGAAAAAGGGACTAAAGCACTTATTAGTATAGAAATAAATAATGCAAATGTGAAAGCAGTTGTACTTACAAAAAATATTAATATACAAATTAAGAATAATATTATAAATAGTGTTATTCTTTTTTTTAAGGCTTCCTTTCTCAAAGATTCTAGACTATTATGACATTCTTGGTATAATTCTTGGTATAATGCACTAAAACTTTTCATTTTAAATCCCCCTAATATGTATTAATTATCTAATAAAAAGAATTTTGTGTCAACAAGAAATATTTGCAAGAATACAATAAATTGAGGAGGAGATATTAATGGGTTTGACAAAAAATTCTATGGGGAATAAGTTGCTAGTAGATGATTTTGATGAGATAAGAAAAGATATAAATTTTACTATTGGTTTAATTGGAAATCCTAATGTTGGAAAGAGTAGTGTTTTTAATAATTTGACTGGATTACATCAACATACTGGAAATTGGCCTGGAAAGACGATTGAAAGTAGTTTTGGAACATACGAATATTCTAATAAAAAATTTTTAATTGTTGATTTACCTGGTACATATTCTTTGAAAGCGTATTCGAAAGAGGAAGATGTAACAACTAGTTTTATAGAAAAATCGCAGTTCGATGTTATGGTTGTAGTGGTTGATGCTACTGCATTAGAGAGAAATTTGAATTTAGTGTTGCAGGTTTTACAGATTACTAGAAATGTTGTTGTTTGTGTTAATTTGTTAGATGAGGCTAAAAAGAAAAATATTAAAATTGATTTGGAATTGCTGTCTGAAAAGCTGGGAGTTCCTGTTGTGGGGACTATTGCGACTAAAAAGAAAACGTTAGAAGAATTAAAAATAAAAATTGGTTTTGTTGCTGAAAATAAGATTGACGAATTAGTTGAATATGGTTCGAATGAGAAAATTGTAAAAATGTCAGAAACGATTGCAAATGAAGTTATAGATAAATCAGTAATTAATTTAAATAAAGATAGGAAGATTGATAAAATTCTTACGTCGAAATGTTTTGGTATTCCTATTATGATAGCTATGCTGGGTTTTATTTTTTGGTTAACTATTATTGGAGCTAACTATCCTTCAAAATTTTTAAGCAGGCTGTTTGAGTTAGGTCAAGAGAGGCTTGAAAGTTGGTTTGTTGCTTGGAATTTTCCACAATTTGTTTCAAGTTTGTTGATAAATGGTGTATATCAAACGGTTACATGGATTATTAGTGTTATGCTTCCGCCAATGGCTATATTTTTTCCTCTTTTTACTTTGTTAGAGGATTTAGGAGTATTACCTAGAATTGCATTTAATTTAGATAATTTTTTTAGAAAAGCTGGAACGTGTGGGAAGCAAGCTTTGACAATGTGCATGGGGTTTGGGTGTAATGCTGCTGGAGTGATTGGATGTCGAATTATGAGATCAACGAGAGAAAGAATGATAGCTATTGTGACGAATTGCTTTGTTCCATGCAATGGAAGATTTCCTTTGTTAATTACTATTGCTACAATATTTTTTGTTGGAAAATTTAATGGGGTAGTAGGAAGTTTAGTTTCCACAGGTGTTGTGCTAGTAGTAATTTTATTAGGTATTGTTTTATCATTATTAATTTCTAAAATTTTATCTTGTACACTTTTGAAAGGTGAAAGTAGTGGATTTATTTTAGAGTTACCACCATATAGAAAACCGCAGATTGGTAGCATTTTAGTTCGATCTGTTTTGGACAGAACATTATTTGTTTTAGGAAGAGCAATTTCTAGTGCGATTCCAGCTGGAATTGTTATATGGATTTTAGCAAATGTTCAAATTGATGGAGTTTCAATGATTTCTTATATTGCTTATTTTTTTGATCCTGTTGCTAAAATTATGGGGGTAGATGGATATATTTTAACAGCATTTATTTTTGGAATTCCTGCTAATGAAATTGTTCTTCCAATTTTATTAATGATGTATATGCAAAGTGGCTGTTTAATTGACATTTCCGATAGTTTTAGGATAGGAGAGATTTTAATTGAAAATGGCTGGACAATGCTTACTGCCATAAATGTTATGATTTTTACTCTTCTTCATTTTCCTTGTATGACGACTTTGCTTACAATTAAGAAAGAAACTAATAGTTCAAAATGGGTATGGATTTCTTTCTTAATTCCTACTGTTTGTGGAATAATTGTATGTATATTAACAAATTTTATATATAATATTGTAGAAATTTTTTTGAAATTCTTATAATATTAAAGCAACAATGCATAGATATTTGTGTTGGCGATTTGACATGAAAATAAAGATATGAAATTTAAAAAGTTATAAATGTTCATTTTTGATTTGCATATTACAAATGCATTATTAGTTTAGAATAGTGAAATAATATATTGTAAAAAAAATTTTTATAGATTAGAATTAGTATATATAATATAGAAAAGGAGAATGAAAATGAAAAAATCAAATATTGGACTTATAGTTATTATTGCGATTGTTGTATTAATTGGAATAATGATAATGTCAAGCTATAATGGAATTGTTTCACTTTCAGAAGATGTTGATAGCAAATATGCTACAATTGATACTTATTTACAAAGAAGAGCAGATTTAATCCCTAATTTAGTAAGTACAGTAAAAGGTTATACTCAACATGAGGAGAAAATAATTAATTCTATTACTGAAGCTAGAGAAAAAATGACAAGTGCAAAAACTGTTACTGAAAAGGCAGAAGCTAATGATGAATTAACAACTGCATTAAATAATTTAATGGTTGTTGTTGAAAATTATCCAGACTTAAAAGCATCTCAAAACTTCATTCAATTATCTGATGAACTAGCTGGAACTGAAAATCGTATTGCAACAGCAAGAAAAGATTATAATGATGCTGTACAAAAATACAATGCTAAAATTAAAAAATTTCCAACAAAAATGATTGCTGGTATGTTTAATTTTGATGTAAAAGATTATTTCCAAGCATCTGAAGGAAGCAAGGAGGTTCCTAGTGTTCAGTTCTAAGAGATTAAAAAATATTATTTTTATAATAATTATTTTTTTAATGATGTGGTCTACAAAAGTGTGTGCTGTTGTTTCACAAACTAGAGATTTTTTTGTTAATGATTATGCTGAGGTATTATCTGAAGATACAAAAAAATATATAATGCAGACTAATCAGGAATTAGAAAAGAAGACAGGTGCGCAAGTTGTTGTAGTTACTGTGACTAGTTTAGATGGTCAGGATTTAGAATCATATGCTACAGAATTATTTAGAAAATTTGGTATAGGAGATTCTAAGAAAAATAATGGTGTTCTTTTACTATGTTCAACTGGTGATAGAAAATTTAGAATTGAAGTTGGATATGGTTTGGAAGGAGCACTTACAGATGGAAAGACAGGAAGAATACAAGATGAGTATATAATTCCTTATCTAAAATATGATAATTATGATGAGGGAATAAAGAATGGTTTTAGTGCTGTTCTTTCAGAAGTGGCTAATGAATATAATATTACAATCGATGGTCAGATTGATCCTACTGCAGGTAGTTCTGATTCGATATCTGGAACAGACGATGTGTTTGTTATTTTATTAGCTATTTTTGGATTTATTTTTCCGATTTGTGGTGGCCCTTATTTAGAGGGAAGTAAATCACGATTGAAAGTTAGTGGAGTATATATAGCTTTATATTTTTTAGTTTATGGAATTGCTAGATTTGCTATTGGCGATGCTACTTCAAATGTAATGCTATATGGAGCTTTTCCACTTGGATTTGTTTTTATTATGCTACTTATTAATGCTAGCTTTGGAGGAGGCCGGATGGGGCGGAGGCTCTTTCGGTGGAGGTTCTTCTGGCGGCTTTTCAGGTGGTGGAGGTTCTTCCGGTGGTGGGGGAAGCTCACGAAGCTTTTAGTATTGATATAAAATAAAAAAATATAATATGTAATTTTTTGTTCCTGGCTAAAAGATTTTACCGCCCACTAAATTTCGTTTAGTCGGTTAGGTAAAAACTTTCAAACTGCGCGTCACTAAAAAACTACATATTATATTTTTTTTGCAATAGAATATAGGAACTTTTTATGTAAAAATTACATAAGATATATCAATATTGAAAGGTGGTATTGTTATGTCTATATATATGATTAAAGGTGATGCGAAAATTAATGGCGAGGTTAGAGTTTCTGGTTCTAAAAATAGTGCATTGCCAATAATTGCAGCATGTATTTTAAATGCTGGGACTACTACTTTATATAATGTTCCTAATATAAAAGATACGAATGGAATGTTTAATATTTTAAAAGATTTAGGGTGCATAATAAATAAAAAAGGAAAGAAAATTGTTATTGATTCTAGTAAAATTAATAAGTTCCAAATTGATGAAAAACTAATGAGTAAAATGCGTTCTTCTGTTATTATAGCAGGTGCATTGCTTGGAAGATTTAGAAAAGCTGTGTTTTCTTATCCGGGTGGATGTGAAATTGGAGCTAGACCTATTGATTTACATATTAATGGTTTTAAAAAATTAGGTATAAATATTGACGAAAGTACTGGATATATAGTATGTAAATGTGATAAAATAGTGCCATCAGAAATTCAATTGGATTTTCCAAGTGTGGGTGCTACTGAAAATTTGATTTTAGCGTCTGTCTTTTCTGATGGAGAGACAATTATTAGAAATGTTGCAATGGAGCCTGAAATTGTTGATTTGCAGAAATTTTTAAATAAAATGGGGGCTAAGGTTTCAGGTGCTGGAAGTAATGTTATTAAAATTATTGGAGTTAAAAGACTTAAGGAGATTTCATACAATATAATGCCTGATAGAATAGAGGCTGGAACTTTTCTAGTATATACAGCAATGACTGGCGGTAAGATTAAATTGCAGAGTGTTAATATAGAGCATATTCTTCCTGTTATTAATAAGTTAGAGGAAGCTGGGTGTAAGATTTTTAAAGAAAATGATGAGATAGTTCTTGATGCACCAAAAAGGTTGAAAGCGGTTGATATTCAAACTCTTCCGTATCCGGGTTTTCCAACAGATATGCAATCAATATTTATATCTATGCTTTCTGTGGCTAGAGGAACAGCGGTTGTTACTGAAAATATTTTTGAAAACAGATTTAAATGTGTGCCTGAACTTATAAAAATGGGAGGCCATATATCTATTTTGGGTTCATCAGCTATTATTAAAGGTACCAAAAGATTAATTGGAAAAAATGTTACTGCTACAGATTTGCGTGGTGGTGCTGCATTAATTGGTGCTGGTTTGAAAGCTAAAGGAATAACTTGTGTAAATAATTGCGAGTTTGTTGAAAGAGGATATGAAAACTTGGAATATAAGTTGAAAAAATTAGATGTAGATATTATTAAACAAAGGGGTTTGAGGTTTGAAACAGAAGAAAAAGAATCAAGTAGTGAATAATAAATTTAATTTCGATGATGAATATATTATTGGTTTTTCTGATTCTAAAAATTTAGCTAATAAGAAAAAAGATAAAAACTTATCAGTTAAAAAGAAAAAGAAAAAAACCAAAAACACCAAGCCTAAGAAGGATAATTATAAGAATGCTAGGCCTAAAATGAATGAAAAGAAGAAAAAAATAAGGGGTAGATTAACTAGAATAATTCTTTTAATTTGTTTACTTGGTGGAACAATATGTTTTTTATGTTTATCGCCAATGTTTAATATTCAAGAAATAGTTGTTGAACAAAATTCAAAGATTGCATCAGATACAATTGCAAGTTTATCTGGTATACAGTTATATAAGAATATATTTTTGTTTAAAAAGTCTGATGCAATTACTAATATAGAAAGAAATTCATATGTGAATTCTGTAAAGATTTCTAGAAGTTTACCTAATAAGATAAAAATTATTGTTGAAGAAAGAACAGAAAAATATTTAGTTGAATTTGCTGAAGGAAAATATGCGATTATAGATGGACAAGGTTATGTTTTAGATATTACTAGTGAAAAAATTGATTTACCAGTGTTAATTGGTGAAGAAACACCAATGGATATTTTGATAAATATTAATAATAATTCTGTTAGACTTTGTGAAAATGACTTGAAGAAATTAGATACGGTTGCTAATATAGTTGAAACTTCAAAAAATTATGAAGTAGATAAATATATTACTAAGATTGATATTTCAGATAATACAAATTATACATTAATACTGGGAGAAGAACAAAAAACTGTTTATTTAGGATCTTGTACAGATTTGAATACAAGAATTTTATTTATGAAGGAAATTTTAAATAATGAAAAAGGAAAGAAAGGTGAATTATTTATAAATAGTAATCTTTCTGAGCATCCTGCTTATTTTAGAGAAGCGGTTAATTAAAAATTGTCTTATGGAGAGGGATGAGTTAAATAGATGAAAAAAGAAAAATGGCAAGTATTTTTAATTGGAATTTTATGTTTTGTTACTGCTGCAAGTATTTGTGTTCAATATAGAAGTGCTATTAGTTATACCACTGAGGGAGAAGCTACAGTTCAGTCTATTGCGGAAAACAAACTTAGAGATCAAGTTTTAACCGAGCAAGAAAATTATAATAGATTGTATGTGCAGGTTCAGCTTGCTCAAACACAATTAGAGAATTTGAGAAAATCTTCTGCATCTAATAGTGAAGAGTCAGAAAAACTTGAAAAAGAATTAACTGAATATAATAGATTACTTGGATATACAGATGTGACTGGTAAGGGAATTGTAATAACTCTTCAAGATTCTGATTCAACAGGTGATTTAGTCCATTATATTGATTTAGTTGAAGTGGTTAATGAATTATTTAATCAAGGTGCTGATGCGGTTTCAATTAATAATCAACGTATAATTTCTACTACAGCTATTAGTTGTAATGGAAATGTAGTAAAAATAAATAATGAAAAAGTTAGTGTTCCTTTTGTGGTTAAGGCGATTGGTTCACCAACAGAATTGTATTCAACAATGTTAAGACCTAATGCATATTTAGATTTTATGAAAAGCGATGGAATTAGAGTTAAGGTTGAGAAAAAAGATTCAATTACTGTTCCAAAATATACAGGAACAAGACAATATAAATATTTACAGGTCGTAGAATAGGTGGTGAATGACTTGAAGGGAAAAGTTATAATGATAGTAACGATAGGAATAATTTGTATATTGCTTACAAGTGTTATGTTTTTACAATTTAAAAGTGTACAGGTTATTGAGGCATCTGGAGTGGGGCAAAAAAGAGAAACAGAATTGAGAACTGAATATTCAACATTGAAAGATAAGTCAAGTGAGATGAAACAACAATTAGAAGAAATTCAAAATACAACAAAAGAATATACTGATCAATCATCTGATGTTCAAGCTACTATGGATTTATTAAAGTCAGATGTTGATAAAGCTCGCTGTGATTTAGGATATACTGATGTTAAGGGACCGGGTATTATTTTAACAATTGCTGATGGAAAAAATGCAGCTAATGATAAAGAACAAGTCATAACATATAATGATTTAATAATGGCTATTAATGAATTAAAATATGCTGGAGCAGAAGCAATTTCACTTAATGATGAAAGAGTTGTAAATAATTCTTTTGTTGCTAATATTTCTGAATATATGGTTATGAATGATAATAGAATTTCTGGACCTTATACAATAAAAGTTATAGGAGATTCAAAAAACTTAGAAAGTGTTATTAATATAAAAGGTGGAATAAAGGATTATTTAGAAAGTTATAATAAACAGATTTCATACACTGTTGAAAATGAAGTTTATATTAATAAATATAATGGAAATGTAGAAATTAATTTTGGAGAATAATAGAAAGGGAGATTTACAATGATTTATATTACAATTATAGTTTGTTCTGTTCTAGGAATAGTTTTAGGAATGAATTTACCAACAATTTCATATTCATATTCTGGATATTTGGCAATTGCAATCGTTGCAGCACTTGATTCTGTTTTTGGAGGAATTAATTCATTATTAAATAAGAAGTTTGATATAAGAATTTTTGTATCAGGATTTTTTGGTAATGCTATTTTGGCAATGCTTCTTACATACTTAGGTGAGAAATTAAATGTAGATATTTATTTAGCTGCTGTAATAGTTTTTGTTGGAAGAATTTTTACAAATATGTCAATTATAAGAAGATATTATATTGATAAATGGTCAAAAAAATATGATACAAGATACAATAAAAAGAGTGAAAATAAGGGATAATACAAAAGACGTCAATTTTATATTGGCGTCTTTATAGTTATATTACATGAGTCAGTATCTCGAATTGCCAAGAGAGTATCTTTTATATAGTAGGCTCTGATATTTCCAGAGATACTTGTTAAAACAGGTTTGATTTTACATCCAGGGATGAAACCTAAATCAACAAATCTTTGTTTAATTTCTGGAGAGCAGTTTATATTTTCGATATTTCCTGATTCGTTTAAATTCAGTTTGTCTAATGTCATTAGATATCACTCCTAGTAATAATATTTTATGTATTAGTTTACTTTTGGTGAATTAAACTAATATATTGAAATAAAGAATTAATTATTGTAAAATGTTTATATGTTAGGAAGTTCAAAGAAAGTGAAGAGATGAGTATATGAATAAAAAAGGTTATATTATAATAGGAATTATATTAGTGTTAATTGTATTTGCAATTACATGCTCTAAAATTATTTCTAATAAAGAGAAAATTGATAAAGATTATGAATTATTAGAAGTCTCTAATTATACATATTTTCCATTAGAGGTTTCTGGAAAATATGGTGTTATAAGAAGAGATGGAACTGTTGTAATTCCAGCTGAATACGATTTTGTTCAAGTTCCTAATCAAGATAAAGAAATTTTTATTGTTGTTTCTGAGGGAAAGTATAAAGTACTTAATGCTAGTAAACAAGAATTATATGTTAACTTTGATGAGGTATCAGGAATTCAAGAAACAGCAAATGCAGATGATTCAATTTATAATAATTCTGTTCTTAAATATAAAGAAAATGATAAGTATGGTTTGTTAGATTTTGCTGGAAATAAAATAACAGATGCTAAGTATGATGAAATTTCGTCACTACAAGATAAATATGGAGAAATATTGGTAAAGAAAAATAATAAGTATGGTGTAATTAATATTAAAGGAACTCAACTTGTTTCTTGTAGATATGATTATGTAAAAGGCGATGGTTTTGTTAAAGATGGTTCATATAAAGATGGTGGATATATTATAGGAAACAAAACTAAAGATGGATATACATATGGATATGTAGACAAAAATGAAAAAGAAATTTTGAAAATGGATAATGAAAATGTGTATCGTGTCACTGAAATAAATTCTGATGATGTTTATATAGTAGCTTCGAAAAATGGAAGATATGCATTATATAAAAATAAAGAAAATTTAACAGATAATAAATATATTGATATTTATTATAATAATGGAACTGATACATTTACAGTTCAAAAAAATAAATCATTTGGGTTGATAGATTTAAGTGGAAATGTTCTTATTCCTGAAAAATATCAAGAACTTATGGTTGTTGGAATATATGTAAAAGCTAGTTTGGACGATGTCGATTATACTTTTGATTTGAATGGAAAAGAAGTTGAGAATTCTAAATATGCAAGTTTGGAAGAAACATCAACAGGGAGATTTTATATTTCAATAGATGATAATTATAAGTACGGAATTCTAGATAAAGATAAAAATGTAGTTGTAGAAAATGAGTATGATTATATTGAAGAAATTAAAAGCACTGGATTACTTATTGCAACTGCACGTGATAATATAACTATTTATACAGGTAGTATAAACGAGGTAGTGTCAGTAGAACATGCACAATTAGAAAGAGTTGATAATTATATTAAAGTTATGACTCAAAATGAAATGTATTATTTAACTTCTGACGGAAAAAAAGTTGGAAATAAAACAGTATATTTGGAAAATAATATTTATGCTAGTAAGTCAGGAGATAAATGGGGATTTGTTGATTTGAAAGATAATGTTATTGTGCCTTATAAATATGATGAAGCTACAGAACTTGATGAGTATGGATTTGCAGGAATAAAAAAAGGCGGAAAATGGGGAGTTATAAATAGTAATGGAGATATCATTTTAGAGCCAACATACGAATCAGATGAACTATCACCTGTATTTATAGGTAAGTATTGTTTGAAAAATGGAGTTGCTAGAGATAGTATTTAATAGAATTATATAGGATGGAGAAAAAGATGGACGATAAAAAATTAGATGTATTAGTTAAAGAAGTAGAGGATGAGATTAGTAAGCAAGTCAAAAAAATTGATGAAAGATGTATGAGAAATAGTATAAGAGTGCTAGATGCATTTCAAAAAAATAGAATTGCAGATGTGCATTTTAATTCAACTAGTGGTTATGGTTATGATGATATTGGAAGAGATGCTATTGAGAAGGTTTTTGCTGATGTTTTTCATACAGAGGATGCTTTGGTTAGAAATCAATTTATTTCAGGTACACATGCAATTACTGTGGCTTTGTTTGCTAATTTGAGACCTGGTGATACATTACTTAGTATTTCTGGAAAACCTTATGATACATTGGATTCAATAATTGGATTTAATGATAATCCAAGTTCTTTAAAATCATATAATGTTAATTATGAACAAATTGATTTAATTGATGATGATTTTGATATTGCAAAAATAAAAGAGAGACTTGCCAAAAATGACGTAAAAATGATTGAAATTCAAAGATCAAGAGGATATGCAACTAGAAGAAGTTTAACTATGGACAAGATTAAAAGAGCTATAGAAGCGGTTAGAGAAGTTAACAAAGACGTTATTATAATGGTAGATAATTGTTATGGAGAATTTGTTGATGATATTGAACCAGTTGATGTTGGTGCTGATTTTATGGTAGGATCTTTGATTAAAAATATGGGAGGTGGACTTGCTCCTAATGGTGCATATATTGTTGGAAAAAAGAAATATATTGAGCTTTGTGCTGAAAGATTAACAGCTCCAGGACAAGGAAAAGAAGTTGGACCATCTTTAGGAATTAACAAAAACTTTTTACAAGGTATTTATATGGCACCTTCTGTTGTGGCAAGTAGCTTGAAAACAGCGGTTTTTGCAAGTAGACTTTTGGAGAAACTTGGATATGATGTTGTTCCAAGATTTGATGAGAAAAGATCAGATATAGTTCAAACTATTATATTTAGAGATGAAAATAAACTTATAAAATATGTTCAAGGTATTCAAAGAGGATGTGCAATTGATTCAGAATCTGTTCCAATGCCTTGGGATATGCCTGGATATACGGATAAAGTTATTATGGCTAGTGGAAGTTTTACGCAAGGGTCATCTATTGAACTTAGTTGTGATGCGCCTATTCGTGATCCATATATTGCTTTTCAACAAGGTGGGCTTACATATGAATATGGAAAAATTGGAGTTATAAGAGCGGTAAAATTATTAGAAGAGGATAAGTAATGAAAGTTGTAGTTATTGGTGGTGGACCTGCTGGAATGATGTCTGCGATTAGCGCAGCAAAATCTGGTGATAAAGTTGTTTTATTAGAAAAGAATAATATTTTAGGAAAAAAGATTTTAATTACTGGAAAAGGTAGATGCAATATTACAAGTAGTTTGAATATTGATGATTTTATAAACAATATTCCTGGAAACGGTAGATTTTTATATAGTGCTTTTGAAAATTTTGATAATAAAGATATTATTGAGCTTTTGAAAAAAGAAGGAGTGTCTGTTAAAGAAGAACGTGGTAATAGATATTTTCCAACTAGTGATAGAGCTGAAGATGTTAGAATGGCACTTGAGAGAGAAACAAAAAAAGCTGGAGTAGATGTTAAGTTAAATTCTAAAGTTTGTGGAATTGAGATTGAAGATAGCAGAGTTAAAAGTGTTGTATTAGAAAATGGTAAGATAGATGCTGATAAAATTATTTTAGCAACAGGAGGCAAAAGTTATCCGCTAACTGGTTCAAACGGTGAAGGTTATGAAATTGCTAAAGCGCTTGGACATACAATAAAAGATGTTAGAGGATCATTAGTTCCTTTGATTGCTGAAAAATCTGTATGTTCAAAAATGCAAGGATTAAGCCTTAGAAATGTTGGAATAATGTTATACGATATTGAGAAAGATAAAAAGATTTATTCAGATTTTGGAGAAATGCTATTTACACATTTCGGAGTGAGTGGTCCTACAATATTAAGTGGTTCAGCTCATTTACTTAGATATAAGGATATTGATAAAAAGATTTCAAATGGAAAGATTGTTTTAAAAATAGATTTAAAACCAGCACTTTCTTTTGAACAATTGGATGCAAGAATTTTGAGAGATTTTACTGAGGTAAAAAATAAACAATTTAAAAATTCATTGGACAAATTGTTACCTAAGAAAATGATTGATGCTGTTATTGATAAATCCAAAATTGATTCTGAAAAGCATGTTAATGAAATTACTAGAGAAGAGAGAATGAATTTAGTTAAGATATTAAAATGCTTTGTTGTTAGGATTGATGGATTTAGACCTGTTGATGAGGCAATTGTTACAGCTGGTGGAATAAGTGTTAAAGAAATTAATCCTAAAACTATGGAATCTAAAATTGTTTCTGGTTTATATTTTGCAGGAGAAATAATAGACGTTGATGCATATACTGGAGGGTTTAATTTGCAAATTGCATATTCTACTGGTTTTACTGCAGGAAAACATTTTTAGTAAAGTGAGAAGATTATATGTTTTATACTATAAAAGAAGATTGTTCTGCTGAAATTACAGAAAAGAAGTCTAAGTTTATTTGCAATGTTTTTCATGTTGAATCTGTAGAAGAAGCGGAAAAAAAATTAAATATTATTCGAAAGAAATATCATGATGCAAGGCATAATTGTTTTGTTTATAAAGTTGTAGAAGAAGGGGTATTTAAAGCAAGTGATGATGGAGAACCTTCCGGAACAGCTGGCGTACCAATGCTTAATATTGTTAATGGTAGAAATATTTCTAATGTCTTAGTTGTTGTTACTAGATATTTTGGGGGCATTTTACTTGGAACTGGAGGACTGGTTAGAGCATATTCATTGGCTACTACAACAGCTCTTGATAGTGCAACAATTATTAAGCAAGAAGAGGGATTAGAGGCAGAATTTTTTGTTGATTATAAAGAGCTTGAAGAGGTTAAGTATCATTTAAAGAATAGAGGGATAGTTATTTCCAACTTGGAATATGCGGAAAAAGTAAGACTTATTGTTGAGGGAGAAAAAAATTGCATTTATAAGTTACAAAAGGACAAATTGTCTGATAGAGTTACTTTAGAGGACGTAAAAATTATTGGAAAAAGGAATATAGAAGTAAAATAGAAAAAACGATGGAAAAAAATAGAAAAACTTCATTTAAACTATTGAAATTTGTTTGAAAAGCGATTATAATAATAAATGTAAATATTTTACAATTCAACTTATTAAATTAGAAACAATGAAAAGTATACTTTTGAGCATGTATTCAAATGACTAAGTATTTAGATTTGAAAGGAGAAAAAAGTGAAGGAGAAAATTACAGTTCTAATTGCAGATGATAACATTGAGTTTGCAACAACTTTAAAAAAGTATTTTGACAGTAAAGATAATATGGAGGTTATAGCAGTAGCTAAGGATGGAGAGGAAGCGTTTGAAAAAATAGTTGAGTGTCAACCAGACGTTGCTTTGTTAGATGTTATAATGCCTCATTTAGATGGAATAGGTGTTTTAGAGAAACTTAATAGTACAAATTTAGATAAATATCCATTTTGTGTGATGATTTCTGCAGTTGGACAAGATAAGATTACAAAGCAAGCAATTAATTTAGGAGCACAATATTATGTAGTAAAACCTTTCGATATAGAAGTATTAATTAAAAGAATAGAGTCATTGAAAAACTATCAAACACCAGATAGAAAAACTAACTTTGTAGTTAAAGAAACAAAAGCAGAGTACATTCAAATTCCAAAATCAGAAAAGAGTCAGGAAAATTTAGAGGCTTTAGTTACAAATATTATTCATGAGGTGGGAGTACCAGCTCATATAAAGGGATATCAATATTTAAGAGAAGCTATAATGATGGCAGTTGATAATATAGATGTAATTAATCAAATTACTAAACAGTTATATCCAGAGATAGCACGTAAATATAAAACTACTTCAAGTAGAGTTGAAAGGGCTATTAGACATGCTATTGAAGTTGCTTGGAGTAGAGGTAAAATAGAAGCTACTGAAAATATATTTGGTTATACTGTTAATGCTGATAAAGGTAAGCCTACAAATTCAGAGTTTATAGCGATGATTGCTGATAAATTAAGATTAGAGATAAAAAGTGCGTAGGAATTTAAATGATTTTTTATGATAAAAGTGAGGTAGTTTTTAAAACTATCTCACTTTTTGTTTATATATAGACAATAAAAAATAAACCATTTTGCTTTTGATGGTGCGAATGGCTTATCATTACACTGGCAACCACTTTCGTGGTTTTCATTTCCGATATTTATTATAGGAAGAATTTATAGATTTAAACAAAAAATAAGTAGGTGCTAAATATGGATATAGTAATAACAGTAATTATTGTACTAATAGGTATAGGTATGTTTTATATATTAAATGCAATGGAAATGGATGACCAAATAACTAAAAATAATTCAAATGAAGTAGATAAAAAATTAAAAGATAAAGATTTTAAAACTTCAAAAATTTTTAGCATACATGGAAATGAACAACAATTTAGAGTAGATTTAGAACATAAACAAATTGCAATATGTAGCATATTTCCTTATCAGAAGATAGATATAATAAATTTCTCAGATATTATTGAATTTCAAATAATTGAGGATTCAAATACAGTTATGAAGGGTGGTGTTGGTCGAGCAGTCGTTGGAGGAGCATTAGCTGGCGGTGTTGGTGCAATAGTTGGTGCAAATACTAGGGCAAGTAAAAATGTAATTAATATTTTGCAAATAAGGATAATAACAAAAAAAATAAGTAATTCTTTATATACAATAGATTTGATAAAAACAGAAATAGAAAAAAATTCTATGGAATATAGGAATGCTATGAATTTTGCAAATAATGTATATGCAATACTTACATCAATAATTACTAATAACGATAAAGTAAGCAATAATTTAGGGGGAAAAAAGACTATGGAACAAAATAATAATAATTTTATTGAACAACTTGAAAGATTATCTAAACTTAGAAATGATGGAATGATAACAGAAAAAGAGTTTGAAGAAAGTAAACAAAAAATTCTAAACAGTCAAAATGAATCTTTAGAAAATAAAGTAGAAATAGAACAAGATGAGTTTGATTTGAGAAATGATATTTATAATATAGAACAAAAAATACAATTATATGGGAATGATAAGATAAGAATAATAAAAGCATTGAGAGAAGAGACAGGCTTTGGATTGGTAGAGGCAAATAATATTGTTGATGAGTATTTTAAAAATAGATAAATATGTATATTCAGTATTCAATAAATGTATTTTTTATAACTAAGATGATAAAATTATTATTTATTTCATTAAAAGATTTTTTGGACTTTTTGGACTATATTTAATAATTTTTGAGAGTATATTGAGTGAATATTACATTTTATATGATACTATGAAGTAGAGTAAAAAATAAATGCAGTAAGTTTTTTATGCAATTTCTAAAAATGTAGGTTTAACAATGTATTTATTATAAAAAAGTATGGACATTAATTGATAGTGGTAAAATAAAGGTATAAAATATATTTGAAATAATTAGATTTAAAATAGATCTGAGTGTGTTCCTGTTCTAGTTAACGTTAAAATTAATATATCATTATTTATAGTATAGACCAGTAGCCAATCAGGTTTTATATGACATTCGTAAATACCGTTCGCTTCTAGGTTCTAATATGTGATTACAATATTTTCCTGGTAATTCTTTACCATCAGCAAGTAAAGAAACAACTTTTATGAATTCTTTTTCATCAAAGTTGTTCCTTTTTTGCATTTTTTTATAATCTTTTTTAAATTTATTGGTCATATATATAGTATATTTCATATTAATTATGCAAGTCCTCCATTAATTCATCGATATTTTCGAAAGATTTATAGTTATTTGGATTTTTTGTTATTTTTTTAGCTTCATCAATAGCAGATAAAGTTTCTTTATTATATTTTGGCTTTTCAATTTTAAAAGGTATGCTATCAGTCAAAGTTACTTGTCTTAAAAATAATTTAATGGCTTCAGCCATTGTTAAACCAAGAAAATTAAGTGTTTCTTCTGCTTCTTTTTTTAGTTCAGGTTCTATTCTAATATTAATATTTTCTGTTTTAGCCATTTCAAACACCTCCATACTATATTATATGTATTTTATCACAGATGTATACACAATGTCAATACAATTGACATTTTTCATAATTATTTAACTTATACTGAATAAATTGTTTTATAAACTTTTTCTTTAGGGTTGTAAAAAAAATGTTTTATAGATATAATATTTTTGTATTATTAGATTAAAAGGAGATTAATATGACTGCTCATAATGAAGCTAAAAAAGGAGATATCGCTGAAGTGGTTCTTATGCCTGGTGATCCTTTGAGAGCTAAATATATTGTTGAAAATTTTTTTGAAAGTTATGAACTTGTAAATTCAGTTAGAAATATATTTGCATATACAGGTATGTATAAAGGAAAAAGACTTACTGTTATGGCATCTGGAATGGGAATGCCAAGTATGGGAATATATTGTTATGAATTATACAAATTTTATGATGTAAAAACGATTATTAGAGTTGGATCTTGCGGAGCTTATGATGAAAGTGTTGATTTGCTTGATACTATTTTGGTTGATGGTAGTTTCACTCAAGGAAATTTTGCAAAGAACTATAATAATCAAGATGTTAAGTTTGTTAAAGCTGATGAGAAACTTAATGAAATTATTGAAAAAGTTGCTATGGATGAAAATATTAATGTTAAGAAGGAAAATATTGCGTGTACAGAATGCTTTGATCCATATATAGAAAATGTAGATAATGTAATTAATAGTTTCCCTGCTGATTTAAATATTGTTGGAGCTGAGATGGAATCTTTTGCATTGTTTTATACTGCTAAAATGCTTGGAAAGAGTGCAGCATGTTTGCTTACAGTTGTTGATTCTATAAAGAAAAAAGCTTTGTTATCTGCAGAAGATAGACAAAAATCATTGAATGATATGATTAAACTTGCGCTGGATACATCGATAAAGTTAACATAAATGTTGAAAAAAGCTTGCAAGTGTGATAAAATAAATAATGAAGTTTAAAGAGCGTAAATAAAAATATAAAAAAAGAGGGAAATAGTATGGAAGAAAATAAACAAAAAGCTGCTACAAAAGCAAAAAGCAGAACAAGAAATACTAAAACAAAAAGTAGTAAAGCAAAAACTACTAGACCAAAGAGTGAACTTTTAAAGGAGCCAATAGAAGAATCTGTAAAAGAACCGATTGAAGAACCAATAAAAAATGATGTAAAAGTTGCTGTTGGAGCAATTGAATCCAAAGAATCAGCTAGAATTGAAGAATTAAAAAAACAAATAGAAAAATTGCAAGCTGAAAAACAATCATATTATGAAGTTTCAAGAGAAGGAGAATCAGCCATTGTTAATGCTGAGAGAAAAGATGCAAGTTCAATTAATAGAACTAAAATTGATATAGAAATATATAACTTACAAAATGAATTAAGAGATCTTCTTACTAAGGAAACTAAGGATGATGAGAAAAGCAAAGAAGACCCAGAAAAAGATGATAAGAGTAAGGAAGAACCTGAAAAAGGTGAAGAAAATAAAGATGATCCTAAGAATGATGATAAAAAAACAGAAGAAATTGATTCACCAGAAGTGAAAGCGGTAAAAGATCAAATTAGTAGCTTGGATAATAAAATTAATTCTGAAGAATGGGTTCTTAGAAATAACGAAGGTAACTATACTCCAGAAGAATTAGCTCAAATTAAAGCCGGAATAGATAAGTTAAAAGCTCAACGTTATGAATTAAATGGAAAATTAAATGATTTGCAAACTGGAAAAGATATAGAATCAAAAGAAAGTGGAGAAAAAGACAATGAAGGTCAAAAAACATCAAAGAAAAATGACGAGACTAAAGATGCTGAACCAGAAAAAGATTCACCAGAAGTAAAAGCTTTAAAAGATAAAATAAAAGAACTAGAAGGAAAAATTAATGCTGAAAATAATGCTCTTATTAATAATGGTGGAAAATATCTTGCGAGCGATATAAAAGAAATTAAAGAAAGATTAGAGGAGTTAAAAGGTGAGCATGCTGAATTACTTGGAAAATTAAGCGATTTAGAAAAAAATTTAAAGGAAAAAGATAGCAAAGGCAAAGATGATGATGCTACTAAGGCTGGAGAACCTACAAAAGATCCTAGCAAAGATGATTCAGAAGGTAAAGGAAAAGATGGTAAAGATAGCAAAGAGACTACTGAGCCTGAAATGTCAACATATAAAATTGGACCATTTAAAAGATTATTAATGAAGATAATTAGAAAAATAAAATCATGGGCTAAAGTAGATGGAAGAATTGCTAGACTTTGTGATAGAGCTGAAGGTGCTGTAATAGGTAATGCTACACCATTATTAGAAGGCTCAGCAGAAGAAAAAGAAGTTAAAAAAGTATTAGAAGTTGGAAAAGTAAAAGATTATGAGAAAGAGATAGCAGATAAAGAAAACGCTAAGTATAGCAAAGATAAATATGAAAAAGCTGATGATCATGAAGAAGCTAAAAAGAAATTGGCTCAAGAAGATATGGATTTTCTTTATGAAAAAGTTAAAGAAGCTTATGAATTAAAAAAAGCTGGAAAAGAAATTCCTCTTATTGGAGAAATTGTAAATAAAGAATATAGTAAAGTAGTAGATGAATATACTGATAAAAAAAGTACTTCTTTTGATGATAAAAAAATTGAAGAGTTTTCAAAAGCAAATGATATACCAAAGGTTACAAAAGGTGGTGCTATGAATTTAACATTGTGGATGACATCAAAAGCAATTGTAGAAATGGCTAAAGAAAAAGGAATTGCAGTTAACCAAGGAAAAGGAAAAAATGCAAATGCTAGACCATTATCAGAAATTTATGCTTCATTAGAAGCAAGAGTTAAGACAGATAGAGTGTCTGAAGAATATAGCAAAGAGAGAAGAACATCATTTGGAAAAGACGAAGAAAAAAGTACAGTAAAAGCTGATAAACCAGCTAAGAGCAAAACTGAAGCTGATTCTAAAGTAGATAAAGCAGATAATGATTTAGAGAAATAATGAGGAAGTATATGAAAGATTACATAAATATTATAGGAGGCGGCCTTGCAGGATGCGAGGCTGCCTATCAAATTTCAAAACGTGGAATAAATGTTAGATTATATGAAATGAAACCAACAAAATATTCACCTGCACATTCAAATTCGAATTTAGCAGAGATAGTTTGTAGCAATTCTTTTAAATCTAATTTGTTAACTAATGCGTGTGGATTATTAAAAGAAGAACTTAGAATGTTGGATTCTTTGTTAATAAAGATTGCTGATGAGACAAGTGTACCTGCAGGCCAAGCTTTGGCAGTTGATAGAGAAGAGTTTTCAAGAAAAGTTACTGAATATATGGAAAATTTAGATAATGTTGAAATTATAAAAGAAGAGGTTACAGAAATTCAAGATGATGCTGTAACTATTATTGCTACAGGACCTTTAACATCTGATGTTTTATTTGAAAAGATTTCAAAACTTGTTGGAAATAATGAATTGCATTTTTATGATGCAGCTGCACCAATTATAGAAAAAAGTTTAGTAGATATGAATATTGCTTTTATAGGTGATAGATATGGAAAAGGTGAGGCGGATTATATTAATTTACCTATGAATAAGGAAGAATATGAAAATTTTTGGAATGAACTTGTGAATGCGGAAGTTGTAGAGTTACATTCTTTTGAAAGAAGAGAAATTTTTGAAGGATGTATGCCTGTTGAGGTAATGGCTAAGAGGGGAATAGATACTTTGAGATATGGACCTTTGAAGCCAGTCGGATTTGATGATCCAAGAACGGGTAGAAGACCATATGCTTTAGTTCAATTAAGACAAGATAATTCAGTTGGTAGTTTATATAATATGGTTGGCTTTCAAACAAATTTAAAATTTGGCGAGCAAAAAAGAGTATTTTCAATGATACCAGGATTACAGAATGCTGAATTTGTTAAATATGGTGTAATGCACAGAAATACATATATTAATTCTCCGCAGATATTGAATAATGTGTATCAAATGAAAGATAATGAAAATGTATTTTTTGCTGGCCAAATCACAGGTGTTGAGGGATATGTGGAATCTATTGCATCAGGATTACTTGCAGGGATTAATGCAGTTAGATATATGAAAAATAAAGGAAAAATTGTATTCCCTGTTGAAACTATGATAGGTGCTTTAACAGATTATATTTCAACGCCAAATGAGAAGTTTCAACCAATGAATGCTAACTTTGGAATTTTGCCTAAATTGCCTGAAAAAATTAGGGATAAACAAGAAAGGTATAAAAAACTTTCTGATAGGGCTATTAGTATTATGAAAGGAAAAATACCAAACCAGGAAAAATAAAGAAAAAACATTGACTTTAGTAAATTAAAATGATACAATGATATACGCTAATGTATACTAGATAATAGTATTCCTTAGCGTATATTTAATTTTAAAAGACGGAGGTGAAAAATAAAATATGCCAACAATTAATCAATTAGTAAGAAAAGGAAGACAAACAACTAAAGCAAAATCAACAGCTCCAGCTTTACAAAAAGGATACAACTCAAAGAAAAATAGAGCTACAAACAACAGATCACCACAAAAAAGAGGTGTATGTACAGTTGTTAAAACAGTTACTCCAAAGAAGCCAAACTCAGCTTTAAGAAAAGTTGCCAGAGTTAGACTTTCAAATGGTTATGAAGTAACATCTTATATTCCTGGTGAAGGTCACAACTTACAAGAGCACAGTGTTGTTCTTATAAGAGGTGGAAGGGTTAAAGATATCCCAGGTGTTAGATACCATATCATAAGAGGAACTTTAGATACAGCAGGTGTTAAAGACAGAATGCAAGCTAGATCTAAATATGGAGCAAAGAGACCTAAAAAATAAGATTAGGTCGTTACTAAAGAGATAGTGCATATTTTATTTATTTGAAGTTACCTTTTAAATAGATAGATTAGCACTATTACGGGAAAGTGAAATAGTCTTTCCAGAGTACCTTTTAATGTTTTATAACATTAAACAAATAATTTTTTAAGGAGGGAAGTATAGTGCCAAGAAGAGGATATATAGCAAAAAGAGATGTTTTACCAGATCCAATATATAATAGCAAAGTCGTTACAAAATTAGTTAACAATATTATGTTAGATGGTAAAAAATCAGTTGCTCAAAAAATAGTATATGGAGCTTTTGATATAATCAAAGAAAAAGAACAAAAAGATCCATTAGAAGTTTTTGAAGCAGCTTTAGAAAATGTAATGCCAGTTCTTGAAGTTAAAGCAAGAAGAGTAGGTGGAGCTACATATCAAGTTCCAATCGAAATTAGACCTGAAAGAAGACAAACTTTAGGTTTAAGATGGTTAGTTTCATATGCTAGAAACAGACATGAAAAAACTATGGCTGAAAAATTAGCTGGTGAAATAATCGATGCTGTTAACGGAAACGGTGGAGCATTTAAGAAGAAAGAAGATACACATAGAATGGCTGAGGCTAATAAGGCTTTTGCTCATTACAAATGGTAATTTTTTGATTAAAAGCATCAATCTTTGAATTTTACTCGGCTCATGTAAACTTCGACGTACCATGGTACGCCTTCAGCTTACATGAACGTCGCAAAATCCAAATCTTAACGCTTTTAATCAAAAAATAAGTGCTTTGCAATATTGTTATTTATATTGCAGGATGTTGAAATTTAATAAATAAGAAAAAACCTGGGAAGGGGGAATTTTTAAAATGGCAGGAAGACAATACCCATTAGAGAGAACAAGAAATATAGGAATTATGGCTCACATTGATGCTGGTAAAACAACAACAACTGAGAGAATATTATTCTATACAGGTAAAACTCATAAAATAGGTGAAGTTCACGAAGGTGCTGCTACTATGGACTGGATGGCTCAAGAGCAAGAAAGAGGTATAACAATTACTTCAGCTTGTACAACTTGTTTCTGGAAAAACAATAGAATTAACATTATTGATACTCCAGGTCACGTTGACTTTACAGTTGAAGTTCAAAGATCTTTAAAAGTTCTTGACGGTGCAGTCACTGTACTTGCAGCTAAAGGTGGAGTTCAACCACAAACTGAAACTGTTTGGAGACAAGCTGATAAATATAACGTTCCAAGAATGGTATATGTTAATAAAATGGATATCACAGGTGCAAACTTTATGCTTTGCGTTGATCAATTAAAAAATAGATTAAAAGCAAATGCTGTACCAATCCAATTACCAATTGGAGCTGAAGATCAATTTAAAGGAATCGTTGATTTGATTAAAATGAGAGCTTTTATTCACAAAGACGATTTAGGAAAAGAAATTGAAGAAACAGATATACCAGAAGATTTAGTTGAACAAGCTAAAGAATTCCGTGAGAAAATGGTAGAAGCTGTTGCTGAACAAGATGAAGAATTAATGATGAAATATTTAGACGGTGAAGAATTGACAGAAGAAGAAATCAAAAAAGGATTAAGAGCTGGTACAATAGCTAATAAAATAGTTCCAGTTACTTGCGGTTCTTCTTATAAAAACAAAGGTGTTCAAGAATTATTGAACGCAGTTGTTGATTTCATGCCATCACCACTTGATATTGATCATATTAAAGGTGTAACTTTAGATGGAGAAGAAACTGAAGCTAAAACTTCTGATTCAGAACCATTTGCTGCTTTAGCATTTAAAATTGCTACTGATCCATTCGTAGGAAAATTATGTTTCTTTAGAGTTTATTCTGGAACTCTAGAATCTGGATCAACAGTTTTAAATTCTAGTAAAGATAAAAAAGAGAGAATTGGTAGAATTCTTCAAATGCACTCAAATCACAGAGAAGATATTGATAAAGTTTATGCTGGTGATATTGCAGCTGCAGTTGGTTTAAAAGAAGTAACAACAGGAAATACTTTATGTGATCCTGATCATCCAATTATTCTTGAATCAATGGAATTCCCAGAGCCAGTTATTGATATCGCTATCGAACCAAAAGACAAAGCAGCTCAAGAAAAAATGGGTATAGCTTTATCTAAGTTAGCTGAAGAAGATCCAACTTTCAAAGCTTACACAAATCATGAAACTGGTCAAACTATTATCGCTGGTATGGGTGAATTACACCTTGATATCATCGTTGATAGATTAAAGAGAGAATTCAAAGTTGAATGTAATGTAGGTAAACCACAAGTTGCTTACAAAGAAACAATTAGAAATAAAGTTAAAGTTCAAGGAAAATTCATCAGACAATCTGGTGGAAAAGGACAATATGGTGATGTTTGGTTTGAAATGGAACCATTAGAGCCAGGTAAAGGTATAGAATTTGAGAGCAAAATTGTTGGTGGTGCTGTTCCTAAAGAATATATCAAACCTATTGAACAAGGTATGAGAGAAGCTGCTGAAACAGGTATCTTAGCTGGTTACCCAGTTATCGATTTCAAAGTTTCATTAGTAGATGGATCTTACCACGAAGTTGATTCTTCAGAAATGGCATTCAAGATTGCTGCTTCTATGGCTTTCAAAGAAGGTTGTAGACAAGCTAAGTCAGTTATCTTGGAACCAATTATGAAAGTTGATATAACTGTTCCAGAAGAATATATGGGTGATGTTATTGGTGACATTAATTCTAGACGTGGTAGAATGGAAGGAATGGATGGAGAAGATGGAATGCAAGACATTCACGCATTTATTCCACTTTCTGAAATGTTTGGATATGCTACTGATTTACGTTCAAAAACTCAAGGTAGAGGAACATATTCTATGGAACCTTCTCACTATGAAGAAGTTCCTAAGTCAGTTCATGATGCAATTGTTTCATCAAGAGCTAAAAAAGAAAACTAATATAAATGTTATCTAGGTGATGAAACATTACGTAGATAGAAATTTAAATTTCAAGCATTTAACGGTGCTGGATGTTTAAATAATTTATAAAATATATTGCATTTTTCCTAGAAATAGTATAAAATGCTTATGCTAATTAAATTAGTTATTAAATTTAAATTCAAAATAAAAAATAAGAAAAAGGAGGAATTTCAAATGGCTAAAGCTAAATTTGAAAGAACAAAACCACACGTTAACATTGGTACAATCGGACATGTTGACCATGGTAAAACAACAACAACAGCTGCTATTACAAAATACCTAAGCTTATTAGGAAGAGCTCAATATGAAGCATATGATCAAATCGATGGTGCTCCAGAAGAAAAAGCAAGAGGAATCACAATTAATACAGCTCACGTTGAATATGAAACAGAAAAAAGACATTATGCTCACGTTGACTGTCCAGGTCACGCTGACTATGTTAAAAACATGATTACTGGTGCTGCTCAAATGGATGGTGCTATATTAGTAGTTTCAGCTGCTGATGGACCAATGCCACAAACTAGAGAGCATATCTTACTTGCTAGACAAGTTGGTGTTAAATATATCGTAGTTTATTTAAATAAGTGCGATATGGTTGATGATCCAGAATTATTAGAATTAGTTGAAATGGAAGTTAGAGATTTATTATCTAAATATGATTTCCCTGGAGACGAAATTCCAGTAATCAAAGGTTCTTCATTACAAGTATTAGAGAGTACATCTACAGATCCTAACGATCCAGTATATGCTCCAATGAAAGAATTAATGGATGCTGTTGATAGCTATATCCCAACACCAGAGAGACCAGTTGATCAACCATTCTTAATGCCAGTTGAAGACGTATTCTCTATCACAGGTAGAGGAACTGTTGCAACAGGTAGAGTAGAAAGAGGAGTTGTTAAATTATCAGACGAAGTTGAAATCGTTGGACTAAAACCTCAATCTAGCAAAACTGTTGTTACAGGTGTTGAAATGTTCAGAAAATTATTAGACCAAGCTGAAGCTGGTGATAATATAGGTGTATTATTAAGAGGTGTTCAAAGAACAGATATCGAAAGAGGTCAAGTTCTTGCAAAACCAGGAACAATACATCCACATACAAAATTCAAATCACAAGTTTATGTATTAACTAAAGAAGAAGGTGGAAGACATACACCATTCTTTAATGGATACAGACCACAATTCTATTTCAGAACAACTGACGTTACAGGTGTTATCGAATTACCTGCTGGAACAGAAATGGTTATGCCAGGTGATAATGTTGATATGACAATCGAACTTATTACTCCAATCGCTATCGAAAAAGGATTAAGATTCGCTATTCGTG
>OLGB01000269.1_pt1 | contig 77359 bp, 62 predicted proteins | sample 1605691 | NCBI WGS metagenome assembly OLGB01 (sample SAMEA3888925, study PRJEB22519) | human gut metagenome | biome: human gut; feature: human-associated habitat; material: faeces | place: Denmark | collected 2010
CCCACTCCAGATCCTTCAGTTTCATATATTCGTCATAATGGCGTTTTTCCAGACGGTCTTCCTCTTCGCGTACCAATAATTCCAGGTTTTCTTTATAAGAAGCCCCACAATTACTACACCCCTTTTCGTCTGTGCTTTTTCCCCTTATCTTATTATCACAGTATTCACAGGTAAATTCATAATCACTTGCAGGTTTATAAACCGGAGGCTCGCCGATTTCAAAATTGTAGTATTTATGACGTATCAGCTTATATTTTTGAATTGCCTGCATTGTAGTACTTATATATTCCGTTTCCTGTGTAATGGCTTCTTCCTGGGATTTCATATACTCTAAATACCTTTGATGCATGGCCCGTTTCTTTAACTGATACTCCTTGTTCTTTCCAAAATTACCGCCACAGGTTGGACATTTTTCATCCGCAGAAGATACCTTGGATCCGCAAAACTCACAGGTAAATTCAAAATTCTCCTGAAAATGATCCTTTTTGTAGGAAATGTACTTAACCGGTTTCAGGTCCTTACGTGCTCTAATGCCGGAAAAGAAAAACAGGTATATAAGTAATAACAGGCCAACGATAATTGCTATATTAAAAAATATTGTCGAAAACAAACTGAAAAATTCCATAATAATGTGTCATTCCTCTTTCGTATTAAATATAATTCTTAACTAATCATATCATAGTAAATCCTATTTTTCATCTAAATCCTAAGAATGTACTGATTACAACTCTTGATACTTCATGCATGGGAAATATCTTAGAAAAATCCAGTTGCCATATCTCCATTTTCTGCTACAATTTGATCATAATAGTTGCGAAGCAACGGCCATCGTCGCAGAGTCAGAAAACGCAACTACTGCCACAGAACCGGATGACGGGCAGAGTGAAACGAACGCAGAAACCGAACGCACTGAAACCACAGAAGTGATAACGGAAGATTCCACAGAAACTCCGGCACCGGTGGACGTATCAGGAAGCACGGAGAATAGCACCATTTTGCCTCTCTCTTATGAGGATTTTAATGTTAATGGATTTGGATATAGCAATTACGTAGACTTATATGGAGCCGGAAACGGCTATGAAGATGTAGAACGTATTTCTATTATGACTACAAATTGTACGGCATATACTGAATACCCCGATCAAATGTCATCAGACACAGAAACTTCGCGTGGTATAAAATTAGGCGATTCCAGAGAACAGGTAATTGCTGCTTATGGAGAGCCCCGAAACGAGGTTGTATATAGATCTAAGGCCTATAATCATGATGGTCTGGAAAGCCAGTATAATTTGTGCTATTGCTATATTGATGAGCGCTACCCGGAAGTCTTTTTCAATTTATCCTTCAGTATGGATCAAAATGATAATGTGCTGGATATTTGCTATGAAGCAATATTGATGAAATGGTATAAATAATTAGTCGTTTATAAGTATACCCCTAGGAGATATTATCTCATATCCCTGGGGGTATATTAACCTTATAGTTTTATTTCCAATTCGAGGCAATTCCATTCTTCCCCCATTACATTATACTTTTCTATCCCTAATGTTTTTAAATATTTATATTAAGTTCAATAATGCCTGCACTTGTTCATAAGCATCCCTCTTGGTCATTTCTATACTTTCTTCATCCTCTAAATCCATAAAATCCGCTACGTCTTTTGGACCAGAATGATTTTCAGAAGCAAATTTACCTGCTAACTTAGCTTTCGCCTCTATCACAATATTTTTACCCCTTACAGGTTCAAATTCTTTTGCCAGTTCTCTTACTCCACCAATATAATGTTTTATAATAAAGTAAATATCATACGCATCCTTCGCTTTTCCCCTGCCCATAGCTGCTGTTTTCATTATTAAATAAGGAACTACTGCTACAACACTGACATTTGCAACATCTATTGCGCCATCTGGTCGTTCTGCTTCCACACTAATCTTCTGTGCTGGAAATTCAAATGCAAAATTACCACCTGTTGCCTTTAACGCCTTAACGCCCTGCACATGCTGACTTCTTCTCTTCGATTGTGTACCACCATACATTCCAGCTAAAATATCTACATCCACATCATAAGATATTCCGTCCACCATCACTGTCTTTACAAAGGAAAAATATTTTTCCGGATGCTCCTTGTATCCATTTTTCTGAAGTATCCTCGACATATTCTGATAACCTTCATCCTGCAAAGTCAGATGATTAATCATAATATCTACGTCCACACTTCCCACATGACCTTCTTGGGGAAACATTAAATCTGGAACCCAACCTCCTACCACACGGATTTCATCTTCATATTCCTCAAAAATATTAACCAACTCTACCAAAACTCTATGTGCAGCCCGCTTCTGACCCTCCGAATAGTCTACGCTACTTTTCAAGTCTTCATCTCTTATCATCTAAGTATCTCCTTTTTCAAAACCGCATCCGCCATTTCTTCTCCCCTGCCCTTTATCTGCATACAATCCAAATATATTTGCAGAGGGGATACTACTGCAGAATCACCAATCACCCTATAATCCTTGATATAGGAATCGTTCTCTAATGGAAAAATAACCACATTAGAACCACTGTTTACCTCTTTCATATCCAAATATCGAATTGCTTCCTGAATATCTTCCGGTGCTATATAAACATGTACCTTATTGTAACGGACCACTGGTGTATAACGCACTCCCCCGGACAATCCTGTAAGATAAGAATCAAGCCCCATATCTATCTTCAATTTTTTTAATCGCTCCTCAATAACAGATATATTATCTAAACTATAGCAAGCATAGGATGTTATTTCTTTTTTACCGTAATCCTTGCTCCATTCCAACAAGAGTGATTCCGGATCAATAACCTTATAACCATCTGGTAACTTTTCTACCCATGCGTTTTCCACCAGAACTTTCATCAGTTTGGATACCTGTCCAATGCTGCATTTTACCTTTTCCGATAGATATTTAAGCTTCCATATCTTAGTTACATCCGCAAACAACTCACGCAAAATACAGGAAGACACCACGGAAGTCCTTTCAAATATAGACACAGAACTTTGCTCTTTTGGTCTTGGATTCTTATTTCCTTTCTCGGACAAATAAATAGAATGACCCACAAACCAACAGTTTCCTGCATAGTCAAAATAACCCATTCCGTTATCTTCACATATTTGTGCAGTTCTTTCTGAAATATATGGAGCAACCAAAATGTTAACTCCCTGACTTTTATTCTGCTTTTCAATCAATTTTATAACTGTAGACGGAAACACCCTGTCCAAGAAGTACGCATTTATTTGAAACTCATACCCATCATCCATCTCCACAGATGCAATAAAACCGCCTTCTGTCCTGTGGATAACTTCATACTTCTGAATATTGGGAAGTTTTAAAAACTTATTCTCAACACATTCTAATCCAATTCTATCTATTTTCACTTACATCACCACTTTCACTCATATAGTGAAACTTATTATATCAGTGAAATTCAATTAGGTCAACTCAAAACATTATCTATTTTCTCACTATAATTGATTTGAAATTCAAATTTACCAATAATTCTTCCGAATTCACTGCCTTTGCACTCCATATATCAAAACCGCATGAAACAGATCCGCAAGAACTGGATTTCTTCTGGTAGAAGATACAGTCAGCGGATTTCTTTCCTGAATCATGGAATCATCTGGCATTTCTCCCAGAGAATAGAGTTCCATTCTGTCATCATATATGTCAATGTGAGCTTCACTTCCCCCTATATTCATTCATTTAATCAAAACTAATATCTTTTATCTTTGATTGGATTCTTCACAACAACATAACCTTCGTCATCACTCTTTTTATAATAATCAAAAATCCATGTATTCTTCTTTAGCATATATAGTATATCCCTTATAAAGCTATTATCTTCATATGTCTTTGTATAGTTATTTCGTTTTGTAAAAATCCCCTTAAGTTCCGGAAATCCAAGTTCATCAAAATGTTTTTTACATGTTTCTTCTGTCAGATTAGGAAGCGCCTTCGCCCACAATTGAATCTTATCATCCATACTACATTTGCTCATTGTCAAAAGTTTTGATAACAAATTATCATCAAGTACTATAGTTGAATTATCAATTATATTAGCAATTCTCGATTTCGCAACTCTATATATTGATGATTGAATAACTTCTTCATATTCCGAAAAATGTTGATATAATTCATTCTCATCATGTTCATCAAAATTATTATCAAGAATATATTTAATAAGAGAACTCGAATAACCTTTTCCAACTACCGATATAGGTTCTGTTGTTAATCCAAGTAAATCTATTTTTTCTTTATCTCCTATTTCCATACCTAATATATGCAAAGCTTCTTCATAACTAAAATTATCTGAGGTAATAATTCTCAAATATGCTTCTATGTTTTCGTCTATATACAATGCTGTATATTTTTTATAATGATTTCGAATATATTCTAATCCGACATTATTCATTTCTATAACATCCTTCTTTATCAGCACCTCCATCTTATCATCCGAAATATCATACGTATCATAAACATCATAACCATATCCCATATTGCACAAAATTTCTTGATATCTACTTGTTTTAATCTCATTGTTTACCGCTACAGAATCAAAGAATTGTCTTGCAATTTCACCACCAAACTCATTCTCAATATGAGAATAGTCCATACCCGCATCACATTCATTAATAAATTTGATTAACTGGCTATCGCAACAATACTCTGTATAATAATGTATAATATTCGGAACTGTCTTTTTAATTATCCTTTTGTCAAGCATTTCATTCCACAATTTTTTATTCTGTATTACCGATATATCTGAAATAACTGTTTTTAATACATTTACATACTTTTCCTGTATATCGCCTAAAACATTTTCATCATTAATAAATTTAATGGCAACATCCTCTGAATCTTCAATATATCCATTGCAATTTTTTAAATACTCATTTGCATATCTATTTATATTTTCTGCAATATACTTAGCTAATGGAGATTCCGATTTTCCTTGAATAACTGTATAATTTCTATGTTCGATATTATATGAATCATATTCCCCATACATTGACTTAATCATTAATTTGATATTCTCAAATGTTAATTCATATAAATTATTTTCATACACTCCTACAATCAAATCTTTATTTGCTGTATCAATCTCAATTTTCTTTAATTTTACACCAAGAATACAAAATTGAGAAATTATTTTTGCAACATCTGGATTTTGAATGTTTAAATAATCACTCTGGTTTGATATATAATCAGTAAGACATCCCTCTACATTAATATCCTGTATTTTATTCTCATCTAATAAACATAGCGAATCCAGCGAAAATCCTCTTATCTGTTTCAATGGTAAGATTTTATTCACAGCAATATAACTAAAGAAATCTGTCCACTGTTCATTCAGTTTAATAATAAATGTTTTATCAAACTGTGTGCTATCGTAGAATTTTGATATAAACTCTGTATCCTTATTATCTTTCATCTGTTTTATTAATGCCGATAAATATTTTTGATATTTAGGATTTTCCTGATTAACAAGAAGCCCTTTTAAAAGATTGAAATTTAGAGTTTCCTCCTCGTAAAAATCAACAACTCTTAAAACTGGAGAGGATAGTACCTTCTCAACATCCTTAAGAGAATATTCATAATCACTTCCCTTTTTATCAGTTATCCTTCTCAAGAACATCTTATCATGAGCAGATAAGCTATCCTCATAAAAATATGTCATATAATCATTATATGTTTCATCAATATACCCATTACTAATAAGAAATTTTAGTAGTTCTAAATAATCGCTCCCCTTAATTTCATTATATTGATTCTCCTCACCAATAGGATTTATGCTCTTTATCATAAATATCGAATCAGTATTATCTCTAGTAATTAATTCACTTAATAATTTTGTTTTTGTAGCAGAAATTCTTTGTTCAATATCCTGAAGTTTTACTTCTAATTCAGTCATCATCCCCTTATTTCTGTTATCTATTACCTCTATTCTTTTTTCTTTTTCTTTTTCTAACTTATCTTTTTCTTTTCGACCTTCTTGGGTTAATTGGTTATACCACGAATCTCTTGGTAATCTATTGTACTTTGCTTCATATGCATCATTCAATTCTTGTACATCAGTCAGATTCTCTTTATTTATATATGTTATTTTCTCCTGTATAAGTTGCTTTTCTTCTTCCAGTTTTCCTATTGTCTCTTTGCTAAGATTTTCTTTTTGTTCAAACAATTCATGAACATATCCTTTACCTAACTGAAGATTGCAAAAATCTCTTGGAAATATATTCTTATACACAATTATAGCTAACATTTTATTCCAATTAAGATCTGTATTATTTAAACGATACATATATACAAGAAATTCGTTATACACATTCTTCAAAACTCTCATATCATCTATATATAATGCAAGTCTTTGTAAAAATGTACTATCGAATTTTTCTAATATATTTCCTTGCTTTAAATGTCTTATAAATTGGTCATATGAGTTAGTTCCGTCCAGCACTGGAACAATTGGAATAATATAATCAAAGAATTTCGTCCTGTCTTTTGTAACGAAAACATCATCCCTTAACAAATAAAAGAATCGTAAGGGTTTGTACTGTTTTTCTTTCCTGCGAAAAATCTTATTAATCAGTTTATGCCGCTTTTTGTTTTTAAACTTATTATATTTATGTACATTAACTAAATTATTTACTTCTCTTAAACGTTCAAAAATAACATTGGAATTAAATCTATCCATGTCCTCAAATACGATTACATCTGCTTCTACTTGTTCAAAGAGATAAAGTACTTCATTCAGATACTTATCAAAATATGACTCATCTTTATTTTCAAATATTTCAATAGTATTCCCTTGAACTGTAACCTTATGGAATAAATTTTTATTTTTCTGTACTTTAACAGCATTATATATGCAAATAAATGCACTACCAGCTAACGCAATAGCTGCAAAAAAAACAGTAAAGTCATTCGTGAAGATAGCCAATAAACTTTTCAATCTTCCATCACATAATGCATCTACCCAATTTTGGATTTTATTTGACATTGATATGAATGTTATGCTACCAAGCAACACGTATAACAGTATTGTAATAATGATTATATTCCTTCTTCCTACATCCTTTTTTACTCTAAAATTTGTTTGTGGTATTCTATCTACCGGAATCTGATGTATTAACTGATTTAATATTTTACCCTCAAGAGTAGTTTCTTTCACACTATCCTCTGATTCATTACGTTCTGTAGGTTCAAAATGTGCCAAAGAAATGTGCAGGAAATTTTTATCATCGTGTTTTTTCTCATATGATTCTATAACACTGCTTTTACCGGCACCATAAGCTCCAGAAATTGCAATATTTGTAACATCCGAATTATCAAATACGAATTCAATTGCTTCTTCATACACTGATATATCCGCATCTTTATCAGGTGTAAGCTTTTCGAAATTATAATATTTTTGTGTCATATTCTTCTCCTTATCATATGCCATTTATTTTGTGTCAGCCCATGATATATACCATTGCTATTTCCAAAACTCATATCGACTACACTCTTATTTCTCTTTTAACTGTCTAATTTATACTCCTCAGCTTACCATACTTAAGATTATCCGTATATTCCGACACACAACTTTTTCCAGCATTCACCCATAAGAGCACCTTTAACAGACCACTTTCCACTTTGTGTAAATTCACCTACCAAGGACTTCATCACACATGCAACATAGTATTCATAATCATATTTAGTACCCAAGTCTATTAATGCATCCAATAATCCCTTATTACTCACTTTGCTTTCAACAACAAGCTCATTGTTAAAAAAAATCTGATTAACTAATTCCCAGAAATGAAGCCCTGCATAGGTATCCTCTGTCCATAAATATCTCATAGCACAACTCCTCTTCCAGTGTTATCCTTTAAACAGATTTCATTCTTGATTATTGATAATACTTACATAAAATATCTAAAATCATAAGGTCTGTCATAAATCACTAAATCTTGCTTAGCAACTCGTGACAATGCTTTAGCAAAATCCAATGTTACAGGTAATATTTTATATAATCCATCACCACTATTCCAATTCATTTTAGTAAGCATTAAAATTTCATTGACTAATTCCAGTGCTGATGATTTTCCCATAAATCTTTTTACCAATAATGGTGCTGGTATTCCTCTACCATTCTTGTAATAATTCAATTTTTTTCCAGCTAATTCATCATGTTGAACACTTCCATGTGTCCAAATTAAAAATGTATCTTTGTCAAGTGGAATAACTGTACCTCGCTGAATTGGAAAAGGTGTTGCAATATCATTCTGAAATCTTATTGCCCTCCATGCCGAAAATTCTTGAATTTGCAATAGTTCAATATTATCCACGCCTGCAAGTCCTTTGGTTATGCCTTCCATTTCTTCCTTTGTGAAATGCGTTGTCTTATGTATTACAATTCGATTCAGTTTATGCAAAGGAACTGATTCATCATAAATTCTTTTCAAATTATTCATAAGACGACATGCGTCTCCACTCCTCATATATGGATTTCTCTGTATAATCTGAGGATCTTTTAACGGACGTAAATACAACTCCATACCATTTCCTTCTGAATCAAACAACTGACTACAGCCGATGGATATTTTTTCGTCATTTTTTATTGATTGTACATAACTTAATCCAATATATGCGGTATCATATCTTGTTATCCTAGGCTTCCACAGTTTTCCTATAGCTTTTGCATATATAGCAGTAGAAAGTCCCCACATAATTTTCGCCATATCATTCTTCGTATGCACTGATCTTTCTTCTATTATCTGCGTAACAATTCCTTTTCCTGCACAATATATCTTTAATGAATCATGCAAATCAAAATATACATTTTCGTTTTTAAGTTCTCGCATTTTACTTAACTGATTTGGAATATAGATTACTAGTACATCAAATTCATGCTTTTCTCTTTCCATAGCATCTATATATTTACATATTCCATTAAAAAAATCTTGAGCAGATGTTTTTAGAGCTCCGCTTAAAGAATATCCCCTAAACCTTTTTGCATCGTTACCATTTGGAATATTTAATCCACATCTAAACACATCTTGAAATCCAATATACTCTGGCAAAAAAGTCTTATCCTGCTTTAAAGTTGTTGCATGATGCCTATTTAGTTCGTTTAAGTGTTTCCATATATCTTTTGCACATTCTCTAGGCGACAATACCGCTAATCGCACACTCCTATTAACATATGATTCTAATGGTCCATAATTAATTAATCCTTTTAACTGATTAACCGCAACGCAACCATCATTATCATAATCAAAAACAAGTTCTGTTTCCTTTGCCAAATAACATTTATCAATACTACCTGTTCCAGAAAAGCGAATTCTTTGTGTATTAAATTCTATTATTGCATTTCCTAATTCAAAGATTAATTTCCTATTGTTTGATAATTTCCTAATCCAGATATCAATCTTTTCATTCATTTGCTTATTATACAGTTTTGATATTTCATTATTTACGATACTTTGATAGCTAAACCTGTCCAATTGGGATTCATCACTTTTTAATACATGTACTGTAGGTAATAAATTCATAATTACATTATCATCAACAAATGATAATGATATTTTAATTGCATCATAGACAAAACAATTATTTATTAATCGTCTGCTACTTCTATCAAAATATTTATTTTTCCCATATGCAATCAAGCCTTTACTTATCAAGAATTTTTCTATGATTTCATAAAACATGCCAATAACATCAGAATTTTCCAATTTCATCATGTATGTAGGAATATCCATTTCCTCAATATTACTAATAATTTTATCTGCAAAAGCTTCTAATATTCCGTTCTTGCTACCTAATGCCCATACTTTTCCTTTATGCAAAATTGCAACACAAGAATCATTTATTGTTGCCCTTAATTCTTTCCAAGTACTAATGTTTGAACTAAATACATAACATTTTTTAGGGAATTGTATTGCACGCAAAGCATTGGTTATCGCAATTTCGGTATGCCTTCCTATTGAATTATATGTAATCTCTTGCTTCTTATCATTAGCTTTCCATAATTCATCTATATTAGAATTATTTAAATTCATTGCCACATATATACTATACATAAGGTCATCAAAATCTTCTATTTCAACCACGGCAGACTGTTCATTATCATTGCACACATTCTCCATAAACTTTTGTGCCCGTTCACTAAGCTTACTATCTTTGGTCTTACACCAATAAACACCTTTCTTTATGTCGCCTTCCTTGATCAAGTCTTCCAATACCGACATAACAGAATTGTCATTGCCAGCGTATCCTATAACAATTAATCCGTTTTCTTTTATTGACGATTTCCATATGTCTGCAATTTCGTCTTCCAGATTTTGTAATTCAGATGTTGTGTTTTTCAATTTATCAAACAAATAGTCCCCATGCAGCTTTATGATATTAGGAAACCCCTCATTCAATGCAAAACCAACACTATTACTCACTGCAGATGATATTGTTTTGATTGAAAACCCCGGATTAATTGAATGAACACCAGCTTGAACTAAATTATCAAAGTTAGTCGTTGCAACCAAATCTATTTTTCCGTTGATTATCATCTCTCCCATACATAAATACCCTAACGATGGTTTTATGTCTCGCACTTTATCCCGAATATAATACTCTCTATCACTTCTTGATGGATAACATTTTTCAAAATAAAACGAATATTCTTCTGTTGACCACAATTTCGGATATCCATCTTTACCATCAAAATATGATTGTATCTCTTTCTGTACATTTTCCTTAGACAAATCACCATACAAACTTGTCCGAATCTTATTTGCTGTACAATACAATGTTCTTTTAAAATCCCATACCATTTGTCCACCTGATGGAATATTAGATGATACAGATGCTCCCGCTCCCAAGAGGAAAGACATACTTTTATCTGGCTTTATTTTAAAACTATTTACAAATATGTTAACATCTATTGTTCTCATTCTTTCCTCCTGTTTCCAATTCAAATCATATAGTCACAACACAATATTATTTCACAATTTACCATAAGGTGTCGTCTCCTCTGCAACCATCATCACATTACCTTCTGGCATCTCATATTGATATATCTTCGCAGAAGCATTATTACCTTTTTCTACTGTTTCACTAGAATACTCCTCAAAATTCTCCACCTGCTCCATAACTTTCTTAAATACTTCCGGGCTATATTGTGGTGGATAACCATTCTTAACTAGACAAATCTTTATTTCCAATTTCAACTGGTCTCTTACATTTTGATTGTTAAGCCAATCAGCAAAGGAAGATTTTGTATCAATGATTTCCTTTACCTTTATTGCCAAGTTTTTGCACTTATCATTGATTACAATACCGTCAACCTCTTTATCCGTTCCATACTCAAAATTATATTGGTCACGCATAGAAATCAAAATATCATAAAATGCCTTTTCCTCAAAAGTAAGTCCTATTTTTCGGAAGCTTTCTCTATTTTCATCCATTGCTCTAAGTATAGCTAACGCCTGCTCTGTTGCAATTTTAATAATGTCTTCCGAAACTTGTTCCTGTGCCTCACCGGCTTCTTCAGCAGTAAGATGTTTACGTCTTTCATGATATTCTGCAATCGTCTTTTCCAACATTTCCTGAAATGATTTTGCAGCTAACTGATTAACTTTTCCATATTCCTTAATTTGTTTACGGAGCATTTTCACAAGAAGTTCCAATTTAGTTGCCGGCATTTTGATATCAGATAATTTTTCAAAATATTCCGGAGAAAAAATATCTTCTTCCTCTCCGCTTTCAAGAACACTTTCCACCTGATTATATTTTAATGCTTCTTCAACCATCTTTGAAACTGCACGATTCATCGTATCAGTGTCTACTTCACTTGTTCCGCTCATCTTACGAACAAAACCTGCTATAGCCATAAAGCATTGTGCAAGTGCAGATTCTTCTTCCCCAAGATAACCGGAAGGCTGACAAATATCAAAAGCTGCCCTCATTCGTTTTACTGTCTTTAAAAAGTAGGTTTTGAAAGAAACTTTCTGAACACCTTTATTTCCTTCCGACTGTAATTCTTCTGTTGATACAAATACATATTCCGCTGCTTTTGCAAGGAGTCTGTATCGTTCTATAGGATCACATTCCGGATTTAAAAATGGTGATAAATCATAACCTGTGAACATGTTTTTCAACACTTCTAGTTCTTCTCTAAACACTGATGTAGCCTGCTCAACATCATCGGATGTCGGTGCAACAGATGTATCTCCTCCATATACTTTCATAGCTTCACGCATATTATCGCGAATACCAATATAGTCGATAACCATACCATATTCTTTCCCCGGATATTTTCTGTTTACACGGCTTATTGTCTGTATCAGCAAATGTTTTTTGAGAGGTTTATCATTATATAAATATGTAAGGCAAGGAACATCAAAGCCCGTAATCCACATATCTACAACAATGACAATACTGAAATTTGATTTTTCCTGTTTAAAAGCAGCATCCAATTCTTCTGAACGCTTATCATTTTTAACTCCGCCAAGATAATCATACATATCTTTTTCATCATTACTGCCGACACTAGATACCATTGCCATAAATGGCATCGGTTTCAATTCTTTCAGTTCCTCTTCTGTTACAGAAACCCCATCCGGTGATTTCTTTTCCTCAAACCATTCCGGGTATTTATCCTTAAACTTCTGTAATAATGCATAAGCAATCTTTCTATTAGAACATACAACCATTGCTTTTTGTATTCTATCCGGATCACCTGCACAAGACGCAACATAATGGTTGTGGATATCTGTAGCAAGACGCTCAAGTCTGGAAGGCTCGCCAAGAATTATTTCCATGGAGCTCATTGCTTTCTTACTTGCTTCGATATCCTCATATGTTGCACCATCATCTGCACATTTTTTATAATAATTCTCAATTTCTTTGACTTTTTTATTATCAAGCAATACCTTTGCAATACGCGGATGATACTTAATGGAAACAGTAAGTCCATCTGCAACTGCCTGATCCATTGTATATCGGTCAATTTCATCACCAAAGGTCTGATAAGTTTCCGCAATAGGCGTTCCAGTAAAACCAACGAAAGTAGCATGTGGAAATGCTTCCTTCAATACTTTTGCATATGGTTTTGAAACCATAGCTTTCATATTTTCATCGGCATCTTTACTAAACTGAATTTTCTTAGAATGTTCAAGCTGAGTTCTGTGAGCCTCGTCTGAAAAACATATAATATTCTGCCTATCATTGATAAGTCCGATTTTGTCATCTTCCCTATCGCAGAATTTCTGAATGGTACAAATATAAAAACCACCACTTTGTCTTGCACCAAGTTCCTGCCTTAATTGTGTTCTGTTTTTTACAACAGATACTTCTCCCAGATTAAGAAACTCTTTACTCTTTGTAAAAAGCTTTGAACCTTGTTTTTGCAGTTCATCTCTGTCAACAATTAATATAATTGTTGGTGAACCGATTTCCGGAATATCAGTACAACGAAGTGCAAGCTGACGTGCAAGAAAAGCCATCGTATATGTTTTTCCACATCCGGTTGCTCCAAAATATGTACCACCTTTACCACTCCTCGTAACAACAGAATTTACAATACTTTGTTTTAAAAGTTTTGCTGCAAAGAACTGAGGATATCGGCATACGATTTCTACTTCATCACTGTCGTAAATACTATCTTGGAAATAGATATAGTCTCTAAAAATCTCCACGAACCGCTCTGGCGTATAAACACCCTTTATCATAGTTTCTGTTTCTGCAAAAGGAAGAGTGGATACAACATCTCCTTCGTTTACTCTACGCCAAGCATAAAAATGCTCGTAAGGTGTACGTACTGTACCTAATCTTGTTTTCACACCATCTGAAATGCAAGCCAAAGGGCAATAGTGTAAAAGGTGTGGAATATCTCTCCAGTATCGAATATTAATTTGTTCCCAAGCATCATAAATAGTCGCATTGGCATCAACGGGATTTTTAAGTTCAACGACACACAATGGCATACCATTTACAAACAGAAGCACATCTGGTCTGCGATTTTCTTTTTGACCATTATTTGTATATTCTACTATAAACTGATTCACTACACTGAAGATATTCTTATCCCAATTATCAAAATCAATAAGTGATATCATTCTTGGCAATCCATCCTGCGACGTAAATTGAACACCATTTACCATCCAGCCATATACTTTGTGCAAAGTAGCAAAATTACTTTCCGCACCTACAAGACGGACATTATCGTAAATCTGTGTCACCTCGTCTTCTGTCAAATCCGGGTTAGTGTCTGCAATAAACTTCTTGAAATCATCAGCAATCAGGACATCTCTTTTTGTGACACGATGGATATTATTGCCAGAAGAATACTTCCAACCTTCCGCTTCTAAAAATCCAATGAAGGCATATTCATATTCTGATTCACAATAATGACCATTGTATTCTTTTAATCTTGCCATAGGCTATGCCTCCTTTGCTTTTCTTGCCTCTTCTATAGAACCTTTGATAAGAATAGGACAGATGTCTTTTATCTGTGCTTTGAGTTTTTCGTTAATTTGAGTTCTTAATATTAAAATATTATGCAGTTCCGCTACAATTTCTTGCTCTCTTTCATCAGCATTTGGAATAGATAAACCTAAAAACTCCTCCCATGACAAACTCCCTCTTGCACTTGTGTCGCAAGAAAACCAGCCTCTTCTTTCAAATTCTGAACGATTAACATTTGCCATAAAATAATCAGAATCAATACCAATAGTTTCGAAAGTATAATAAGCTGGTGATATCAAATAATTTTCTTTTGAATCATTCCTAGCAATCGTAAGCCTTCCGTCTCTTCCAACTTTCATTAAAACTGCACCGTACTCACCTGGTACAACAATTTTATAATTGGAGAAATCTAATCCATTAGAATCTGCGATAGAATTAATAAAATAGTTGTCCATACTAAGTCCTTTAAAACTATATGTGCAATTTTTCTTGTTTCTATTATCAATTTGAACAATAAATTTACCAATTGGTACCTTTTCTTTTGAATGTTTCAATTTATCAATATACGCATCACAAACGAGTTTTAAATCATTCAGTCCTCGTTCATAACTTTTCTGATTTTCAATCATGGCATTGTATACATCAACATATTTTTTCTGTATTTCAATATCCGGTAACGGAATAATGATGTCACTCATATCATTAAAATTGAATTCCGGTCGCTGGCTTCCAAAATTTCTAAAAGTTACTTCTCTGCAAAATTCTGAACGCCTAAAATAAATATATAACCACATTGGATCAATGATTTTCTTTCCCTCATCCGTCAGATAAAAAACCATATATAAATGAGATACTATACATAATCCCTCAGTACGGTAGGCAATTGAACCTAATTCAAGTCGAGTTGGGTTGTACACAAAAGCTCCATTTTCGACAATTTTATAAGGTTTTAAATCTACTCCATCTGTATTCCCTTTAGGAGTTGCAAAAACGCCTTGACTATTTACACCAACTATCAAATCAACCCCATACTTTAAGTCTTTGTTGTTTATCGTGGAGCGTTCAATGTAATCTCCCAATCTAATATTAATCAATCCCATAACCAATCCCCCTAAATGCCGCTTCCAGCATCTGCTGGGATTTATTTTCCTGCTTTAATATATCTTTCATCTCAGATTGAATACGAACCATTTCCTTTTCATAATCAATATCTAAATCATGGTCAATAAACTCAATATATTTGCTTGGTGTAAGTGCCCAACCTTTACTTTCAATTTCATTAATGCACACACTACGGTAAAGTTCTGGCATCTCATAGGCTGCTCCATCAGTTCCCTCACATTGCCATATGTGATAAATATCTGCTGCCTTCTCAATTTGTTCTGTATCCAACCGAACTTTCTTTTTGCTCTCACCCTTAACAGCATTTTCTGTCCATTGGCGTAAATCCATAAAGAGTATCTCATGCTCGCGGTTTCGGAGATTTCTTCCATGATATTTTCCGCCTTTTTTATTCTGATTCAGTATCCAAAGAGTAACACTGATATCTGTTGTAATAAACAATTCTCTTGGTAGAACAACGATAGCCTCAATTTTATCATTCTGAATCAATTCCTTACGTATTTCCAATGTATCGCTATCATTCAATGCACCATTCGCAAGAAGGAATCCTGCTACTCCATCAGTTTTCTTCAAATGTGAAAGTATATGTAAAATCCAGGCATAATTTGCGTTACTTTCAGGTGGTGTTTGATAGTCAGACCAACGTCCGTCATTTTTCAAATTGTCATTATACCAGCCTTTCAGATTAAAAGGTGGATTTGCCATAATATAGTTAAAGTGCAACCCCTTGTGTAAATCATGTGTAAATGATGAATCTGCTTCTTCTCCTAAATTATGGCTTATTCCACGCAAAGCCAAATTCATTTTCGCAAGGCGATATGTAGCCGGTTCTTTTTCCTGACCATATACATTGATACCATTTAAGTTTCCCTGCTTTGACTTTACAAGTTCAGCACTCTGAATAAACATTCCTCCCGAACCACAGCAAGGATCATATAAGGTGCCATCATAAGGCTCAATCATCGTTGCAATGAGTTGAACTACGTCATGAGGTGTATAAAATTCTCCTTCCTCCTTTGTAGCATTTACCGCAAACTCCTTAAGGAAGTATTCGTATACACGACCAATAAGGTCTTTTTCCTCTCCAAATGTCTTATGACTGATTTTGTTCACTTCATCAACAATTTTCTTTATATCATTAGCTGCTAAATTGCGTGCTGTAAATGTTCCTTTAACAAAACAGCCTTTCAACTGTGGATCTTCTTCCTCAAGCCTTTGCAAAGCTGTATCTAGTGCAACATTAAGCTGTGGTGCCGGTGTACTGATAATAGTCGACCATCTTGCTTCTGGTGGTAAATTATATGTACCATCTGCAAAAGTAGCATCATCAAAGAAGGCTGCTCTAATGTTCTCATCTTCCGGATCTAATCCCTGCTCTTTAAGTGTCTGTTTTAGATTTTCAATTCCATCCTCATACTTTTCACCGATAAACCTCAAGAACACTAGCGTAAGCATCATATCTCTTTTTTCAAAGAATGAGCCGGAATTACGTGCCGCACGCAAATAATCTCTACAATTAAATAAAATATTATCTATGTTCAATGCCTTTTCAGTTGTTTTCTTCTTAGCCATATTACTTTTCTTCCCTTTCCTCGTCTGGAACAAATTCCATGATATCCTGTATCTCACAATGCAATACTTTACATACTTTTTCCAAAACTTGTGTACTTACATGTTCATTCTTCCCTAGTTTCGCCAGTGCATTTGTTGTAATTCCTGCCTGATCTCTAAGGTCAACTTTCATCATATTTTCATCTATTAATTTCTTCCATAATTTGTTGTATCTGATTGCCATTATTATCCCTTTCGTATCATTACAACTATTTATCGTTTCTTTTTCATTATATCATCGAATTCAATTTATTTCAATTTGAAATTGATTTTTTCAATCTGTTATATTTCTGTCTATATCTAACCCATATTTATAGAATAAACAGAGGAATCATCTTCCTCTGCCCCTATTCCACATCTTGTCTTCTACTTTTTCATTATTAGTATCTCTACCAACACTCTCATCATAAATCCTCTGGAACTCCTCATAAAGCTCGTCTCCAGCCAGCTTTATCTCCAGCCTTTTCATTACATCCGAAAACAACCTTATGCTTCCACTAATATCAGCAATATCAAATCCGAATACATCTGCCTTAACAGAATCACTGACATTCTCAAAACCACCAAGCTCTGATATTCTCCTTATAATCCAGCCAACTTCGTCCACAGACTCTTTTTCTTCATGTTCCACCAATTCACTTTTACCTGTTACATCAGTTATACCTTCGTCCATTCTTGTCACATTCTCATCAGACAGATTGTAAACCTTTGCCATTTCTGTTCCTTCTAAATCTATCTGTTGTTTACCGGCAACATTAATTTGCTCCTCTTGTCCATTTCCATCATTATGGCTATTAGTAGGCTGATTCATTACAACAACATCTCTCTCCGACTCAACAACTGCTCCCGCTGTTCTCTCAACTAACATATCCTCTTCCATCCCTGGTATCTCAATTTCCTTATCACCAACAATCTCTTCATCCTCCGAGACCATATAATAAGCCGTATACAAATCTTCTTTTATAATGCTATCAGCAAGCTGCAACTGCCTCTTAATTTTCCTTTTCTCCTACTTCAGCTCGTCCAGTTCTTCCTGTACTTCTACATGCCACATCTGATACTCCCTGTATTGCTCTTCACTTTTAATACAGCGTTTCCGGCTCGAACTTTCTCTGTATAGCTCCTTCTGCCTGTCCTCAATATACTGCATCTTTTCTTTCTGCCTACTTCTGAAATTCACCATTTCCACAACATCTTTGATATCATTATTTACAAGCAGCAGATATTCGTCCTGTAACTGATAAAACCTCTTCAAATCCTCTGTGTACTTTGCTCCACCAAATACAAAACGCTTCTGCTCTACAATCCTTAGCCCGTATATCTTTGCATAAAACTTCTTCTGGAATGGTGACAGCTTCGCCCTATGCAATCCTCTGATATCCGACGAAGGCTTCTCGGCAAGGATGTTATTACAACTCCCCCCAAAAAATAGCAAAAGAAAAGTTCCAATCCCTGATTTTCTCTGTGATGAATTAAATGAATTCATCTCAACCAGATATATAATTGAACCGGACGAAAGGCTCTTTCCTGTAACAAAATCTTATCTCTCACATGAGATGGTAAGAGGCTGCAAAAACACAGGCGTAAAAAAGATACGAATTCATGATATTCGTCACTCACACGCCAGCCTTCTCATAAATCAGGGCAGTGATGCATTAATCCTCTCAGACAGGCTTGGACATGAGAAAGTATCCACAACACTGAACAATACTCCCATCTATTTCCACATAAACAACAAGAGCCTGTGAACAATCTGGAGCAAGTGTTACATCAACACCAGAACCACCAAATGGAAATCCATTACTTGAAGCAGCAAATCTTCCATATGGTCCAGCACCATTAACAGAAAAAAGACATCTGCCAAAATCATACAGATGCCTCCAAGAAGGATAATCTAATACAAACCTATACTAATTTGCCACCGAAACGATGTGATATAGAGTAGCTGCTATTAGTAGCAAATTAGTAGCAGAGCAAAAGAAAAAGTCTCAGAATCCGCTTGTTTAGCGGATTCCAAGACTTATGGCTACTATTCAAACTCTTGGGCGGAGAGATTAATTTGGTTGTTTCTTGGTACACATTCGTGCATTTTATTCTTCATATTCATCTTATTTCGCATTTTTGTGTACCTCATCTAAAATTTTTAGAGCCAAAATGGAGCCAAATATCAATAGCTATCATGTGCTTTGTATATCCCTCACTTCGATAAGCAGCTATTTTATCATCTAAAATCTGTTGCTGTTCCTCTGCGGTTCGGTATCCTTCCCTAACAAAAGGATATACACCTGCATTCCTCGCATCATCAAACATTTCCTGCAAATATGCGTATATTCTGGAATCAATTTTCTGTCCATTGCTTAGCTCCATAAAATCAATTTCATAAATATCAGGAACATAATTATCACGATTGACCAGCATTAACTCCCATCCATACTTGTCACTTGCAGTGTTATGTTCTTCTTGCTTTATTATCCCAAAACTTTTTAACTTACTTGAATAATGAATGACACCATTCACTACCAAGAAATACCCAACACAAGCGACCAAGAGCAGAAACATCAACAGAGCCATCTTTTTTAGATGGCCTCTCTTTTTACGTTTCATCTATTTTATCTCCGTTTTATGATATATATAATAAATAATCGGCAATAGCGCCACGCATAAAATAGGATATATTACCATCATAATCGGAATCGAACCAACAACCTTCCCACCTATTTGATACAAATTGAAAAGATTTATAATCTCATTAATCTGCAATAATTGGTCTGGGAATAATCCAAGTACACCTTCTAAGAAGTGGAAATTCGACAAGAATAATGGTAAAAACAAAATAACAAATGGAATAGTAACCGCCACTACTGCTGTATGTGTTTTCGCAGATATAAGCATAGACAGTAACATACAAAACAATATTCCAATATAACCAGCTGAAATGGTAAGTACATACAGTTGCACATAAGTAATATTGTAAAAGGACTTCCAATACCAAAATCCAGTTTGTATCATTACATTTCCACCACCAAATCCGAGAACCCCTAATACAATGATGGAATATAAAGCAATAAACAGCCAATAAATAGCCGTTACCACAATAAGCCCTGCTGTAAGTTTGGCTTTCGTTCCTTTATCCCTTCCATACTTTGTCGAGAAAAATATGGAATCTGCCTTCCAGCTAAATTCATTTGAGAAAATACCAGATACCAAAAATGCAGATACAAGCATGACTAACATTACAATAGTTTGAGCATAGTGTAGTACTGACCTCCATCCATCATAATCCTCATAATATAATGGAGCTTTTAGCTGCCCATATCTTTCAAGCAAAAAGGCTTTCTCATTTTCATCAAATAACCCTTCTGCATCTTCAGAACCTAGCCATTTTTCTAAACTTTTTACCCTATTCTCATATAGCTTACCAACTTCATCTTTTGATACAGAATCAATACGATAATAGTTGAAATCTCGGAACTCACAAAATCCGATATTAATCATATCTTTGATTTCTGAAATGCCCTGCACTTTGGAATCATGCAGCATATTGGCTGTGTAATCTCCTTGACGAATTGGGTATTCTTCATTTATCTTTCTATATTCATCCAAAACTTTCTGCAAGGCTTCTTCGTCCAAAGTGTCTTCCCATTTCTGCTTTTCTGTTCGTAGATCTCTAGCTGCTGCTATTCCTGTATGCGATACCCCTTGTTCATCAATGTAAGTGATATTTGTAATTGCAAAATAGCAGGATATAATAAGTGAAAGTAGCAGCACAATTATAGATATCCTGCAGATGGTTTTAGAAAAAATCTTCTTGATTTCATAACGTATCATTCTGTCTCACCACCCTTTTCTCCAAAGTAATACAGAAACACATCTTCTAGTGTTGGCTCTACCACGCAGGCTTCAGGAATTGGCGGTCTATCAGCAATAATACGCAGTTCCACCATTCCTCTCTCCGACTTCATATTTGACACTTTGAACTGTTTCATCATTTTTGTTGCGTCTGCCTGTGATACTTCACACGCATACACATTTTCCTGCATAGAAGCAATCATATCATCCAGATTTCCCTGTTGCACAATCTGTCCTTCTTTCATCAGCCAGATCTCGTTTGCAATATACTCTATGTCTGAAACAATATGCGTTGACAAAATAACAATTCGCTCCTCTGACAGTTCACTAATCAGATTACGAAAACGAACTCTTTCCGATGGGTCAAGTCCGGCTGTAGGCTCATCCAAAATAAGAATCTTTGGATTATTTAACATAGCTTGGGCGATTCCAGTTCTACGCTTCATTCCTCCTGATAGCTTCTTCATCTTCTTATTGGCAGCCTTTGTAAGTCCCACCTGCTCTAATAATTCTTTTACTCGTTTTCCTGCTACCATAGGACGGATTCCCTTTAAGCTGGCAATATACATCAGATAATCCTTTACCGTAAAATCTGGATAAAATCCAAATTCCTGTGGTAAGTATCCAAGCAAATTTCTATATTCTCCATCCATTTGGAAAATGTCTTTTCCATCACATAAAATCTGTCCACTTGTTGGCGGCAATAAGGTACAAATCATTCTCATAAAAGTTGTCTTACCTGCACCATTCACACCCAACAATCCATATACGCCATTGGTTATTGTTAAATTCAGATCATCTACAGCGCAAAACTCACCAAACTTTCTTGTAACATTAACCATTTGTAATTCCATATAAATTCACCTCCAAAAAACGATTACACTCATGAATCGTCTTATAGACTGCACCAATCAAAAAACATATTGCAAATACGAACAGGATAATCCATATAGGCATAGCAATACGTTCATAAATAGCATTATTCATTGCAACGCCCCACCATATCACGCCCCATATAAAGCATCCTAATATAGATGTTGCCTCATTCAGAAAGCTACAGTTCAACATTACAAAACAAATTCCCGCTGTAATAACCATAGGGAACAAGAACTGAACCAGTAAATCCATAAACTGCATTTTCATGCCGATACATACCACTGTTAAAAATACTGTTAGCATGAATACATCAACTATTCCTATTAGAAATATTCTTGCCGAATAAATCTGTCTAAGAGAGAACAAACATGTCACCTCTATTTGACGGGAATTACTCTCCTTATTTCTCCAAAATTCCGGAATAATCATCACTACAAAAAATACAGAAGCAACTCCCAATGTTCTCATAAGATAAATCGAATCCTTCAAAAATGGCATAATCAAAAATACCAAGGCAAGCAACATTGCCTGTAATATCCACCATCTCTTTCGAATCAAGCGAAACTGCGAAAAAAAGAATTCTGTATAACTCATCATATTTTCAGACTGTACTTCCATCATGACATTCTTTGATTTCTGTATAGTTTCCAAAATTTTTTCTTCTCTTGGAGTAACACTATTTTCTCTTTTATATGTTTCCATCATCTTCTCAAGTTTCATGAGACTCCTCCTCTCCCAATAATCTTTTTAATTCTTCTTTTGCTCTCTTATGCCTATACTTTACTAGCGGTAATCCAATCTGCATTATGTCAGCAATTTCTCTTAGCTTTAGCTCTTGAAAATAGATCATTATAATAATTTCTCTTAATTCCGGCTGCATCTGTTCAAGTGCATGTTCCACATACATTTGATTTTCCTTTTTGGGGATATCGCCATCAGAAACTAACTCTCTTTCCAATACTTCCGTTTCTATGCTCTCTGCCTTCCATTTCTTTGCACTATTCTTACAGAGATTACCAGCTATCACATAAAGGTAATTCTTTGCTTTTCCCATATGCTGATAAGATTGTATGTTATTTATAAAGCGAAGAAAGGTTTCCTGTGTTAGATTTTCCGCTTCTGTCTGATTCAAACAGTGATATCTACAATAAGACAAAATATCCGCATAATATTTCCGTACAAATTTATCAAAGGCTTGATCATTGCCCTGTTTCATTTGCAGGATTAAAATAAAATCATTCAAGTTACACTCCTTCCTCATTTTGTAATGAATAAACGTTTATCTCACTCTAATATGTGTAACAACTGACTACCTCAAAAAGATAGTTTTATTTTCATTTTTTATAACTTAACAAATCTTGTCAAATAAAAAACACGCCCGGAAGTGGTATCATGCCACCCCGGACGCTCGTTTCTTACTCTCCAAAACTTTTCTGTCTCCACCAACCACTTAAGCTTGATGCAGTTATCATCTGAAATTCTTAAAATGCTTAATCTCTGGTCACATTATATTTCGTATTCAGATATATCACTCTCAACAGAAAAATCGATATTATTTGCCACTCCACAAATAGAGCCAAAGTAGAGCCATTTTGTAAAACAAATGCCGGAAACCCGCATAAATACAGGCTTTCGGCATTTTAATCCGTTATTCAAACTCTTTTTCAAGTTTAATGTTTCATCTTAATCTGATGTTATTTCATTGCAAACCGTATCATTTTGATATGGTTTTGTATCTTGTTAATGTGGTTTTAAAACTACTGTACCCAAATTGTACCCAAACAAAACTCCCCACTTAACAGCTATCTACTATTCATTTCAATCTCAATTTCGTGATTTTCAATAAAGGACTCAATTTCCGCTCTAATCGGTTCATAAATTGCTACATCTTGATTAATAGCCTCAAAACTAACCGCTAACGAATACTTTGCTTTAAATAATCCACCCCAACCTTTGTGTCCACGCACTGCAACACATAAAGCATCACTTAATTGATTAGATTTTATAATACACCAATCTTTTTGTAATGTACCATTTTTCCTTGAATATCCTTCTGCTGCACCTCTATTAGTGGCCTCACCTAGCACCCAACTAAAATCTCCGTCATCTTCAATTACCGCACCAGTCTCAAAAATACGTCTTGCAAATGTCTCTGCATTTTCGCCCATTCTGCTACAGCACCAATCTAGCCATGTTGACAAATACCCTTTCACATAGCGACGTGTTCGACGAGGATTTGCTGCATACGATAAAGTAATTTCAACCAAAATATCATAATCCTCACCAATAGATGATAATTCCTCAGGTATTGGAATCTGAAAAATATGCGCTTCGTCATCTCCGAGTTCCATAAGTTCCGGTGTTACTAATGTAATCCTATATTCATCATTATGAGTAGCACGTTCAACATCAGGTATGCCATATCCAATATGTCTTAAAGTCGAGACACACTCATCCTTATCTATTTCGTTAATACTTTTAGGCCAACGAGCAGATTGAGCTATCAATGCTCTATAAAGTAAAGCTGGTGATTCTGGAAAAACTTTTTGGATTTGTGATGCAATAAAAGTTACTTTCGGAGCCGAAAAAGATGTACCAACCTCATCTTTGGCGAAGGCTGGACCTTCCGGAGATTTGCGAATTAATTCAGGGCATACCTCAGGTGGTGTAGTAAGTTGAGGGGGCATGCTTCCTTTGTTATATAAATGTGTGCCACCATACTCAACAACTTCTGGTTTTAAAACATCCCAAATGCCAGGTCCCGAACGCGAAAAAGAAGATATCTCCATTTTCTTACCTAACGCAATCACATCTTTCGTTTCAAAATCAGTTGAAGAAACCGATCCTACTGTAATAGCCTGCAAACTTTTGGCTGGATTTGATATTCTACATAACTCTCTGTCAAAATATAAAGGATATGGATATCCAGCTTGCCAATAGGCTGATATAACATCAGCAGAAATATTTCCGCCAGCCTGTATAAATAAGACATCATTATTGTATGATTGATAATCAATTTCAGCCGCCCAGGGTGTCATGTGTTTCATTTCACAAGCTTTATGGCTACCAACAGAATGATTAAATATTTTTGTCGGAATCAAAGCATCTTTGTTATACTTCTGAACTGCAATTGCAATTGCCCGAGGCGGATATACCTCTTCAGGCAAGCAATTATCTCTGTCCAGAATTCTCATATTACGAATCCAACAAGGTAATTGGTAATTTCCAACTGTAGGAATCTCTTTGGGATACAAAACAGCTCCCGCTACCCGCGTACCATGTCCTCCGCCTGTAGTCTCATCATTTGTACTCAAATCATCTGACAAAAGACTTATTGAATCAGTATTTATAATCGAAGGTGCTAAATATTTATGGGCTTCTTGGATTCCACTATCCATTATACATACAATCGGCGCTGATTCTAAAGGTTCGTCTATTTGTACATCTTCGCCGAAACTATAATTATTTTCTGGAGCTTTTCCCATTTCTATTTTTTCGCCTTCAGAAACCTCAAATATATATGCAAAATTTAGTACTAAATCGAATAAGCATTTACCAGAAATTTTTAAGCGCACCGAAAAACTATCTGGCAAATCAGTTATTCCTGGAACCCCATCAGTCAATTCCACAATTTCCCCATTATAGGCATAAACAAAATTTTCTATTATTTCCTCTCGTTGCATTTTTAGCTCATCCCAAGCCATATAAGCTGTATTAAATTTTTCTATCCACCTTTGCTCGCGAATTAAATAATGCTCATCTGATTCATGGTCATTTCTTTGTGGTCGTTTAGGAAGTTCAATATTTCCACAACAACTTACTCCAATATCAATTATGTATATATTGTCAGGCAGAATTGTAGACCACTGTGCATATAATTCTTCTGACAATACACCCTTTAATCTATCTTCATCTTCGCAAAGGGCATATACTTTTGCTGGTGAATTACATTTTGCAGTTACATTTGCAATAAACGCATCAGTTTTCTCATTTAGCACTGAAAAGTCAACGTCTTCTGTTGCAACAATAATATATCCTTCAGCAAGCTCACAAACAATCTCAAAACCTAATCCTCGTAAAAAATCAATATCAGCACTCGGATCAATTTCCAATAGTATTGGAATACCAGTTTCTATTAGAGGTAGTTCTTGATCTATTCTTTCTGTTCGCCTTTCTTTCCAAAAATGAGACAGTTCAGCTGCTCGTCGTTTTACATAACCACCATGAGCAACACGATTTGTCCGATTTTTTATTGTTTGTTCTGAAGGTAAATTACCACCTCTTAATTTTGGCTTTCCTCGGAAAATGAATGGAAGTGGTAAATGCGTAAAGTTATTATTTCCTGCCATTAACGTGCCTCCTTCAATTAAAATTTACAGCTTTCTTCCAATGACTTCCTAAAATGTTCATTGCAAACTTTTTTGTTTCCAGAAAGAATACTTATCTTTGCAGCTCGTTGTGCAATCAAAACAATATTCGCAGCCGAATATCCGTCTAATTGATCTGCAATTTTTTTCATATCAACATCTGGAGAAACAGGAATTGCTGATAAAGTCATTTCCAGTAAGCGTACGCATTCTTCTTTTCCAGGTATAGGCATTTCTATTACGTCATCAAACCTTCGAAAAAGTGCCTCATCCAATGAAACTTTCAAATTCGTTGTTGCTAACACTAGGCCAGGCGCATCATACTCATCAAGCAACGTTAAAAGCATATTAACAATACGAGGCACCTCTCCAACATCCTGTGTGGTAGTACGAGATTTTGCAATAAAATCACACTCATCAAGAAGGAGAACAACCGGTTCATTTTTGCAATAATCAAATACCATTCGGAGATTTGAAGCAGATTCTCCAAAATAAGAAGACAATAAGGTATCAAAGCGAACCTTTAATAATGGCAATCCAAGATTCCATGCTATTCGCTCGGCGCTTAATGTTTTTCCGCATCCTGGCGGTCCGTATAGAAGAATTTTTTGTTTAGGTACTAAATTATATTTTTTTAGTCGCTCACGTGCTACATACTCCTGCTCGATTGAAAGTAATCGTTCCTCAACCTCATTTGGTAAAATCATATGATGCTTTAACTGTTCTCTCGGAATATAAGACACTAGTTGTGAATTTGTACGTTTACTTTTGGGTAAAGAAGATAATCCAGTTTCATTTTTCCTTCCATCAAAAAAAGTAAATTTCGGTTTTTCAGTAATTGAGATTTTTTCTAAAGAATCTGCTAATACATTATGTCCTAACTTACGTTCTTCTTGAATGATTATACTCGCCAACTTTTTAAGTGATACTATATCTTCAGAAAATATTGCTCGAAATAATCGTTTATATAATTCAGCCTTCATGTTTTTTCCTCCATTTTAGATATTATATGTCCTTTTAATGGCATAAATATATCAATTACTACGAACCTTATATTTTTGCTGTCCAGAAGAAGTTTTCTCAATTGGTTCCAACTGAGTTTCCGATGAATGAACATAATTTAAAAATAATGTTCCCAATAATAATCTATCGCTTCGAGATATTCTGTTCCACTCATATCCCTTGAACAGATCTCTTACAAGAAAAATCTCATTCGCATTCAATTTTTTTGTTTCATTTATAGCTTTAAATAAAAGATCATTTACTGTCGCCATTCCAGTTCCTCCTGATTGAAAACAACCTGATAAACAATGTTGTTTATATCATAGCATGTTCGCACGCAAAATACAATTGCTACGACAATTTACTTCCAAGTTCTTCAACCTTAATAAAACTTTGCTCGAATTAAATCAATTTATATGATTTTTAAATTCAAAAATGCACCCATTTCCGGGTGCATCTTCTCATCTACTATTGTTTAGAATACAACTCATCTAACACTTGTTCCAGCGTTCCTTCCTTTGCATAAGGCAAAGCATCTAACTGTCTGAAATTATGCTTGATATCCTTTGTATCCGCATCAAAGCCCAATATGTAACTAGTTGCTATCTTATATATGATTTCTGTTGGTGCAAGTCCGTACACCTGCTTTTCAAAGATGTGTTTCAGACGTTCCTTATTTTCTGGGAATCGCTTTTTCATCTCATCGCTCTGATACAGCCGCTTCACAATTTCGGTAATATACAGACCAGATTTCATATACAAATCAATAAATGTCTTATCCGGCATATCAAAACATCCTGGATTCTCCTGCTCTAGCATGTCCACCATTTTCTTAACCATTGTCTTTGGTGTGAATATCTGGTTGGTTTTCTGCGGTGGAATATAATCAAATATATCCTCTACGCTCTTTTCATCAAAATAATCAGCAAGCTTTTTCTTTAAGGCAAGAAATTCTTTTACCGAATCATCAAATACCACCGAATCGAATAGCTGTCCGTCAAAGTGCTTGGTCTGTCCGGTTTCTTCCTCCACATAGTCACCACCATCACGCAAAAACTTGAACTGATCCAGCGTAATGCTTGTAACTTCCAGAAAAACTTTATCCGGAATGATGGTATCAAAAGTGGCAAGCGTTACCGTATTATCTCCGTATGCCATAAGAAATGATGGAATTGTCCTTGAAAAGCCACGCAAGTGATCTCTAACACCATCCTCAATTGTTTCCTTTTCCCGTTCCTTCTTCTTTGTTTCTACGGTCTTGACTGTCTCCTTCGTGGATTCTCTTGCGAAATCAGAAATAGCAGTTGTCAATTCTTCATTGAATTTTTCCATAGCTTCCTTCTGCTTCTTCTCAAATTCTTTATCAATCTGCTCTGATGTTTTTCCGGTTTCATATCTTGCCTGCTGCTCGGCAACACGCTGATTTTCTATGACATTTCGCTCTATCTCATAGTTGGTATGCAGCTTATCTATCATCCGATCTGCCTCATGGTTCAGTTTTGATTCAATCTGCCTTTTATCGACTGCTTTCATATCAGAACCGTAGGTAGACTGTGCTGTATCCACGACTGCCTTGACCGCACTCTGTTTTACCGCTTCTTTCAGTTTGTCGATGGCTTTCTGCGCCTTGTCCGGTGCCTGCTCCATCTGCGTCATTGTTTCCTGTACCTGAGATGTCACATCATAAATTTTATCGCCAAAAACATCCTGTGTTCTGCCAATTACAAATTCATCACTGAGAGCCACTTCTCCGTTTTCATCTAGTGATAAATCTTTCTGCACTTCCTCTGTCAGATTTACCTTGCTTTTAGGTTCTTCTATCGGTTCAAACTTTGTGATAATATCAATGACTTCCTTCGGTGCGCCAAAAATATTGCTGATGTTCTGAAACAGGAAGTTACTCATAAAGCCACGCTTTACAACCTCAACAGAACGAATTTTTCTCGGAATTGTCAGTACCTTTTCCGCATCCAGTTCTACCAATTCTCCCTGTTCATCCTCACCGATCACTGGAAAGAAATTAAGCAATTCTTTTACATTTTCCTTACGTTCCTCTGCAGTACCGCCACCCTTTGCGGTATTAGGATTCAGGTTGTTTGCAAACTGCTCAAAGATAGTGAGTGTTCTTGCCGGATCAAAGTCAAATACATAAGCATTTTCTTTTCTCTTGAAGGATGTCCCCACCTTGAACAGACAAGGATTCTGCGCCCTGAATGCAGCCTGCATATAAAGTGCCGGAGATCGCATATTACTAAGCATCAACACTGCTGTCCATTCTGGAATAGTAATTCCTGTCGTAAGCTGTCCTACCGACAGTGTGATGGTCTTTTCATGCTCTGCAATGGCGGCAACCACTTTATCATAGGATTTCATATTTTCGTCATCATCGTCCAGTTTTCCATCACCCGCAGCAAGAACGGTTTCATACTCCTTGAATACCGGATGCTCTTTTAATTTCTTTGCTAGTGCCTTTGCACTATCTACCCTATCGAGCAACCAGAAGGTGTGCTTTAATTCATCCCGTAGTTCTTCCGTCGAAAATGGAAATTTCGTCTGTCTGGTCATTGCATCCAGAAACTTATCAACTGAAGATTCATGGTTGAACTTACCATTTGTAACAGCAAAAAACTCATTTAAATCAAACGCATATTCTTCTGTTTCTCCGTCTATTTCTATGCCCTGCTGCAACTCATCCTTGATAATTTCCGACATCTGATATGTATACAGATTAAGTTGTGGCAATGTGGCATATGGATTTTCTTCCTCTGCTGAAACATCCCAGTCATGCTTTTTCTTCTGTTCGTCTGCATAAGTCCAGTTATAGATAGCATCATCTGCAAATTTATTATTGGCAAGTGCCTTAAATGGTGTACCTGACAAGTGCAACGTAAATTTACGTTTGATACGGTCAAATGCAACATCTGTTTTGTAGGTATCCACGCCCTCATGTGCTTCGTCAATGACAAGGATGTCCCACTCCATATTGGCAACCTCACCTAATTTGTTATGCTCTCCGCCAAAATAAATGGAACCTTTCATATCCTGCAAGGATACAAATTCAATACACTTTACATTGTCACTGTCTTTTCCTAAGAGCAAATGTGTATATTCCTCTCGTGTCAGCACACCTTGTTTTCCTTTCAGTGCATCAACCTCACTCACGAAAAGATAACCAGATCCACTCCCCAGAAACTTTGCATAATCTGAAAACCATGAATTTGCTATCGCCGGGCGGTTTGTGACAATTAACACTTTTTCTGCTCCGGTTTTCTGCACAAAATCATAAACCGATAATGTCTTTCCGAATCTCGGCTTAGCATTCCAAAGGAACTCTCCATTTTTATGAGTTGCCTGATAATCAACCGTCATTGCAACTGCACTCTGCTGTTCCTCACGCAATTTGTACGGAATCACTGTATCTGTGGTTTTTAATATGCCATGATCTTCTCTGAAATCACGAAACATCTGCTTTGATGTAGCACCATCCACATGAAACCACTCATTATTCTTGCCTTTTTCCTGCTCTATACCGGATTTTCGCAAATAAGCATGAAAGTCCTTATCTATGAATGTCTCTCCTGAACCATCATCAAAAGTGGCATTCCCTTTCCATTCAAGCTGCCACTTGATATCCGCAGTGTGTGTCTGTTGATTGATACGAGTTTCTACATCCTGTTCTGTGTATCCTATCTTCGTCCAGCCATTATGACGAACCACTTCCGGAGTGGAATAGCCATAAAGCATCGGAACTACCTGTTTGGTTGTTTGAATGTTAGGTTTATTCATGCTATTCCATCTCCTTTACATTAGTTTCAATAAATGTGATTTCTTCCTCGGAAAGTCCATATTTTTTGTAGAGTTGCTTGTCTATATTTGCTATGGATACAGACCAGTCAATATCGGATTTGTCGGTGAAATCTTGCATAGGAACATTCGCCCATTTATCTGGTGTAATATCTTGAGTAGTTTTTAATACTCCAAGTAGTGCTCTTGCAAATTTGCTCTTTATGTATTTATAAGCATTCTGTGCTTCCTGTATATTATCAAATATGCCAATACTTAGGAAAGTTTCTGTATGGCCAATTCCCTTCCCTTGTATTACTGGAGCTGAGATGACCTCTCCGAAAGCACCTATACCATTAGCTTTAGGAATCAAAATTTTGTATTTATCCAAATTTATGACATCATTTACATATTCCCGTTTTATGTATTTATATACTCTCTCATTTTTCTCACGTCCCAATATTTTAATATATTCCGCCCCATCATTTGGTTTTTCATCATAAAATATTTGTGGTAAGCGCTCAAAAATATTTGTTGACATATCATAAGCATGTCCTGAGCTTAGCTGAGATAGTGCTTCAGGATGTTCTTCATGCATCTTATCCGTTAAGCGATATGCTGTTCTTGTTATAACAATATTGCTGAAACTTATAAACGCAATATCTTGTATAACCTTATGTAAAATAGTATTTAATTCCTTATACTTTGTAAAGATTTCAATTGCGCCATACTTTTTTGTCTCATCATGATAAGATATTACAATTCCACCTTTTATATCTGTATTAGGAAAAATTCGACTACTATCAGCTTCATACTCCATGATTTTGAAATGCTCATCCCCTAACATCTTTTTATTCCATGCCTTTGGTGTACTTCCTGCATTAAATAAAAATCGAGCTGGATGTATCATTTCCACTTTTTCTGCCACCTCACAGGCGGCATCTAAAAATTTATTATACACTGGTGGGGCAAACCCTTTATTATCTCCAATCGTTTCCTCCTGATACGGTGGATTTCCAATCGCAAAATCAAATTTCATCTCATCTACCTTCCTTCATGCTTTTATACGTCAGCGATTTATCGCTGCGCCAGTCATAGATCTGGCAGTACACTTCTTCCGGTTCTTCTATATCCTGCTTTCTCGGCTCATCTGCTACCACAAAGTCAAATAGACTGAATTGATGATATTCCTCTTTGGGCTTTCCAAAGGGAATCGTCCCGGATATTCCATCCATCTGCCACAGGTTCCAGACAATAACATTCACAATCTTTCGCAGTTCTACATCTGTTGGAACTCTACCCCACTTGTCCTGCATATAGTCCACAAAAGTTATGAGCAAATTGATTCTTGCAATCAGAAGGCTGTCTCCTTGAAATTCATAACCATACACACTCTGATATGCTCGAAGCACCCATTTGAACCATTCAGTTTCACTGTCTGTATTTTCATTTACCACACGCAGTTTTCTGTCTAAAATTCCTATCCGCTGCCTAATCTCAAGCAGTTCTCCGGTAGCTGCATCATAGCGTGATACAATGTAGGGAGCTTCACCGCAGGTAATCTCAAGCCTTTTGGAATCGACATATTTTTTCCATCCATCCGCTGTGTCAAACTCCACTTTTTCTGTGTTTACCAGCCAACCCTGCTCACATTCAACATTAAAAACATCTTTTCTTCCAAACCACTCCTCATCACAGTGGTTATTCATTTTGTTGCATATCCACGATGGAGTAAACACCTCGGCTTTGGCTCTGGTACGCTCCTGCTGTTGTTCCTTATTCTTTAGCACCCTCGGCTGTATCTCATATTGCGTAAATCCCTTTAAGATTTCTTCTGTCATCTGCTCAGTTTCCTTGATTGGAGTACCTTGAGAACTATATACCGATGTCGCAAATATAATATTTTTCTTTGTTGTCTTATCCTTCAGCAATGCTTTAAGATTTTCACTGACCGGATAAGTATTCAGATCAATTAACTTATCCATTTTTATCCTCATTTCTAAAGCTGGCTATCCCTGATAGCCAGCTTGGAAAAAATGTATACATTTTTTCATGAGAAAAATTTGGATTTGTAACTGTGAAATTTCACGAAGTTTTGACAGAAAATTACTGAATTTCGACTGATTTCGTGATACAATATGTAAGAATGGTTTTATGTATACGATTACTGGAAATGTATACCATTTCAGTTAGAACGCATGAACTATTTAACTGGATTTTTCATATTTTACTGCCTTGCTGTAAAACGTCTTAGAGCACATATTACAAGCCTTTGCAGCTTCATCTATTGTGATTTTTCCTGCTCTCCAATCTTTGTGCATTTGATAGAAATTCTCAGGAATTGGCAAGGGTGGTCTGCCAAATTTTACGCCCCTTGCTTTCGCTGCTGCAATCCCCTCCGCCTGTCTTTGCTTAATATTGGTACGTTCATTTTCTGCAACATAACTGAGTAAAGCCAGAACAACATCACTAATAAATGTTCCAAGCAAATTCTTTTCTCTGCGGGTATCTAACAGCGGCATATCTATGACAACAATATCTGCTTTCTTCTCTTTTGTAATAATGCGCCATTGCTCGTTCAATTCCCCATAATTCCTTCCCAGACGATCTATGGATTTTATATATAGCACGCTGTTTTCATTCAATTTTCGCAACAACCGTTTATACTGTGTTCTCTCAAAATCTTTCCCTGACTGTTTATCCATATAAATATTATTCTCCGGTACTCCCATCTCTGTTAACGCTATCTTCTGTCTGTCCTCATTTTGTTCCTTTGATGACACTCTCATATATCCATAAATATTTATATCTTCCATGTATTCTACCTCCTTCATCTGCCAATATCGCCTACTTGGGTCTATTATTTACAACCATATTGATATATTAACCAACAGAAGATTAATTCATTTAATCTGTCTCCATAGATAATATTTCAAAAAATAAACCCTTCTGCGCCTTTATTTATAAGAGCTGAAAACGCACACGTTTCATCAACACATTTTGCCCTCAAAATTTTTAAAATTAAACCGCCTACAGCCCTTTATTTATAAGGATTGAAGACGGTTTTTTATCAACATATTTTATACTGTAACTCTAAAATTTTATACTCAACTCAAGTCAAAAATCCCTACAAAGCCCATAAATACAGGCTTTGTAGGGATTTACCTTTTTATTCAAACTCAATCGTTCCGGGTGGCTTGCTGGTGCAGTCGTAGACTACGCGGTTGACACCCTTCACTTCGTTTACGATTCGGTTGGTGACTTTGCCGAGGAGGTCCCAGGGAAGCTGGGCAGCTTCTGCGGTCATGAAGTCGGAGGTGGTTACGGCACGGAGTGCCACGGCGTAATCGTAGGTACGCTCGTCACCCATACAGCCGACGCTTCTCATGTTGGTCAGAGCTGCGAAGTACTGGCCAAGTTCCGGTGCAATGCCGGCTTTGGCGATTTCTTCGCGGTAGATGTAGTCAGCATCCTGAACGATTTTAACCTTCTCCGCAGTAACTTCGCCAATGATACGGATACCAAGACCGGGGCCGGGGAACGGCTGACGGTTTACCAGGTATTCGGGAATGCCGAGTTCACGGCCTGCCTTACGGACTTCATCCTTAAATAAAAGCCGCAACGGCTCAATAATCTCTTTGAAATCTACATAGTCGGGAAGACCGCCTACGTTGTGGTGGCTCTTGATAACGGCTGATTTGCCGAGACCGCTTTCAATTACATCGGGATAAATGGTTCCCTGTACCAGAAAATCCACGGCTCCGATTTTCTTTGCTTCTTCCTCAAATACACGGATGAATTCTTCACCAATGATTTTACGCTTGCGTTCCGGTTCGGTAACGCCCGCCAGTTTGCTGTAAAAACGCTCCTGTGCATTGACACGGATAAAGTTTAAGTCGTAGGGACCGTCGGGTCCGAATACCGCTTCTACTTCATCTCCTTCATTTTTACGAAGCAGACCGTGGTCTACAAATACACAGGTAAGCTGCTTGCCGACTGCCTTTGCCAGCATTACGGCTGCTACGGAAGAGTCAACACCGCCGGACAGGGCGCAAAGTACTTTGCCGTTTCCGACTTTTTCACGGATTGCCTGAATGCTTGTTTCCACGAAGGAATCCATCTTCCAGCTTCCGGTACATCCGCAGATGTTCATAACGAAGTTGTGAAGCATCTTCATACCTTCCTGTGTATGCATTACTTCGGGGTGGAACTGTACCGCATACAGATTTTTCTCCACATTTTCCATTGCCGCAACGGGACATACCGGTGTATGTGCCGTAATGGTAAAATCAGCCGGTGCCTTTTCAATATAATCTGTATGGCTCATCCAGCAGATTGTTTTTTCGGATACGCCTTCAAACAACTTGGTCTTGTTGTTCACCGTAACCTCAGTTTTGCCGTATTCGCTGACAGGTGCGGTTGCCACCTTGCCGCCCAGCATGTGCGCCATAAGCTGGGAACCGTAGCAGATACCAAGCACGGGCACACCCAGTTTGAACACTTCCATATCACAAAGAGGGGACTCTTCACCGTATACGCTGTTGGGACCTCCTGTGAAAATAATTCCCTTGGGATGCATTTCTTTCAGCTTGTCCAAAGGAAGGTTGTACGGATGCACTTCACAATATACATTGCATTCTCTGACTCTGCGGGCTATCAGCTGGTTATACTGACCGCCGAAATCGAGAACCACAACCATTTCTCTATCCATTATCCTACCATGCCTTTCGTAATAGTCTCCTAAATATCTGTTTTCCATTATAAAGACTATCCGTCCGGTTGTCAAAGCATAATCTCTTTTAAGTGGGCGCTGAGTTTCATGTTTTCGCTGTAATCCACTTTCACAACGACAACCGCAGGCACCTTCTGTGCAAATGCTTCTTCCAGCGTCGGTATCAGTTCTTGTGCCGAATGTACTTCATAGCCCTTACAATGCATGGATTCCGCCATCATTTTGAAATCAGGATTGGTAAAATCCACATAACAACTGTCGCCGAACTGCTCCTGTTCCTTCCATTTAATAAGACCGTAAGCCTTGTCCTCCCAAATCAGGGTAACAAAGGGCACTTTTTCACGCACTGCCGTTTCCAGTTCCTGGTTATTCATCATAAATCCGCCGTCTCCGCAGATTGCCAGCACCCTTCGCTCCGGGTAAAGCATTTTGGCACTGATGGCGCCCGGCACGGAGAAACCCATGCTGGCAAAACCGTTGCTGATTAAACAGGTATTGGGTTCGTAGCAGTGGTAATGTCTGGCAATCCACATTTTGTGAGCGCCCACATCGGAAAGCACAATGTCCTCTTTTCCCATGATTTTCCGTACATCCGCTAAAATTCTTGCCGGTTTCATGGGATAGGAGTCATCCGCCGCCATTTCTTCCTGCTCTTTTACCATCTGTTCCTTTAATTGCAGGGCAAATACCGGTTCTTCTTCTCTTTCCGTAATATTTAAAATTTTCTGCAGGCTGTTGGAAATATCGCCCACCAGCTCCACATCCGGCTGATAACGTTTATTGACATCGGCAGGCTCACAGGCAATATGTATGATTTTGGTGCCGGGATGGACGTTCCACTTGGACGGCGCACATTCCACCATGTCATAGCCCACACCGATAACCAGGTCCGCCACCTCAAATATTTTATTGACATAATCCTTCTGAGGTATTCCCAGGGTCCACAGACTGTATGGGTTGTCCATGGACACAATGCCTTTTGCCATCATGGTATTTACCACCGGAATGTGCAGCCTGTTCACAAACTCCGTCAATGCCTTGGACGCATGCTGCCGGACCGCACCGTTACCGGCAAGTATCACCGGCACTTTTGCCTGTTTAATCAGTTCACTTGCTGCCACAACTGCTTTTCTGGAAGCATACTCTACCAGTTTTTCCTGTTTCTTTAAGGGAGCTACATCCGCCGGCATCTTGGCAATGTTTTTCGGTAAATCAATATGCGTGGCGCCCGGCTTCTCATTTTCCGCATACTTAAACGCCAGTCGGGTAATTTCTGCCACGGTATCCGGCCGGATAATCTGCTTGGTTCGTTTGGTAATGGGCGCAAACATGGTGGTTAAATCCAGATACTGGTGGCTCGTCAACTGCATCTGGTCGGTTCCTACCTGACCGGTAATCGCTACCAGTGGGGAACCGTCTAGGAACGCATCTGCCACGCCGGTTACCAGGTTGGTGGCTCCCGGTCCCAGTGTGGACAGACAGACACCTGCTTTACCGGTCAGTCTGCCGTATACATCCGCCATAAATGCCGCACCCTGTTCATGCCTCGTATCTATAAAACGAATACCGCTTTTTTTTATGGCAAACATCAAATCCAGTGTTTCTTCTCCGGGAATACCGAATATGGTGTCAACGCCTTCTTCCTTCAAGCATTCCACCAGCACTTCTGCCGTGCTTTTTTTCTGCTGTTCTTCCATATGAAAAACCTGCCTTTCTCCATAGAAAAAAGCGCCATGTATTTCTACATAGCGCCTTTGCTAAAATTTGACTTGATTATATACACATTTTTTTCGCTTGTAAAGTTATATTTTCACATTTATTTCACCGGGGATGCCATCCGCCGATGCCACTACACTGGTTAAAATACTGTGGATGGCTGCAGAGCCCTCCGGCAAACTGCCGGCAGGCTGCGGTTTCTTTTTGCGGCGGGTATCCTGGGGAAACTCCGGGGTATTTGGTAACGATGTTTTCTTTGTATGGTCTGCGCTTTCTGCTCCGATGTCCTTTGTGCCCTCAGCATCAGAGTCCTTTACATCCTCTGCGTCTTCCGCATCTGTATCCTTTACTTCTTCTGTATTTTCCGTTTCGTCAGCTCCTGTGGTTTCCGCTTCCCGCTGTTCTTTTTCGGCTTTTTCCGCCTCTCTTGCTTCCTCTTCCGTAGGAAGACTTGCGTAGCGGCTTGTCTTCAAAAATTCCTTATGTTCGTCCTCCACAGCGGTTGCCTGCTGCAGAATTCTCTTTAACAGTGCAACCTTTTTCCCCTTGGGAATGCAGGCATTACTGGATATTTTCTTGGCTTCCGCCATAAACTGTCCCATCTTAGTGTACTTTAACCGCTCTACCTCTTCTTTCGTTCTGCAGTTGCGGAGCGCCCTTTTATAGTTTTCCCGTTCCCTCTGGGTGTCCTCATAATCTTTTAGTGCCTGTGGATTATTCTGCCGTAAATACTCAATTTCTTCCGGGGTAAGTTCTTCCCCCGCTGCCAGCTTGGCATCGATATTGGCATGCTTCTGACTTTTCCGCATCTGCTCTGCCTGTTCTCTGAAATCCTGAAGCTGCCGTTCTTCCGCTGTCATTTCCGTCAGTTTCTTCTTATCCTGCCCGAAACTGTTCTTTTTCTGCTGCCATTTCTGATCCAGTGCTGCCATGCGCACACTTCTTTTTATTGTTCCCGCCATTGTAAACATGCCGATACATCCTCCCTGATTTCCGCACGCGGCTTCCCTGCCGCATCAACAGTTTTTATCCTTTGGGATATGTATCGGCACGTTATATGGTTTTCTTTATTTTCCGCCACGCATTTACAGTCCGTTCCGGTGCTGATGCGCATACTTTTCTTTGGTTGCCATGCCGCCCCTGATATGCCTCTCCGATTTATTTACGTCCAGAACGCATCTTGCCTCCTTTGCAAGTGTCGGATTAATCTGCATCAGGCGGTCTGTCACGTCCTTATGTACCGTGCTCTTGCTGACCCCGAATGCCTTGGCGGTCTGACGCACGGTGGCATTGTTTTCGATGATGTACGTTGCAATACCCATCGCACGTTCTTCGATATAATCTTTCAAAGGTAATCCCCTCAGAATACTTTTTTACATTGTATGTATGTTTCCGAGGGGATATGACCGGAATATGTTTACTCCTCCTTCAGCCCCATATCGCTGTGGTACCGGTTCCGGTAGTGCAGGGGCGTCATGCCGTATTCCTTGCGGAATTTTTCAATGAAATGGCTCTGGGAGGCAAAGCAGAGGAGTTCGGAAATCTGGGAGCAGCTGTAATCGGAATATTTCAGCATGTTCTGCGCCACTTCCAGCTTTCTCTGCAAAATGTAACGGCTGACCGAAATACCTACCTCGCCGGAGAACAGTCTGGAAAAATAATTTTCGTTGAGTCCCACGTATGCTGCCACTTCCGCCACCGTTATCCGGCAGTGGAGATGCGAATAAATGTAATCGATGCTTTTAACCACCGGCTTGGAAAAAATTTTTTTCTTGCGGATGGTTTCCATCTGTTCCGCATAGTCTAAGCACATCACTTTGTGGAGGGCGCACAGCTCCTTTAGGCTATTCAGCCTGTCCGCCTTCAGGATATAATAGTCGGACATTTCGTATGCCTGATTGCTCTCCATACCGCCTTCGATGCAGAAACGGGCAAGCAGGCCTGCCGTTACCACAAAGTGGTAGCGGATACTCTGTATGGGGTCCGCCGACAATTTCTTTTTGGTGTTCATGGCAAAGGAATCCTCGTCCAGCCTTTGCCTCACTTCCGCTGTCTGCCCCTGCTTTACATAGGAATAAAAGCTCATTTCCCCGCTGTAATCGGTGGAGGTGGCTTCTCGTTCCACATACTGTTCTAGGATGGCTACTTTTCTTTTCTCACTTAACATACGCGTCCTGTTCCTCTCTTCTCCGTGTAATCCCTCTATGCAAATCCTTACTGCGTTACGATTTCTCCCTTATCAGATTTCTTGCTTTATTGTAGCACAAATATGATAAAAAAGTAATATATATGATATATTTTCTTTTTACAAATTCATACAATGAGGTCATAAGATAACGAAAAAAAGAACGAAAAACATACATTTTTATCAAACAAAGAAAGGACAACTGCCATGAAAAAAACACTTGATTGGAACACTTATCTTGATACCGCTTCCCGGACCGTTTCCGAAGGTATCGTCATGCTCACCAATGAAAACCATGCCCTTCCCCTTGCAAAGGATGAAGAAGTTGCTGTGTTCGGCCGCATTCAGCTTCATTATTATAAAAGTGGTACCGGTTCAGGCGGTATGGTGAATGTTTCCAGGGTCATCAGCATTGTTGACGGTCTTGCAGAAAACAACGTGAAGATTAACGAAACGCTTTTAAATACCTATAAGGAATGGGAAAGGGAACATCCTTATGAATTAGGCGAAGGCTGGGCTGCAGAACCCTGGTCCCAGAAAGAAATGCCTCTTTCTGATAAACTGGTAGCCGATGTTGCAAAAGAAACCTCCACTGCGATTGTCATCATCGGACGTACCGCCGGGGAGGAACAGGACAATTTCGACGGAGAAGGTTCTTTCCGCCTCACCGAACTGGAATGGGATATGTTAAAGAAAGTACGCAAATCCTTCTCCAAGGTGATTTTACTTTTGAATGTTTCCAATATTATTGATATGAGTTTCTTAGATACCTGCCCTCCCGATGCCTGTATGTATGTATGGGCCGGCGGCATGGTAGGCGGCAGAGGTACTGCTGATGTTCTCTGTGGCAAGGTAGCTCCCTCCGGTAAACTTCCGGATACCATTGCCTATCATCTTTCCGACTATCCCTCCTCTCCCTACTTTGGCGGAAAGACACAGAATTTATACTCTGAGGACATTTATGTAGGCTATCGTTATTTTGAAACCTTTGCCCGCGAAAAGGTACGCTTTCCCTTCGGATTCGGACTTTCCTACACAGAGTTTGACATCTCTGTTGTCCGCACCTCCGAAGGAAACGGCGTTGCCGTCAGCAAGGACACTGTTTTGACTTTTGACATAAATGTCAGAAACACCGGTTCCGTTACGGGTAAGGAAACCATACAGCTTTACTGTGAGGCTCCCCAGGGAAAACTGGGCAAAGCCGCAAGGGTTCTCTGCGGTTTTGAAAAAACAAAGCTCTTAGCTCCCGGAGAGGAACAGCTCCTTACTGTTACCATTCCCGTAAAATCTCTGGCTTCCTATGATGACTCCGGTGTAACCGGCCATCGTTTCTCCTATGTTCTGGAAGCCGGCACCTATCATTTTTATGTAGGAAACAATGTCAGAAACGCGGCTCTTTCCCTTGGCGTTTCTATTTCCGACACAGTTGTCACAGAACAGCTTACCCAGGCGCTTGCACCGGTAAAAGCTTTCAAGCGTTTCAAACCGGTTGTCAATGACAAGGCTGCCGGTTCCTACGAAATAACCACAGAGGATGTTCCACTGAATGAAGTGGACGAACCTAAGAGAAGACTTTCCCTTCTTCCCGCCGAAATTCCTTACACCGGCGATTTGGGTATCAAGCTTGCGGATGTATTAAAGGGTACCCACAGCATGGATGAATTTATCGGTCAGTTATCCGACGAAGACCTTTCCTGCATTATCCGCGGCGAAGGTATGGGCAGCCCCAAGGTTACTCCCGGTACGGCTGCTGCCTTCGGCGGCGTGGCAAAGAGCCTGACCGAGTTCGGTATTCCCTGCGGCTGCTGCGACGACGGTCCTTCCGGCATGCGTTTAGACTGCGGCACCAAGGCGTTCAGCCTTCCCATCGGCACCATGATTGCCGCTACCTTCAACAAAGAACTGGTGGAAGAGCTGTTCGTCTGCATGGGACTGGAAATGATTACCAACAAAGTTGACTGCCTCTTGGGACCCGGCATGAACATTCACCGTCACCCCTTAAACGGCAGAAACTTTGAATACTTCTCCGAAGACCCTCTGCTGACCGGTCAGATGGCGGTTGCCGAATTAAAGGGACTGCATTCCGTAGGCGTTACCGGCACCATCAAGCATTTCTGCGGAAACAATCAGGAAACCGGCCGTCACTTTGTAGACAACATTGCTTCCGAGCGTGCGCTTCGTGAGATTTACTTAAAGGGCTTTGAAATTGCCGTAAAGGAAGGAAATGCCGACTCCATCATGACCACCTACGGTCCCGTAAACGGTCTCTGGACAGCAGGAAACTTTGACTTAAACACCGTTATTCTTCGAAACGAATGGGGCTTTACCGGTTTTACCATGACTGACTGGTGGGCAGACATCAACGAGCGCGGCACCAGCCAGAACAAGACCAACTTTGCTGCCATGGCGAAGGCCCAGAACGATATCTTCATGGTTTGCGCAGATGGGGAAAAGAACGACGACAACACCCTTGAGAGCTTACAGAACGGCACCCTGCTCCGTGCAGAGCTGCAGCGCAATGCCAAGAATATCTGTCGCTTCCTGCTGCACACCCCTGCCATGAACCGACTGCTTGGCGAGCCGGATGAAATTACCATTGTAAACAGACCTGCGGAGGATACCCCCAGCGACGAACCGGTTATCTTCTACGATGTATATGATGATTTTACCCTTCCTCTCGAGGACATCTGCACGGACAGAGGCACCAGCTACAGCTTCGGCTTAAAGGTACACAATCCTTCTTATTATAAGGTAACTCTGACTGCCAGCTCCACCCAGGGTGAACTGGCGCAGATTCCGGTATCTCTGTTCTCCCTGGGCAGTGCAAGCGGCACCTTTACCTGGAACGGCACGGACGGAAAACCGGTTTCCTACGAAAAGGAAATCCCCATGTTTTCTCCGTTTACCTCCATCCGCCTGTTCTTTGCCCAGAGCGGCTTAAAAATGCTGAGCATCCGCTTTGACAGAGTGGAAAAAGACATTCCCTGGAGTGAACTGTAAGCCGCCTGCTTATACTTTGATACTCCGGGAAAATTCGAACGAACTCTTTTAGAAATGAGGTCATAATATGGCAACTCTCGTAAAAGATATGACGCACGGCAGGGAAACGCCCCTGCTTCTGCGTTTCATGCTCCCCATGCTTTTAGGCAATCTGTTCCAGCAGGTATATAATCTGGCCGACAGCATCATCGTCGGTCAGCATGAGGGAGCAAACGCCCTCGGCTCCATCGGCTGCACCGGCTCCATTACCTTTTTGTTTTTCTCCTTCTGCAACGGTCTGTCCATGGGCGCCGGCATTCTGATTGCGCAGTATTTCGGCTCCGGCAGGGGGGACAAGGTAAAGCAAACGCTTGCCAATGCCTTTTATATCCAGATGGTTTCCGGCGTGCTGCTCAGTATCATTGGTTATCTGTCAGCAAGGCCAATTTTAACCTTATTAAAAACGCCTGCCGGTCAGATAGACGGCGCCACGACATATCTGGAAATCGTGTGTCTGGGTACGCTGGCAGTTTCCCTGTATAACTATGCGGCACAGACCATGCGTGCCCTGGGTGATTCCCGGACACCTTTGATTTTTCTGATTGTTGCCTGCCTGATCAATGTTTTTTTAGACCTTTTACTGGTGGTGGGATTAAACATGGGCGTAATGGGCGCAGCGCTTGCCACCGTGCTTTCCCAGTGTATTTCCGCTATTTGCAGCCTGTTGTACGGCTTTTGGAAAAATCCTTATTTTAAGTTAAAAAGAGAACATTTGCGATTTGACCGTGAAATTTCTGCGAAATGCTTTCAGATTGGCCTGCCGTTGGCGGCACAGAGTATTCTGATTTCCATTTCCTGTGTAATCCTGCAGAGAGTGGTAAATGGATTTGAAGAGGCGGTCGTCAGTGCGTTTACCGCTACGACACGTATTGAACAGTTGGTTCAGCAGCCGTTTAATTCTCTCGGCAGCGCCGTTTCCACCTTTACAGGACAGAATATGGGTGCCGGAAAAACCGACCGTGTAAAGACAGCTTTTCACAAGAGTATCTGGATTGCTGCCGCAATCAGTCTGTCCATGCTGATTGCCTGCTACGCAGCCGGTTCCTTTATGATAAGGTGCTTTGTCAACGACCCGGAGGTCATCCGTATCGGTGCCATGGGTCTGCGCATCACCAGCCTGATGTTCTTCCCTCTCGGTATGATTTACATTACCAGAGGTCTGTTGAACGGCGCCGGCGATGCCTTTTATGCCATGATTAACGGTGCCGTGGAGGTCACCGGACGTGTCGGCTTCTCCCTGCTCTTCGTTGTAATTTTCCCCATCGGCATCCGTGCCGTATGGTTTGCAACCGGGCTTACCTGGGTGATTACCGCCCTCGCAGGTATTATCCGCTACCGGCAGGGTAAATGGCTGAAATATCACCTGAATTAGATTATCTTATCAGCACAGACATCCACCCACTCGCGGCAGCCGGAATACTGCTCTATTTCGGATATGCTCAATTCAATGGCGCTGTTACTGCTGCCGCATGCCGGATATACCGTTTCGTATTCCTTCAGCGAGTCATCCAAATAAACTTCTACACCGTCTTTTACGGCAAAGGGGCATACTCCTCCGGGAGCATGTCCCACGAATTCTGTAAGCTCTTCTGCCGTGAGCATTTTGGCTTTTTTTCCGAATTTTGCCTTATATTTGGAATTGCTGATTTTCCGGTCGCCCGCCGTTACGATTAAAATCGGTCTGTCCTCCACCATAAAGGACAGTGTCTTGGCGATTCTGCCCGGCTCGCAGTGCAGGGCTTCCGCCGCCAGTGCCACGGTTGCGCTGGACACCGGAAATTCCAACACCCGCTCTTCCATTCCTTTTTCCCTGAAATAAGATTTAACAGCTTCTACTGACATAAATGTTTCCTTTCTAAATTGACATATTGGTTTTCATAGGTTATGTTATAACTACTACTCACATAAAACAATTGATTTCTTTTATCATCACCAACAAAAGGCGGGAAAGAAAGTGAGTGAATACATTGAAACAAATTCTGTATTCTGTCCATACTGATACTGTACGCTTTTAGAAAGGATGCTCCGAATGGAAGAAAACCTGATGGAAAACGAAAAACTGTCCGCCGTAATGGACAATGTGGAAAAGGTGATTGTCGGCAAACGTACCTCCATTGCCCTGCTGCTGACAGCCATGCTGGCGGGCGGCCACATTCTGATAGAGGACGTTCCCGGTGTGGGAAAAACCCAGCTTGTTGCCTCGGTGGCACGTTCCTGCAACGGGAAATTCAACCGTCTGCAGCTTACCCCCGATGTCATGCCGTCGGACATCACCGGCTTTACCATGATAAACCCGGCAACGAGAGAAACCGAATTCCGGGAAGGCGCTGTCTTCTGTAATTTTCTGTTAGCCGACGAAATCAACCGTTCCTCTCCCAAGACGCAGTCCGCCTTGTTGGAAATCATGGAAGAAGGACAGGTCAGCATGGAAGGAAAAACCTACCGGCTGCCCCAGCCTTTTATGGTTCTTGCTACCCAGAACCCTGTGGAAACCTACGGCACCTACCACCTGCCGGAAGCGCAGATGGACCGTTTCCTTATGAAGATCAGCATGGGCTACCCGGAAAAGGAGGAGGAGCTTGCCATTCTCAGAAGAAGCGCGGATGCCGCTCCCGCCAACCTGTCCGCGGTCATTTCCCTGGAAGAAATCGTGGCGTTGAAAGAAAAGGTGGAGCACATCCATATCAGCCCCCGTCTGGAAGAATACATTGTAAATCTTGCGGAAGCTACCAGAGACTCCGAATACATCCGGCTGGGCGTCAGCCCCAGAGGCTCCCTTGCCCTGCACCGGACGGCAAGAGCTTACGCCGTTTTATGCGGCAGGGACTATGTGCTGCCCGATGATATCAAATTTCTGGCACCGTTTGTCCTGACACACCGCATTATCATTTCGCCCAAAGGGAAATCCGTCTTAGGCTCCCCCGAAGAAGTGCTCGCCCAGCTTTTACGCACCCTTACCGTTCCTACGGAATAGCCGAAATTCCATACGAATAGAATAATGGAAATTTCCTGTAACACAAAGAAGGTTACCTATGAATAAGATGTTTCCCTTGAAATCCTTTTTCTCCTGGAAGGAAAAAAAGAAAGAAAAGAAAAACTCCCGCCTGAGCGGTATACCGGGCTATCTTCTGTCCATCGGTCTCTGTGTTGTATTTGCTCTGTATTGCAGTGGCCGTGTGGGCTGGTTTCTGGTGCTTACTTTTATCTGTGCTCCCATTCTTTCCCTGCTGTTTACCCTGTTGTTCCGCAAACAGATTATCGCCGCGTGCAGGCTGGAAACACCGCTTGCCGCCAAGGGAGAGCATGGTATTCTCACTGTGAGCCTGCAAAGCAAAGGCTTTCTGCCCTCCCCGTTTATAACCATAACTTTTACGGACTCCCCCTATCTTACCTGTGGGGAACCGCTTCTGACCCTGTCCCTGCTGCCCCGTTCAACCGAAACCGTTTTCTTTGACTTTACAGCCTCTGTCTGTGGTGCCTCCTTTGTCGGTATTAAGGAAATCCGCATCTGGGATTATCTGGGTCTCTTTTCTTTTACCGCTCCCGTACCGGATACACAGGAAATCCATGTAGTCCCGGACATTGCCGAGGTATCTTCCGACGAAGACTATATTCTGGAAATCTACCGGCAGTCCACAGAGACCGGGGACAGTGAGGAAACCATCGATGCCGGCTCCACACTGTTTGGCGGCTTTCCGGGCTTTGAACACCGGGAATATATACCGGGAGACCCCTTAAAACGAATTAACTGGAAGCTTTCTGCCAAGAGGGACAAACTCTACGTGCGTCTGGACGAAGAAACCGCTTCCTCCAGGGTGTGCATCTTACTTGACACCCTCTTGCAGGCAGGGGAAGAAGATTTGCAGAACCTGCCCCCGGATTTATATGCGATTGCAAAACCAGATATGGCACTGCCGCTTCTTGCCCAGAACGCCATGGAAACCTCCCTTGGTATTGCCCGCGCACTCCTTCACAACAGTCTCACGGTTTCCTACCTGTACCTTTCTCCCGATACCGGTGATTTCCGGGAAATGTCTCTCCGGAAAGAGGAAGATATTCCGGAGCTGGCAAAGGAACTGGCGGCTTATTCTTTTTCCGCAGAAAGACGGATTCTGCCGGATAATCTGACATCCGATATGCCTCTGCTTATCTGCACACCCGGCAGAACGGACGATGCAGACTTCCGCGGCTGCATCGTTTATTCTTCCCTGACCGGCAAAGGAGCTTTGCTATGATACGTGATTTTCTTTCCAAGCACAAAACTGAATGCGGCGCCTATGCTCTGGTGCTTACTCTGTGTTTTTCCCTGTTTGTCATCTATGATGCCTTTTCGGGAACCGCCGCACTGTTCCTTATTCCCGGGACACTGCTTATCTGTGCCGCTTATTTTTTTCTGTGCGCCTTTGTGGAAAAGCATAGATTTATCGGCTCTGTCCTGTTCGGATTTGTGTTTTTTATTGTGGTAAGGCTCTTTATGTTCTTTTCCCGGTACGGCATGAGCGCCTATCAGGCGATCTTTTTGGAATGGATGCTGACAAAGGGAAGCAATGCGGAAGGAGCCGTATTTTTTCTGATTTCCCTGTTTCTGTTCTTTACGTTCTTCTTTTCCGTGACCGTTTACTACTTTTCCAAGGTATTGTACCGGATGTTTTTTCTCACCTTAATCAGCCTCATTCCCTGTGTACTGTATGTAAAGGTTATGTCCGAAATCAACAACGTAAGCCTGGTACTCATTGCCCTCTGCAACGTGGCTGTCTTTATTCTGCATCGCAATTCCCTGCGCGATATGGGAAAAATCACCAAAAAAGCCACACTGATTGCTTCCGGCGCCGTGTTCATGCTTATGATTTTCCTTGTGGCGTCCGCTATTCCCAAACAGCAGGAAGCTCCTTACTACGATGAATTTGAAGACCTGTTCATGGGCGGCGACACCTCCTCCGATATCGAAGACAGTTTTTCTGACTTAAGCGAATTTTCCGGGGATGCCTCCGGCTTTTTAAGCCAGTCCAACCGGAAAATGTACTCCCTTTACGGCAGTACCGCTTCCTACTTAAAACGTCAGAATTTCGATTATTATGACTTTGCAAAAGACCGCTGGTATGCGGATGAAACCTATTCCACCACATATTCGACACCGGAAAACTGGGAGGCTGTGGAGCAGTACAAAAATCTGCCCTCCCTCCATTCTGCCCTGCTGGCGGCAGAAGAATATGAGCCGGGCTTTCTGGAGGCTCATAATTTAAATGAAATCAAGGACTTGAGGCTGCCCCTAAGCCTTCTGCAGACAACAAGAGTCCAGTCGGAGAATTTCGGTGCCGCTTATTTTCTCGTTCCTTCTAACGTCATCTGTCTGGATGTGGGAGAACTGCAGGACTCCTGCCGGGTAACTCCCGGGGGAGCCTTTTTCTCCAAAGAAGGAGCCCATCCGCTCAATTTCCAGTACTCCTACAGTTACTACACCGACTACGTCTATTACAACAGCTGGATTTTGGCAGGCGGCGTGGATTTTGACAATGAAGAAGCCCTGAAGCTTCTGACAGACCTCCGCAACGTGCTGCAGGAAAACGAAGATGTCTGGTACAATACTGCCTCCTCCTATCTGCACCAGCAGATTGAAGCCGACTATTACCGGGAGCTGTGTACGGAAAATACTTTGGAAATTTCTTCGGAATTAAAGGATTTTGCGCTGTCTCTGACGGATGGGCTTTCCAATGACTACGAAAAAGCCGCCGCCATTGAAAGCTTTTTCCAGACCGGCGGATTTACTTACGATTTGCAGTATCATGCCCCGGATGATTCCCCGGAATATTTCCTGTTTACCGGAAAAACCGGTACCTGCTCGGACTTTGCTTCCGCTTATGTGCTGCTTGCCAGAGCCGCCGGACTGACCGTCCGCTATGCGGAAGGATACACCCCCGAGGCAGAAGGCGGCAACCGTTATGTCATTAAAAACCGTGACTCCCATGCCTTTCCGGAGGTATTTATCCAGAATATCGGCTGGATGGTATTTGAACCCACGGTAGCTTCTACGGGAAACGGCAGCCCTTTACGCTTTTTATCCCGGCTTCGCATGGACTACGGTTTAATGGCGGTAATCGCCTTTTTCCTTGTGGTTCTGACTGTGCTTGCCACCGTTTTACGGGTCCTGCTGCCCCTTCTTACGGAATGGGCATTCCGTATCCGTCTTCATGTTACTTCCGTCCCCTACGGCACGTTATTGGCCTATAAACGCCTGTTAAAAAAAGGAGGCCGTGTTTTCCGGGAGAATTTAAAAAGTAAAACACCCCATGAACTTTCCGAACTCTTCCTGTCCATAGGGTGTGATATTTCCTGTCTGTGTCATTATGCCGAGCAGATTTTGTATGCACCGGGCTTTGTAGCGCCCATCACGCAGAAGCAGCTCTGTGAGAATTACGCTTCCGCCTGCAAGGCTTTACGGCGTTACCGTAAGACCGGACGGTCCGGTAATCACAAAGCCGATGTCTGAAATGCTTCCGCCTGCGGGAATTACGCCGTTGTAGCTTTCATTGGTTACATGCAGGGTATTTCCGTTTGCGGAATATTTTCCGCTCCAGCCGCTGGAAAAAGCGATATCACCGCTGAAGTGAATGTCGATTGCCCACTGGCTGGTGTCGGAGCTTCCGGGATTTTCTAACTTCACATCAAACTGGTAGCAGGTCTTGCCACCGTCCTCCCAACTGCTCTTTAAGGCTGCAGTTCCGTTTAAGCCGCTGCTCGTAAAGGAGAAACTCTGTCCGTTGTTACTGCTCTGTCCGTTATTGCTGTTATTCTGGCTGTTGTTCTTTCCGCCGGACTGATTGTTCTTTGCGGCATCCTTGGAATTTCCAACGGTGCTGTTGCCGGTCAGGGTCTTATAAAGCCATTTTCCCGTTTCACTTAAATCACTCTCCGTAAAATCGGAAGTCTTGTTGCAGGAGCTGCTGATTAACGCAGAGGTTTCGTTTTTATTGGAAAGATTCCATGCCACATAGCTGATGCCGTATTCGTTAATCACATCCATCCATTTCTGTGCCTGGTCATAATCCACGCCGCCGTTTCCGCTGGCATCGCAGATGCTGAACTCACTGATAAATACAGGCAGTCCCGCCTTAATGGCATTTACCATGGTGTTGCGCAGATCCTCCTTGTGCGTTGCCGCATAAAAATGCAGGGTATACATGATGTTGTCATAGCCGGTAATCGGATCCGCCGCCGCTTCGTCCACGCGCTGGGACCAGTTGGGAGTACCTACAATAATGATGGCATCGTCATCGTACTTGCGGATAATGGGAATAATGTCCTCTGCATATTTCTTTACATCGCTCCAGCTTGTGCCGCCGCAGGGCTCGTTGCAGATTTCATAGAGAACATTGTTCTGGTCGGCATAGGTTTTTGCCATTTCCTCAAAGAATTTCTTAGCTTCGTCCTCATAGACCAACGGGCTGTTCTCATTCAGCACATGCCAGTCGATAATCACATACATATCGTTATCGGTTGCATACTGGACGCCGCGCTTCACGATATTTTTCAAATCTTCCTTATTGCCGTCGGTACAGTAACCACTGTTTTCATGGGTATACATGGCAAGACGCATGACATTTACATTCCACTCGTTACGGAACTGGCGGAACGCATTCTGGTCCACGTATGTGGGGAACCAGCCGATGCCGTGGGTGCTGATGCCCTTAAGCTGCACCGGATTGCCGTTTTCGTCCACAAGCTGGGTACCGTCCACGGAAAGAGCGCCGCATACGGAAGGTACCGCCAGGTCATAATCCGCTGTCTTTGCCTCCGCATCCTTATCGTTTTCCGGGTCGGTCAGACTTTCGTCCCTGCCATCGTTCTCCGTTCCGCCTTTGTTGTCGCCTGCGTTATTTTCCGCCGGTGAGCTCTCGCCGTTTTCCTCTGCAGGCTGCGTTTCCGCTTCCGCAGTCACCCTGGTTTCTGCACTGCCGTCAGCCGTCAAAAGCTTGTTTGCCTGGTTCCATTTACCGTATGCCAGTATCAGAAGTACTACTCCGGTTACGCAGAGTACCGCTCCGATAATGGCCAAAATCAGACCTGTTTTTTTCTTCATTCGCCTGTGCCCCTCCTGTTTTTGCCTAACAATACCCCGTATTGTTGCCTGTTATAAGTTTATTGAAACAGCATATAATACTGCAATTTCTGATAAGAAAGTAAAGTATCCTCCCCTGAAACGGACTCATCCGTATACCGGGTTTCTTCCGCGGAGATAACCGGAATTTCCTGCCGGAATTCCTCTAAATACTGCTGATAGGGCGACAGGGGAAGCCCCGCCGTCTGCATCACTTTGCCGGATAAATAATTGGCGCTGATTTCCACATCCTGTTCTTCCGCAATGTCGTAGTTTGCCCAGATGACAAAGGGCACCACATACCGTTCCTTCTGTTCTTCATCCGTCAACGTCGCACCGGATTTGCCGTTTGCCTGAAGCACCGGCTCCACCACGGAGTCCGTGGGCTGGTGATCGCCAAAGAAAACAATGATGGTCTTTTCTTCCTGTTCGGAGAAATACCGTACCAGACTTTCGAGCGCCGTATCCGTCTGCTTCATCAGGGACAGATAGGTATTGATGGCGTCCGTTCCGCCATCCTTAAGTGCCACATCCGGTGTAAAGTTATCAAATTTATCCGTGTAGCCGGAATGATTCTGCATAGTTACCTCGAAGAAAAATAAAGGTTCGCTTCCTTTTTTCTCATAGGCTCTCTTGATAAAATTAAACGCCGTTTCATCACTGACATAGCTGCGCAGCCTGCCCGTCTCGGGGAAACTGTCTATAAAATCCGCCCGTTCAAATCCCAGTAGCGGATACACCGTTTCCCGGTCCCAGCCGGAAGCCTTGTAAGGGTGCGCAGCTCTTGTGGTATAGCCGAGGGACTTCAGATAAGAAGCCAGCGACTGGGTTTCCTCATGGATATACTGCTGATATGCCACACTTCCCTGAGGGAGAAATGCCATGGTATTGCCGGTTAAAAATTCAAATTCCGTATTGGCAGTGTTGCCGCCCTTGACCGATACATGCAGTTTTCCGGTAATGGTATTTTCCGCACCGTTCTGCAGGGAATGTACGAACGGCATGTAGTCCATGTTGGCATCTACCTCGCCCAGCACCGCCGGGTCGGAAAACGCTTCATCCATAATAACGATGATATTGGGTCTGTCCGTCACCTCTCCTACAGATTTTTCGGCAAGAAGCGCCGCTTCTTCCTCCGCATCGTAGCCGTCCGGCACATCCACATCAATGTACTGCAGCTCTAATAGAAATGCCACCGCCGTACCGTCCTTGTAACTCATGGTCGTCGGGGTAAACAGCTTGTCGTACATCCTGATGTCCTGCTCCACGAATTCCTCATTGTGAAGCAGATTGATATACACACTTAGGAGCACCAGCGCGCTTAACGCACTGACACTGCGGAATATCCAGCCCTTTTTCAGTTTATTCTTTCCGAACAGAATAATCACCACTGCAAGCAGGGCAAATCCTATCATGGCTGCCAGCGCACGGGTTGTCAGGGTGTAGGAAAAATTGTCCGCCACGCTTAACGCCGTGCCGATGGAATAAAAATCCCATGGCTGGATGGGCTGTGAGCGGAACTTCAATACAAAATAATTGGCAAGACCATATATAAAAAAGATGCCGGTTTCCAAAAGTAGGGCTATCCGCAGTCTGCCGGTTACCGTGTAAAACAATACCATCAGTAACTCAAAGAAAATAATGTTGTAAATCTGGATACCCGTCCGCATATCCTTAAACGGATTATGGGTAAACCATTCAAACAGATAAAACACAAAAACCGGTACCAAAAGGGCCAGTACCGTTTTTGCTATTTCATTTTTATGGAATTTCATACTAAAACCTTTCCCTACAAAATTCTTCTTACCGACAAAATGGTTCTGTAGGTTGCCTTGCTTACCTTGATGCCGGTTCTTGCGCTGCTGGCGTGCACAATGTAGCCGCCGCCGATATAGAGCGCCACATGTCCATCATAGCAGATCAAATCGCCCGGCTGGGCATTTTCATAGGAAACTTCCTTACCTGCGCTCCGTTGGGAATAGGATGTGCGGGGAAGAGAATAATTAAAATCACTGTAAATACGGTAGGTAAAGCCGGAACAATCCGCACCCTTCGTAAGGCTGGTGCCGCCCGCAACATAAGGATTACCAATAAACTGGCAACCGTACCGGGCTATCTGCTTTCCTAAGTCACTCCCCTTGGCATTGTTGATAATCTCCGCCACATTAGTGCTAACGGTGTAGGTACCGTTTGCCGCATTCTTTCTTTTCTGCTCATCCTGCAGTTTCTTTAAGTCCGCCTGCTCCTGCTTGATCTTCGCCGTCAGAGCCTTGGCTTCCTGCCTTGCTTTGGCAATCTGCGTATCAAAGTCCGCAGACTGTTTTTTCTTTTCCGCAAGCAGAACGTCAAGCTGCGCCTTCTGGTCTTCCATGGACTGTTTATCCACCAAAAGCGCTGCCTTGTCAACCTCAAGCTGGTCCCAGATTTCCTTGGTTTCCACACGGGAAGCCTCGTACTCATCCAGAAGCTTTTTGTCATAAGAATAAACCGCCTCTATGTAGCTGGCATTGTTCAGAATTTCACTGAAGGAAGATGCGGAAAAAATGGTGTTCAGGTAATCCGTCTCGCCGGTTTCATACATGAACTGAATCTGGCTGACCATGGCAGCATACTGCGTTTCTTCTTTTTCTTTTGCTTCTTCATACAGAGCTTCCGTAGTCTCAATATCCGCTTCCTTGGTGGCGATGTTTTCCTCGAGGACGCCGATTTCTGCCATTGTGTTTAAGAGCTCCGCATCCAGATCGGAGATTTCCTCTTCCAGCAGATCCTGCTCATCTTCAAGTCCTGCAATGTTGTCGTTTATATTGGAAAGCTGCCCCTGATGGTTTTTGATGTTCTCCCGGATTTCCCCGATGGAGGTAGCATACGCAGGAAGCACCGTACCAAAAAGTATGGCACATACCAATATACAGTTTATAAGTCTTTTAGCTGTCTTTTTCATTGGTCTCCTTCCCACCCGCAGGGCAATCTTTTTATCTTTTAGAAATTACAGTTCGCAGTTGTTTACGGTTCTGGGGAACGGGATAACGTCGCGGATGTTGCCCATTCCGGTCAGATACATAACGCATCTTTCAAAGCCCAGACCAAAGCCGGCATGACGTACGGAACCGTATCTGCGGAGATCAAGATAGAAATCGTAATCTTCCTTCTTCAGGCCCAGTTCGTCCATTCTCTGCTCTAAGAGCTCCAACTTATCCTCTCTCTGGCTGCCGCCGATAATTTCGCCGATACCGGGTACTAAGCAGTCCATAGCGGCAACAGTCTTGCCGTCATCGTTTAACTTCATGTAGAATGCCTTGATCTCCTTCGGATAATCGGTAACGAATACCGGGCGCTTGAATTCCTTTTCGGTCAGGTATCTTTCATGCTCGGTCTGTAAATCGCAGCCCCAGAATACCTTATATTCAAATTCATCATTGTGTTTTTCCAAAATCTTGATGGCATCGGTGTAGGTAACATGACCGAAATCGGAATTTACCACATGCTGTAGTCTTTCAATCAGTCCCTTATCTACATACTGGTTGAAGAATGCCATTTCCGCAGGTGCATTTTCCAGTACATAGCGGATTACATACTTTAACATGCTCTCTGCCAGCACCATGTCGTCTGTCAGGTCTGCAAATGCCATTTCCGGCTCAATCATCCAGAACTCAGCCGCATGACGGGTGGTGTTGGAATTTTCCGCACGGAAGGTAGGTCCGAAGGTATATACATTCTTGAATGCAAACGCATAGGTTTCTACGTTTAACTGTCCGCTTACGGTCAGATTGGTTGGCTTACCGAAGAAGTCCTTGCTGTAATCCACGGCGCCGTCCTCCGTCTTAGGAATGTTGTTCAGATCCATGGTGGTTACCTGGAACATTTCACCGGCACCCTCACAGTCGCTTCCGGTAATGAGCGGTGTATGCACATAGACAAAGCCTCTCTCCTGGAAGAACATGTGGATTGCATAAGCAATCAGGGAACGAACACGGAACACTGCCTGGAAGGTGTTGGTTCTGGGACGGAGATGGGGAATGGTACGCAGATATTCAAAGCTGTGACGTTTCTTCTGCAAAGGATAATCGGAAGTGGACTCTCCTTCCACAAACGCTTCCTCCGCCTGCATTTCAAAAGGCTGCTTAGCATCGGGTGTTGCCACAATGGTACCCTTTACCACAACTGCGGAGCCAATGTTTAACCTGGTCAGTTCTGCAAAGTTTGCAAGCTTGTCGCTGTATACTACCTGAAGGGTTTCAAAATAAGTACCGTCATTGATGACGATAAATCCGAATGTCTTGGAATCACGGTTGCTGCGTATCCAGCCGCCTACGGTTACTTCTTTGCCAATAAAGCTTTCTCTGTCACGATATAAATCTCTGATATCTGTTAACTCCATCTCTCTGCTCCTCTTTCTTTTTATTCTGTCATCTGTATTTTTACAACTAAACTGTCCGCAAATGCCCCGTATTAATATTCGGTAACATTGCCGTTTTCATAAATAAAATCTACAACCTTTTCGTACAGGAAATATTCCCGGAACTCTTCTTTATCTCTGTCGCCCAGCATATCCTCTACGGTGTCATAGTTATTTTCACTTGCCATTTCGGTCAGCTTTTTTTCCAGTTCGGCATCGTCAATGCTTAAGTTCTCCTTTGCCGCAATATACTGGAAAATCATGCTCTGTCTTGCGCTGGTTTCAGCAGACATCTGAATATAGGTCTGGGAATCCATGCTGTTGGTATACATGCTGTAGGTATCAATGTCCACGCCGTAGTTGGCAGCCTGTGCTTCCATGGTGGAAGTAAGCTGCAGGGAATATTTGTCTACTAAGGACTTGGGCAGCGCACTTACGGTTGCAATGTCGTCAAGCTGGGAAATAACTGCATTTTCCTTTGCCACACCGTAGTTGTACTTAGCGCTGGCTTCCAGGTATTCACGACAGAAATCCAAAAATTCCTGCACGTTGTGATAAGTGCCGTCCGTAAAGCTTTCGATTTCGGAATCAACCATTTCGGAGCTGTTGGATGCGCAGATAAAGTTTACGGTTACGGTAAATACCACGTCCTGTCCTGCCAGGTCCGCATTCTGATAGCCTTCCGGGAAGGTCAGGTTCAAATCTACGGTATCGCCAACATTGACGCCGATTAAGCCGTCTTCAAAACCGTCGATAAAACTGCCGCTGCCGATGGTTAAATTGTAACCCTGTGATGTACCGCCGTCAAATGCCACGCCGTCTTTTTTGCCTTCAAAATCAATGTTTACGGTATCGCCGGATTCTACTACGTTCTTCTCCACATTGCTCTTGGCGCCCATCTGATTGTAGGTCTGTATGGCGATGGTTTCCACATCTTCGTCCGTTACTTCTGCCTGCTTGGCAATGGAGAGCTCCAGTCCCTTGTAATCGCTGCTCATGCTGACATTGCTGAGCACATCCACATCGCCGTCCACCACGGGAATCTCGCTTTCGTACTCCGCTGCCGTGGTCGCGCCGGCAATGGCGGATTCATTCTGGGACTCGGTCGTATTTCCGCCATCTGTATTGGTTTTATCTCCGCATCCGGCAAGTACACCGAGTGTCAGGGAAAGTGCCAGTAAAACTGCAAATCTTTTTTTCATAATAAACCTCATTTCTTTCGCTTTTTTACAAAGCGGCTTCTTATTTTATATCACAAATACACCCGATTTACAAGAGCGGAGACAGGAGCCGGCACACTTGTTCTTTCACGCGGAGCCCAGGTTTCCGCGAAGTATACATGCTTTTTGTAATTCTGGTACATTTATCCAGGTCCTTTTTAAAATATCCCGTCATTTCCTTCGCCTTGCTCCGGTCGTACAGAACCGCATTCACTTCAAAATTCAGGGCAAAGCTGCGGATGTCCATATTTGCCGTACCGTAGCAGAGCACCCTGTCGTCCACCACGATACCCTTCGCATGCAGGAAACCATCGTTATAGATATAGCAGTTGGCGCCCGCCATGACAAGTTCTCCCATGTAGGAATAGGTTGCCCAGTATACAAAGGGATGGTCGGGCTTGCAGGGAATCATCAGGTTTACCTCCACGCCGGAATAAATCGCCATAAGCAGGGCGGAAAGCATGGACTCGTCCGGAATAAAATACGGCGTCTGAATATAGATTTTTTCCTTTGCCTTGTGGATGAGCCGGATATAGTTGTCGCGGATGGGCTCTAAGGAAGTATCGGGGCCGCTGTATATAATCTGCATATAGCAGTTGTCCCTCACCGCCGGTGCAAAGCCCGCCATATAGCGGGGATTGGAAAACAGATGATCCTTCGCCGCATAGTTCCAGTCAAGTAAGAAACGCAGCTCCAGTCCCATGATACCCTCGCCGCGGATGCGCAGATGGGTATCCCTCCAGTAGCCGAATTTCGGAACCAGACCAATATATTCTTTTCCGATATTAAAGCCGCCCACATAGGCAACCTTATTGTCAATCACCACAATTTTACGGTGGTTCCGGTAATTGATACGAAGCTGCAGCCTGCGGAAAAGCGCCGGGAAAAATTCTGCGGTTTCAATGCCCGCTTCGTTTAAGCTCTTCCAGAATTTCGATTTCACGGAGCGGCAGCCCATGGCATCAAACAGAATGCGCACCTCCACACCTTCCTTCGCCTTCTCCACCAGCACATCCTTAATGCGGTTGAACAGCACATCATTTTTAATGATGTAATACTGGATATGGATGAATTCCTTTGCCTCCCGGATGTCCTGTATAAGGGCGTCGAATTTCTCATTGCCGTCCGTAAAAATGTCCACGTCATTGGTATCGGTGAGCACGCTGCCGGTAGTGTTTAAGTTAAACAGCACCAGATCCGTATAGCCCTTTAAGTCCGGGTCATCCTCTTCGTACTCCTTGCTCTGGATTTTGTGCTCCTGCTGCCGGATGGCCTCATTCAGCTTATCCTCGATTTCCTTCACACGGAACATCTTCTGCTTGTGCATGTCCGTCCCGATAAGAAGATAAAAAATAAAACCTACCACAGGGACAAAATACAACGCAAGAAGCCATGTCCAGACTGTCTTGGGATCCTTCCTCTGGAAAAAAACCACCGCCACGGCAAATATTAAATTAAAAAATACCAGGTGATTGAAAAAAAAACGAATCCCCTGCATGGTAATATCCAGCACCTGATACACGTTTTTCCCGCCTTTCCGCAGATTTCCAAGGTTCGGCAGCATACCTGTCCGTATTCCGCCACCCTTTTATTTGTTTGAGTATACCACACATTATTTCTAAAAAATACCCCAAAAATGCGTATTGCCTTATCCTAAAAACAATGTTACAATGTTGCTTGCAAAGTAATTTTTAGGAGGTTTCCCGGTGAGTACTGGTTGGATTATCACACTTATTGTTATCGGCGTTCTGGTCGCCATACTGGTTGTACTGTATTTTCTTGGAAAGAAGGCACAGAAAAAGCAGGCGGAGCAGCAGGTTCTCTTAGAGCAGAACAAGCAGACCGTTTCCATGCTTATCATAGATAAAAAACGAATGAAGATGAAGGACTCGGGACTCCCCGCCATGGTCATGGAGCAGACACCGAGGCTCATGCGCAACTCCAAGCTTCCCATTGTAAAAGCGAAAGTCGGTCCCCAGATTCTTTCCTTAGTCAGTGATGAAAAGATTTTTGACAGCATTCCCGTGAAAAAGGAAGTCAAGGCAACCGTCAGCGGTATTTATATTTTGGACGTAAAGGGACTTCACGGCAAGCTTCCCGCTGCACCCGTAAAGAAGAAAGGCTTCTTCAAGCGTGCTCTGGAAACCGCCCAGGAAAAGGCAGGAGCAAAGCCTGTTAAATAGTGATTGAAAACAAAGGGTATGTACGCCGGTACATACCCTCTTTTTTTGTTATCTGTTATGTTCTTTATGCCTGAACGATTTTTATGCTTTCTGCGATATCTTCATCCGTAAAAAACATTCCGCCAGCGGCTTTTCTTCCGCCTCGAGAGCATATTCGATACGGATTTCGATTTCCTCATCCGTTTCCTTCACGTTGATTTTGCGGGTGTCCACCGCCAGATTCATTTTTCCGTAGGGCGTATGGTACTGGGTGGGGTGTTTTTTCTGCTCTTCAAAAATCATGGTGGTGCTTATGGCGCCGCTGCGTACCAGCTCCACGCCGTTTTTGTGCAGCTTTACCCTTGTTTTCACGGGTTCTTCCATCCCTTCCTGCGCTTCTTCATAAAAAAGGTAATGGCATTCCCCTTTCTTAAAATACCTGGCATCCGCTTTCATTTCCTGGCTGTCGCGGTCTTCCCCGAAAGACTGCACACCCTTTATGGTAAGAGAAACTTCTTCTGTCAACTGTTCTGCCTTCCTTCCGCTTTGTTATCTGCCGGGTGCTTTCTAATACTCTTCAATGTTCACCTGCTTGGCAGAGAGGATTCCGTATTTGATAATGGAATTGGCAAACCGGATAAATTTCTCGGTGGTATCACTCACATAAAACTGGTACTGGTTGTCACCCAGCCCCGGTGCATTTTCCCGAAGCAGATTTTTTTCCGCCAGCATCTCTTTTAATTCCCTTGCGGTTTCATAAGCCGGGTTCACCAGATTAACCTTTTCTCCCATAATGCGGCCGATGGTGGAACGGATAAGGGGATAATGGGTGCATCCTAAAATCAGGGTATCTATATCCAGATCAATCAACTCCGTCAGATATCTTCTGGCGATTTCATCCGTTACCGGGTCCTGCAGAAGTCCTTCTTCCACCAGGGGCACAAACAACGGGCACGCCTTGCCCCATATCTGTACCTTGGGATTTAACTCTTTTATGTATTCGCCGTAAATATGGCTGTTGATGGTTGCCTCCGTGGCAATGACACCGATTTTTCCGTTCCGGGTGGTATCGGCGGCGGCTTTGGCACCTGGCTTTACCACACCCATAATGGGAATGTCGAATTCCTTTTCCAGTTCATCCAATGCGTAGGCGCTCGCCGTATTGCATGCCACCACGATGGTTTTCACATGATGCGTTTCCAAAAAACGTACAATCTGCCTGGAAAACCGGGTTACGGTTTCCTTGGATTTATTGCCGTAGGGCACCCTTGCAGTATCCCCGAAATATACGATTTTTTCATTGGGAATCTGACGCATGATTTCTCTTGCCACGGTCAGCCCGCCGATACCGGAATCAAACACGCCGATGGGTGACTCCCTGTCTATTCTGTCATTGTTCATAACTCTGTCCTCAACATTTTGGCAGGCATGCTCAGAACCAGTTTTTCAACAGCTCCCAGAGCCTGCTCTTTGCCTTTATTTCCTCCGGCTTTGCCGAAAGCAGCCGGTAATAAAGCTCGCTGCCGTACTCCGTTTCTTCCTCCGTCTGTCCGTCCTCACAGACCACCCGGCAGGTATCCTCGTTTAAGCAGAACTCCGGGTAAAACAATCCGAAGAACGCACATGCCGCCAGCAGCAAGCTTACTTTTTTTATTCTGTAAATCCATTTTTCCATAGAAAGACCTCTCTGTTCCTATAAGCGGATATTTTCCGCTATTCTGTTACAGAGAGTATGGACACTCTTTCTTTCCTTTATACCCTTCAGGCATGCGCGGCATTTTTTTCCTGCTCCTTATGCAGCTGGCGCATAATGGCATTTTCCTGATTGTCTATGTGAAGCTTTGCCGTTTTCGCCGCCGTTGCCTTATCCTTATTCCGGATGCAGTCAAATAAAATCCGGTGCTCCGCAATCAACTGTTCATGAGTGCTGACGTCCTTGATGTATTCAAAACGGTACCGGTACATCTGCTCCGATAAGTTGTTGATAAGCTGTACCAGACGGGTGTTGCCGGCAGCCTTCACAATGATGTTGTGAAACTCCACGTCCGCCTGGGCAATTTTCTTCGGGTCCCCGGTAGAAACTGCCTTTTCAAAGGACTCGCATGCCTTTCCCAGCGCTGCAAGTTCCTCGTCGTTAATCCGGTCGCAGGCAAGCTCCACACTGAGTGCATCCAGCGCCCTTCTTACCTCCAGCACATCCCTTAAACTCTTTTCGGTAATCTGTGCCACTTCCGCGCCTCTTCTGGGAATCATGGTCACCAGACCTTCCAGTTCCAGCTTGCGGATTGCCTCCCTTATGGGGGTACGGCTGACGCCCAGCTTATTTGCCAGATGAATTTCCATCAGTCTTTCACCCGGCTTTAGCTCCCCTGTTAAAATTCCCTGTCGTAATGTATTGAATACCACATCTCTTAATGGAAGAAATTCATCCATATTTGTCTGTAGGTTTTCCTGCATATGCCCTCTCATTCTGCCGTGTAATGCTTTATGCGGATACAAATTCCGTCACGAAAATCTGTTTTACCGGCTGATAACCTTTCTCTGTCCACTGCATCTCTGCCTGCTTTTGCTCCAATACCTCTTTGCAGTGTACTGCTTCCTCTTTATTCTTAAATATCCCGAAAACGGTGGGTCCGCTGCCGCTCATCATGGCTCTCACCGCTCCGTTTTCTTCCATCAGCTCTATCAGTCTGCCGATAACCGGATAGGACGGCGACGTCACATCCTGAAGTACATTTCCCATTCTGTCCGTTACCCCGTGCAGACTTCCCTCCCGGATGGCATCCACCATGCCGTCTATATCAGGATGCTTCGTTTCTTCCGATAAATTCAGCCTGCCGTAAACTTCTTTGGTGGAAACAAATAAATCCGGCTTGGCTAAAAGCACTGCTGCCTCCGGTACATCCGGCAGCGGCGTCAGTTTTTCACCGATTCCTTCCGCCAGCGCCGTACCGCCCATGATGCAGTAAGGAACATCGGCTCCTATTTTTACCCCAAGCTCCTTTAATGCTTCTTCGGAAAGCTCCGTTTTATACAAAATATTCATACCCTTAAAGACGGCTGCCGCATCCGTACTGCCGCCGGCAAGCCCCGCCGCCACGGGAATACGTTTTATAAGCTGTATCTCCACACCGCCCTTCACGCCGGTGCTCTCTAAGAAAAGCTTTGCCGCCCGGTAGGCTAAATTGGTATCGTCACAGGGTATCTCGCCGTTTTCTGTGGAAAACTTGATGCCCTCCGGTATTTTTCTCAAGGTTACGGTATCATGCACACCCACGGTCTGCATCACCATTTTCACTTCATGGTAACCGTTAGGCAGCCTGCCCACCACATCCAGTCCGAGATTGACCTTGGCATGGCCCTGCATTTCTATACTATCGTCCGTCATTTCGCGTTTGGTTTCCTTTCTTCAGGAATTGTACTTAATTATATACAATTTGGTGTTTTTCGTCAATGACTTGAAGAAAAGCCCTGCCGCAATGGCAAGGCTTTTTATTACATTCCCTTCACAATAAGAAGTTTATCCCCCGGATGGACTTCATCCGAGTTCATTTCATTGACTTCTTTTATTTTATCCACCGGCACATAATATTTTTTACCGATATTCCACAGGTTATCCTCCGCACCCGCCACGTAAATCACCATGCCGGGCAGATCGTTTACTTTTTCCGTATCCAGGTCCGTGATTTTCAAATCCTTTATAAGGGAAACGGGCTGCTTGCGGAAGCAGATTGCCTGGAAGTCCAGAACTGCCTTCACATCCATTTCTTCGCTGTCCACCATAACCACCTGCAGAGGCCCGGTTTCCGCCAGAAGCTTTACCTCATCCTCCGGCCGGATATCCGGTACTTCCAGCGTATAGCTAAACGGCAATACTCCCGTTACACTGCGGTAGGGCGCTATGTCGTCCCCGGTAATATAAAGCACCTGCACATTTAGTGTACCCTCCGCCAAAATGCCTTCTTCCGTAATGGCAGTGCGGTCCAATACCACCTCGCCCCGGCTGTGGATCACCTGCAGCACCCTTTCCTCGGAATGCTCTAATTTCAGGCGGTCGGACACCTTGCTCTTTCCGGCTATCCGCATGAGAAGCTGCTTGCAGGCCGCTTCCTTTTCCAGGCATTCCACTTCCCTTGTAACGCCGTAAACATCCGAAACCATGCTGATGTTTTCTTCTTCGTAGAGTTTTATAGACACATCCAGCACCAGTTCCAGCGAAAGCATTCGTTCCTCGCCGTCGAAATCCGGTTTGACTTCCAGATTTTTCTGTCCGATTTCAAACGTTATCAGCCCTGTCATGTCATCCCGGCTGCCGCTGCACTCTAAATTCCGGTTAAACGGAATGGTGTTTTCATAGAAACGGATGGGGGTATTTTCACCCTCCCCTTCATACAAAACAAAAATATGGATATCGCCCTGCACAGAAATACTTTCGCCCATGGGCTTAAAGGTAACGCCCTCCAAATCCACATCCTCCCACAGAATATGGAAAATATTGGGGTAATTCTGGGGCATGGAAATTTCCTCTTTCAGACGCAGGATATCGTTTTTCTGAATGGCAATCTGCGCCGCATTTACATTGCTTTTCCTAAATTCCAACGGGCAGACCTCTTCCTCCGAAAACAAATCCACCGGCGCTTCTTCGTCATACAGCTCCTCCACACAGGCTTTCAGGGTAAAGAGCGCCTGTACGGAAAGCTTCCGGGAATTGATTTCTCCCACCGTCAAATCTTCCAGACACGCCTTTACCGTTACCGCATCCGTTCCCTGCACCCCTTCCATATAAAGCTGCTCTTCAAACGGAATTTTGCCGTCGATATTGACCAACATCTGTCCCTCGTCCTTTGTCTGGTAAAGCACCGAAAAAAGAAGTCTTCCCCTGACGCTTACATGGTCTTCTGTAGGTTTGACTTCTTCTATCTGTATCACTGCCTTGTGAAGAATAATCCCGCCCACATCCGGCTTGTTGTCGGGAACGTTGATGTCTTCTTCCAAAGTGACCTGCGCGGCACTCTGGCATTTGATACGGTCCATATGTATGTTTTTCTTAATCAGTTCCACTTTCGCTACCTCCATACAAGTACTGCTTATAGGTACTATATGAAGGCAGCGAAGGAAATATGCTAAATAACCGCGCCGATTAGTTCGTTGATATCTTCCACTCCGTACTTCGTCATATATTCTTCGATACCGGCAATGACTTTTTCCGTGGAATACGGGTCAAAGAAATTGGCTGCGCCCACACTGACTGCCGTAGCGCCCGCCATCATGAATTCAATGGCATCCTCACCGCTTAAGATACCACCCATACCGATGATTGGGATGTTTACGGCATGCGCCGCCTGATACACCATCCGCACGGCTATGGGTTTGATTGCCGGACCGGACATACCGCCCGTTTTATTGGCAAGGGCAAATTTTCTCCGGTGAATGTCGATTTTCATGCCGGTCAGGGTATTTATCAGGGAAATAGCATCCGCACCCGCTGCTTCCGCCGCTTTTGCCATCTCGCCGATGTCCGTTACATTGGGACTTAACTTCATGATAATAGGCTGCTTCGCATGCTTTTTAATTTCCGCGGTAATCTCTTCGAGCGCTTCCTTCTTCTGTCCGAAAGCAATGGCGCCTTCCTTTACGTTGGGGCAGGAAACGTTGATTTCCAGCATATCCACGGGCTTGTCCGCCAGCTTTTCCACCACTTCCACGTAATCCGCAATGGATTTTCCGCACACGTTCACAATCACTTTTGTATCATACTGCTGTAAAAACGGAATGTCTCTTTCCATAAAGACATCGATGCCCGGGTTCTGCAGACCGATGGCATTTAACATACCGCCGTATACCTCGGCAATTCGCGGCGTCGGGTTGCCGGGCCAGGGCACATTTGCCACGCCCTTGGTTACAACTGCACCTAATTTATTCAAATCCACAAATTCGCCGTATTCCATACCGGAGCCGAAGGTACCGGAGCCAGTCATAACGGGATTTTTGAATTCTACTCCTGCAATTTTCACACTTGTATTCATCAGATTTCCACCTCCTGTGCCTCAAATACGGGGCCTTCCGTACAAATTCTGGTGTTGTTCACATGGGAATGCGGGTCCTTCTTTGCGGTCTTTACCACACAGCCTAAGCACGCACCGATTCCGCATGCCATGTGTTCCTCTAAGGAAATATAGGCGGGAATGCCCGCTTCTTCCGCATACTTTTTAATGGCACGAAGCATGGGCATGGGGCCGCAGGCAAAAATCATGTCGGCGGTAAGCTTGTTTTCCCGGATGGCATCCATGACATTTCCTTTGGTGCCCAGACTGCCGTCCTCCGTAGCAATGTATAAATCCCCTCTTCTGTCCAAATCCTTGTCCAGAAAAGTTTCACTGTTGCGGTAGCCGACAATAATCTGCTTTTCTCCCTGAATAGTCTTGGCAAGCTGCACCATGGGAGGAATACCCACGCCGCCGCCGATTAAAAATACCTTTTTTCCTTTCGCCAAATCTGCTGGGAAACCGTTTCCCAGGTTGCCGAGCAGTTCCACGGTATCCCCGGTGTTCAGGGTGGCAAACTCACTGGTTCCCTTTCCGACCTTCCGGTATACCAGACGCATCATGCTTTCTGTGGGAATGACCTCACATATACTGATGGGGCGGCCCAGCAGCGCGCTTCTGTCCTTGGGATATACGCATACAAACTGTCCGGGGCGCGCCGTTTCCGCCAGCTCCGTGCTCATCCACAAATCATAGATGTCCGGGCCGATTTTTTTCTGGGAAAGCACCTTTGCCGTTACTTTCTTCTTTGTCATGATTGTTCCTCCTCACGTTTACTGTAAACTATCTTTCCCCCGCAAATGGTGTAATAAACCTGTCCTTTTACTTTTCTTCCAAGGAAGGGGCTGTTCTGGGATTTTGAAACAAAACCGTCTATCACATACTCTTCCTTCGGGTCAAACAACACAATATCCGCCGGGCCGTTTTCGGTAAGTCTGCCTGCCGGAAGATGGTATAAATCCGCCGGATTGCAGGTCAGCTTTTCCAGTACCGACATCAGTGTCATATCTCCTGTTTCCACAAGCTCCGTCACACTTAAAGGCAGTGCCGTTTCCAGTCCGATGATGCCGCTTGGCGCCTCTGTAATCGGCTTTTCTTTTTCTTCTTTGCTATGCGGAGCATGGTCTGTGGCAATCATGTCAATGGTGCCGTCTTTTAATCCCTCTATTATGGCACGTCTGTCACTTTCTTCCCGTAAGGGCGGGTTCATCTTGGCAAGTGTGCCGTACGTGATGACTGCATCCTCCGTCAGGGTGAAGTGATGGGGCGTAGCTTCTGCATGGATATTGCTGCCGCGCTTCTTTGCCTGACGCACCAGTTCCACCGCTTCCTTGGTGCTGATATGCTGGATATCAATCGCCGCTCCGGTCTTTAAGGCAATCTCCAGATCCCTGCCAACCAAATCTATCTCCGCTTCTCTCTTGGAGCCGCCAATATGGTAATGGGCTGCCGCTTTTCCCGCATTCACACCGTTGTTCTCGATGTAAGCGGGGTTTTCCTCATGAAAGCTCAACGGCATTTGAAGTGCCGCCGCCCGCCTCATGGCTTCTTCCACAATTTCTTCCGATAAAACGGGCACTCCATCATCGGTAAAGCCTACCGCACCTTTTTGCGCCAGCTCTTCCATGGGCACGATTTCTTTTCCCTGCATGCCCATTGTCACGGTTGCGCAGGTATACACATGAATGCCGGTCTGCTTCCCTTTTTCTATCACGTAACGGAGTGTTTCCTCATTGTCCACGCAGGGCTTCGTATTTGCCATCAGAACCACGGTGGTGTAGCCGCCCTTTGCCGCTGCCTTCGCACCGGTTTCGATGTCCTCTTTATAGGTAAAGCCCGGATCACGAAAATGGGAATGCACGTCCACAAGTCCCGGCGCCGCCACAAGCCCCTCGGCATCAATCACCCTAAGAGAAGCCGGTTCTGCCGCCAGTTCTTCTTCCTTTATCTGACCGATTTTAACAATTTTTCCGTCTTTTAACAGGATATCTGCTTTTTCTTCCCTGCCGCCGGCGGGGTCTGTCACATAAGCATTTTTTATGAAAATCATCTGCTTTTTCCTTTCTTCGTCCGCTCTGCCTCCTCATCAAGACACGGGATTTGTTTCTGTTGTCTTATCTTTTAGAATATCATATTTTCCGCATATGGAATACCTTTTTTTCATAACTATTAATAACATCCTGAATCAGAAAGGAAATTTTATGCGATTGTCAAAGTTCACTGCAGTTTTGCTCATCGTCGGTCTTCTCCTGCTTTGCGGCTGCAGCCTGGGAACCGGTGAAAATACCAAGCTCCGGGATATGGAATTTACGGTACTTTCGGAAGAGGTTCTTCCGGATGAATTAAAAGGGCTCATTACCGAGAGGAAAAAGGACGCCTTCAGTTTTACATATACCGATGAGAGTTATCTGTATCTGTGTGTCGGTTACGGCGAGCAGCCCACCGGCGGTTACAGTATCGCGGTAAACGAACTGTATCTGACGGAGAACGCCATTTGTGTGGACACCTGTCTGCTGGGTCCCTCTCCCGATGAAAAAACCTCCGACGCCCCTTCATATCCCTATATTGTCATCAAGACGGAATATATGGATAAAACGGTGGAATTTCAGTAATTGTCTTTCCCTCCTTTGTATGGTAAACTGAAAATGATTACGCATACAAAGGAGATTTTCCATGCTTCGACTGATTATTGTAGCAACCTTCGTTATTTTGTTTTTAATCTGCTCCATTCCCCTCTTTTTTATCGAATGGCTTATCGGCAAATGGAAGCCGGATGTGAAATCCCGCAGTTCCCTTGCCATTGTAAACTGGGCATTCCGCGTGGTCGCTTTTCTTTCCGGCACCAAGGTCATTACCGTTGGCGAAGAAAACGTACCAAAGGATAAAGCTGTACTGTATGTGGGAAACCACCGCAGCTTTTACGACATTATTTTAACCTATCCCAAAGTACCGCGTCCCACCGGCTATGTGGCAAAAAAGGAAATGCTCAAGGTTCCCCTGCTTTCTGTCTGGATGAAATACCTGCACTGCTTATTCCTTGACCGTGACAACATAAAGGAAGGCTTAAAAACCATCCTGCAGGCCATTGAAATGGTAAAATCCGGTATTTCCGTCTGCATTTTTCCGGAAGGCACCCGCAACAAAACCGCCGATACCTTCCTGCCGTTCCACGATGGCAGCTTTAAGATCGCCGAGAAATCCGGCGCGCCGATTATTCCCATGACCATCGTCAATTCAGCAGCTGTTTTTGAAGACCATTTCCCCAAAATAAAAAAGGCCACCGTAGTCATTGAATACGGTAAGCCGATTTACTTAAATGAAATGTCCCGGGAAGAAAAGAAACTGATAGGCGCCACCGTGAAAGCGGTCATTGAAGAAACCTATTTCCGGAACAAAGAGAAATATTTCGGAGAGGCAAAATAAGCCTCTCCGTTTTTTATATAAAAGGACAGATAATTCATATCATTTACATGGTTAATTAAAAATATTTTGAAATAGTTATTGACATTTTCTCAACATTTGTTATACTAAAGAAAAAGCTGCTTAAAATATTTTTGAAATAGCATGTTGCTTTCTTCTACTTATAGTAAACATTTTATAGCAAGCATTCCGGGAGCACAGTTGTATGGGTGAAAACAATATTTTTAAGGTCCTTGCCGATAAACAGCGGCGGGATATTCTGGTGATGTTAAAGGACGGCAGGCTGAACGCCGGGGAAATTGCCGAAAGGCTTTCTGTGACACCGGCTGCCCTGTCCTACCACTTAAAGCTTCTAAAAGGCGCCGATTTAATTATGGAATATAAGAGTAAAAACTTTATTTATTATGAGCTCAATACCACGGTGCTGGATGAATTGATTTTATGGATTGAACAGTTTGGAGGGAGTCGAAAATGAAAAAACTGATGTGGATTGTATCTGTTATTCCTTTGCTTTTTACCGCCGTTGCCTTACAGTTTATGCCCGATACCATACCCATGCATTCAAATCTTGCGGGAGAAATCGACCGGTGGGGGAGCAAATACGAAAGCTATATTTTCCCCTTATTGATTCTGGCAATCACCCTGTTCTGGCATCTTTTTACCCGACACTTTGAAAAAAAAGCAGACCGGGCAAAATCCGACAAAGAGCGGGCGGAAGCACAGTCCAACGCGAAATTCCTGCCGATTGTCGGCTTATCCATGGCAGTGATGTATACCGTCATGCAGGCATTTATCCTGTACGGTTCCTATCAGACAGCCGTCACAGACAGCACCGTTGCCTCTGTCGATATTGCCAAGGTTTCTTGTATCATACTGGGCGGCATCTTCATTGTTCTGGGAAATTTCATGCCCAAGACCCGGAAAAACTATCTTTTGGGTGTGCGTATTTCTTACAGTATGTATAACGATACCACCTGGCGGAAAAGCAACCGTTTCGGCGCCATCGCCATGATTGCCGCCGGTATTCTCACCGTCGTTACTTCCATTTTCTTAAACGGCAACGCGGCAACTGTTATGATGCTGATTTACCTGCTTGGCGCCACGGCGGCTACTCTTATTTACGCTAAGAAAGTATATGATATAGAAAAAAGTTTAAAATAGGCACTATTTCAATGAAAACCTCTGTCAGTGCCTACCACTTTTTAAGAAGTAGGCACCCATTTATTACTCATACGGTTTTGTGCCTACTTCTTCCTTTTTCTGTAGGCACTTTTTTGTTTCACAAGCTTTATCGTGCCTACTTTCTCTTTTTCTGTAGGCACTTTTTTGTTTCACAAGCTTTATCGTGCCTACTTTCTCTTTTTCTGTAGGCACTTTTCTGTTTTATAAGCCTAATCGTGCCTGCCATCCCCTTCTGCTTTTCCAAAACAAAAAAGAGCGGGAAATGAAAATTCCATTTTCCGCTCTTGTTGTCTTATGCTTCCCTGGTCAAAGCTTCCACGACTTTGGCAAAGCCCATTCCGTGGGATGCCTTAACCAGTATGGTATCGTTCGGTTCCAGCAAATCCGGGAGGCTATCCATCAGTTCGTCCCTGTCGGCAAAATACCGCACATCCTGCGAACCGTCGTAAGCTTCCAGCGCCGCATCATACATAGCTTTTGACAGCGTTCCTACACAGTAAACGGCATCAATGCCCTGTTCCACCGCATATGCTCCCACTTCCGCATGGAGGCTGTCTTCCTTTTCTCCCAATTCAAACATATCTCCTAAAATGGCTACCTTGCGGTCCGTTGCCGTTGCCAGCAAATCTATCGCCGCTTTCATGGAAACCGGATTGGCATTGTAGCAATCATCAATTACAAGCTTATCCTTTGTTTTAATCAGATTGCTTCTGCCTCCCACCGGGGTAACATTGTGAATGCCCGCATGAATTTCCTCTAAAGAAAGTCCAAGCAGCCTGCCGACAAGTGCCGCTGCGGTAGCATTGATTACCATGTGAATGCCCGGAAGCGATATTTCAATCGGGCAGCTTCCTTCCGGCATATGTAAAACTGCCTTGCTGCCGAGCAGTCCCAGACTTTCAATATCCGTTGCGTATACTTCAAAGCCTTCCCTGTCGGAAATGCCGAAATGATGCACTTTTTTGCCGTTCACTTCCGTAACAGCCGCCAGCAGGTCATCCTCACCGTTCAGACAGACTTCGCCGCCGTCCTTCATATAATGGAAAATCTCTGTCTTGGCGCGGAAAATACCTTCCCTGTTGTGAAGATTTTCCAGATGACACTGACCGATATTTGTAATGACACAGATGTCAGGCTTTGCCATTTCGCCTAAGCGGCTCATTTCTCCGAAATCACTGATACCCATTTCCACAACAGCCACTTCATGTTCTTCCTGAATGCGGAGCAATGTCAGCGGCAGTCCGATTTCGTTGTTAAAGTTGCCCTCTGTTTTCAGAACACAGTACTTTTCGGAAAGCACGCCCGCAATAAATTCCTTGGTGCTGGTCTTACCCACACTGCCGGTAATGCCCACCACCGGGATAGTCAGGCCGTTGCGGTAAAAGGAAGCCACCTTGCGCAGCGCACGCAGAGAGTCATCCACCAATATGTACGGTCCCCAGGCTTCTGCCGGAACCCCGTAAGCCGCTTCCACCTCTTCCGGTGTCATGCAGGTAACCACACATGCCGCTCCTTTTTCAAACACCTGACCGATGAAACGGTGTCCGTCCACCTTTTCTCCCTTAGTGGCAAAGAAAAGACCTCCCTCTTCTATTTTCCGGGAGTCAATGACCGCGCAGGTAATTTCCCTTGTTTCGTTTCCTCCTGCATTTTTCAGCTCGCTGCTGCAGGCTCTGGCAATATTCTCCAAGGTCAGATTTTTCATAACAGTTTCCTCTCTTTTCCTATTTCTTTAAGGAAATCGCAATCAGCTTCTCACAAAGCTGTTCATAGTTGATACCAATGGCAGCCGCTTCCTGGGGCAAAAGTGACGTAGGTGTCATTCCCGGAAGGGTGTTGGCTTCCAGACAATACATATCGCCGTTTTCTCCCATCATAAAATCCAGACGGGCATAGTTTTTCAGGCGGAGCGCCGCAAATCCTTTCTCCGCATAAGCCTGCATCTGCTTTGTCTGTTCCGGTGTCAGGTCCGCCGGGCAGGTTTCTACTGTACTGCCTGCCTGATATTTATTCTTATAATCATAAAACCCCTGTTTCGGTGCAATTTCAATAATGGGAAGCGCCTTCCCTTCCAGCAGACCTATAGAAAATTCCCTGCCCTTTATGTACTGTTCCACAACGGCTTCCTTATCGTATTTGAATGCTTCTGCCTTAGCCGCCTCATATTCTTCTTCATTTCCTGCAATGCTGACGCCCACGCTGGAACCGCCGCAGCAAGCCTTTACGATGCAGGGGAACGTAACTTCTTCCGGTTCTTTTTCCCCTTTCTTTAAGCGGAAGCCCTGCGGGGTAGGAACGCCGTACTGCCGGAAAATATCCTTGGTCAGTCCCTTATCCATACTAAGGGCGGAGGAAACGTAATCCGTGCCGGTATAAGTAATGCCCATTAAATCGAAGCATGCCTGAATTTTACCGTTCTCGCCGTTTTCGCCGTGCAGCGCCATAAATACCACATCCGCTTTCTGGCAGATGGCAATGACATTGGGTCCGAAGAAATTCTTCTCCCAGTCGGGACGCATGGCCTTTACCTTTTCAATATCGGGATTGGTTTCCTTGATACCGCTTACCTGTGCTTCCCAGTTGATGTCATCTTCAAAAATATGGGAAATATCACCCTCGTAGCCTAAGAAAACATCCAAAAGCACCGCATGGTGTCCGTTTCCTTTGATTGCCTGATAGATTTTCTGACCGGAAATTAACGATACATCTCTTTCTGTGCTGATTCCGCCTGCCAAAACTACAATATTCATCCTTCCATCCTTGCCTTTCCTATGATTTTCTTCATTCCTGTATCCGCATATCCCGCTTAACAAGCTTCTGCGTTCCAACTTTTTCTTGTTTTATATTATAATTCCCTGCCCGCCATTTCGCTGAGGAGCAAAAGATATGCCGCTGTTTCTTCATCGGTCCGGTATAAAAGGCATTCCGCTTCCTCATTGATGCCCTCAAAATACCGGGCATAATTTTCCGTAAGCGTGCCGTACTCATTGTTGGTAATTACATAATTACAGGAAGCAATGAGGACACCCTCCCACCAGACCTGTATCTGTTCCCCGGTGGTAATGCTGCTGCCGATGCCATAAGGCATATCCTTGGCACAGGCGGCAATTTCCTCCGCCCGGTTAAGTAGCACCATCAGCATTTTACCGCAAAGCTCCACATCTATTTTCCGCTTCGTTGACGCGTAGGTAAAAGTTCCGAATGTCTGGGCGCCGTTATCCACGGTTTCCGGCAGCCGTTCCGCCGCATTTTCCTGCACTTTGGAATATTTTTTCTGCCCGGTTGCCCGGTACAGCTCTCCCGCCGCATAAAAAAGCAGTTCCGGTGGAGTATCTTTCTCCTGACTCACCGTTTTCCAGGCCTTGTCAGCCGCCTGCAGGCAGGACGTGGCATAATTGCTGTCCTTTTTCTGATAACTGTAACTGAACTTGGCAAGCACTGCGGAAATCCACGCCGTTTCCTCATAATCGGAATTGTCCAGTTTTCCATATAGCCATTCTATGTAATTACGAAGTACGGCAAAAAATGCCTCCTCCGTATCCGCATCCTGTGTGTAAACGCCGCCGTACAGCTCATAAGAAAGCAGCAGCATAGAAACCGTTCTGCATGCCTCTTCTATCTCATCGTCCGCAAGGGATTCCGGACCTTTTAATTCGTTTATCCCCTCTGCCAGTTTTCCGGAAAGGCCGCCCTTTTCGATGGTAAACGGATAGGAATACCCGATATAGTCGCAACGGATTTCATATTCACCCTCCGTTGTAAGCTCCGAAAAATCTCCATAGCCATTATATTCTTCTGTCAGGGCGTTGTATACAACATCCTGCAAATCTCCGGTAAAAATTACTGTTTTTTCCGTCCGGTCTATAATTTCATAATGCCCGGGAAGCTTTTTCCCCCGGAAAATCACCGTTTTCCTGCCATTCTCCGGATAGCCGCTGCGGGAAACCAGCACACCCGGCTGCATGTCGGGCAATTCGTAGGCAACCGAAAAACCGGCTGCTGCGGAACTGTCGCCGTCGGCTGGGACTTCCGCTGAAGTACCGTTGGTTCCGGCATCATTTCCCGCCGCATCATTATTCACTTTATTTTCCAAGCCGCAGCCGCTTAACAAAACCATCGCAAGCAGCAGTGCCGTTATTTGCTTCCACTTTTTCCGCAATCTCATCACCCTGCTTATTTTACCATGAAAAAAAAGCCCGGTAAAGTGCGGTTTATGCTTTCTCGCCTTCGTCTTTTCCGGCATCGTACACAATTCTGCCGTCAATAATGGTATAAAGCGTCCTGGTGAAAACTTCCATGGGATTGCCGGTAAAAACAGCAATGTCAGCATCCTTTCCCACTTCAAGACTGCCTACCCGGTCTGCCACGCCGCAGATTTTTGCCGGGTTAATGGTAATGGCTTTTAAGCCTTCCTCCATGGGAAGTCCCGCCTTGACTGCCATTCCGGCACAAATGGGCAGGGACTGGATAAGCGATACGGGATGGTCCGTGGTAATTGCCGTCAACATTCCCGCTTTCTGTAAAATACCCACGGTTTTGAACGCCACATTCTGCACTTCGATTTTGCTGCGGCTGGATAAATCCGGTCCCACGATGGCAGGAAAACCTTCCTGTGCCAGCCGGTCCGCCACCAGATGTCCCTCACTGCAGTGGTCAAGCGTCATGCGGAGACCAAACTCCTTGGCAATACGCACCGCCGTAAAAATATCATCCACCCGGTGCACATGTGCTTTCATGGGGATTTCTCCGCTGAATACGGCTTCCCACGGTTCCATCCTGAAATCCGGTTCAAAATTCTTGTTCTCTTTTTTCTTTTTCAGGTATTCCCTCGCGTGAAAAAGCTCTTCCCTGAGCATGCCTGCAATCGCCATTCTGGTCGACGGGCTCTTTCCCATTCCGGAATAATTGACCTTGGGATTTTCGCCGAACGCCACCTTCATGGCTGCCGGCGCCTTCACAATCAAATCATCGATACAGCGTCCGAAGAGCTTTAAGAACGCAAACTGCCCACCCACCACGTTGGAGCTTCCCGGGCCAATCATAGCAGAAGTAATGCCCGCTCTCACGGCATCTGAAAAGCCGGCATCCATTGTGTTAATGGCATCAATTGCCCGGAGATAGGGGGTAATGGGGTTGACATTTTCGTTGCAGTCATCCCCTTCCATGCCCTTTTTCTCCTCGCTGATGCCCACATGGCAGTGCGCCTCTATGAGCCCGGGCATGACCCAGGCTCCGTCTACATTGATAATATTTTTCTGGCAGTTGCAGCCTGTATTGTGGATGGAGCCCTCCTTGATTTCCGCAATTTTCCCATTCTGGATGCCGATGGTTCCGTTTTCATACACCCTGCCCGCCATGGTCAGTATTTTCCCACCTGTGATATAAAGCATTATTGCAGTGCCCCCATAGGGTCAACCGCTGCACCGTCATGCAGAAGTTCACAGTAAATGTTGGCGCCTTCCGCACTGTAATATTTCGTAGGCGCCGCCACTGTACCGATGACGCTGCCTTTTTCCACATAGCCGCCTTCTTTCACCTGAATATCCTTCAACTGTCCGTATACCACTTCATATCCGCCGCCGATATTTAATTTCACGGCATTTCCGATTTCTGCATCCGTATATACGGACTCCACGGTGCCGGACGCGGATGCATATACGGTGGTTCCTTCTTCCGCCGCAAGCACCATGGCTCTGCTGTATTTATACTGGTCCAGAGTAGCAAAATAAACAGTTTTATCCATGCTGTAAGGTATCAGCACATTGCCGTTTACCGGCCATACAAAATAGTCGCCCGCCTGCCAGGAAATTTCCTGTTTCTTCACCTGGGAACCGCTGGTTACTTCTTCACCCGCATCAGCAAGGTCATTTTCTTTCTCCTCTTCGGAAGTCATCCCGGTTTCCTCTGCCTCATCCACCAGATCAGGAGCAAGCTCCTCTTCTCCGGCATGTGCCGTTTTGCCGCCGCTGTTTGCGGTATCTCCCGTAAGTCCCGGAATTTCCACGTCACCGGAGCCCACCTCTTCCATCGGCGTATAATCCAAATCATCCTCCTTGGCAATGGAGTCGCTTAAATTCTGAAGCTGCTCCTGCATCTGATTGCCGGTATTGCCCAGCTCGTCCTTCACCTGGTTTTCCAACTGGTCAAAGTTAATCTGGTAGCCGTCGTTTTTCTGCTCACTGTTGTTATTCTTTACATAAACGCCGGTCATGGTCAGCGCCATCAGTACAAATGCCGAAGAAGCAATCATAATAATTTTCTCTTTTTTAGCAGCATTCCTGCCTCTTTTATATCCATTATCCCTTCTCATTTTGCTATGCATCCTTTCCTTATTTATTTTTATCATTCCATAGGATTTTCACAGGACCTTCTTTTCCATATGGTTCAGATATAACTTCTGTATGCATAGTCTTGCCTGATGTCCGGGATTTATGCAAAAGAAAAAGAACGTGCAAAAAATAAAAATTCTTTTACCCGCTCTTTTTCATTGTTTTGTTTTTGTCACTTATTTTGTTTTAACTTATCTTTTGCAATGGTTTACTGTGTCTTGTCCAGATGCCTTGCCATATCCACCTGCTGGATTGTGCCCGCTGCGCCGTTTTCATACAAAAAGATACCTGTGTTCCGGATTATGCCGTTGGTTTCATTTTTCGCATTCTTTAAGGAAAAATCCGTGGAAACATTTTGCAGACAGATGGCTCCCACACCTTTTTCCGCAAGGCTGTAAAGTCTGTCGTTGCCGTTTTCATCCTTGCACCAGATTTTCAGGGAATTAAAAATCGCATCATTTTCGTCAATCCAGCCGTTGCCGTCTTCGTCATAGGCTGCCAGCTCCTCAAAGCCGTTGCCGCTGCCCGGTCCGAAGAGTTCCCTGCCGTCGCCGATAACTCCATCCCCGTTTTTATCCAGCGCCAGATAGCCGCTTCCGCTTCCCAGACCGGAAATCAGTTCTTTTTTTCCGTCGCAATCCAGGTCAAAATAAAATTTCTGGTCGGTAAGCTCTGCTGCGTTGCCGTCAAAATTTAAGACAAGCGGGTCGCAGGTATCCACGGTCATTTCTTTGCTGAAAGCCGCCTGAAAACTCCGGGACATGCCTACATCTACACGGATATTGATTTCCCTGCCGTCAGCCGTGCGCACAATTCCGTTTGTTGAAAAATACGTGCTTTCCTGTTCTGCATACTGCTGCTCTACCCGGTAAGTTATCCTGCCGGCACTTTGCAGGGTTCCCGTCTGCAGCGTCTGAGCCGGTACTTCCGTCTGTTTTGCCGAAATTTCTCTGTCTTCAAATATTTCTTTTGCTTTTTCTTCGCCGAAAAGCATGGCAAAAATAGAACGGATTGTCTGCTGTCTGAACTGCTCAAACACTGAGCTGGTGTCCTGCCGTACCTCCAGATGCGTTATCCGCAGGTTGCCAAAATAATTTTTCAGACTGTCGTAGGTCTTGGAAGCTTCCGGTTCCTCCCATTCCTTCGTTTCTTTTGTGTCTGCATCCTGCAGACCCTTGTTAAACTGAAAACGCTGCGTCGCACTCCACGAGGAAGTGTATCTCCGTGACGACTGCATTATCATATTACTGGAACTTATCTTCAAGTTTGCCCCCTTCTGCCATTAAGGCCGGCGGTCCCTTGCTCTTATTTTCCTTCCTTGTCCCATAAAAACAAAAATGATATCATAAGGGCTTCCTTTTCCTTTCTGATACCATCCGTGGCGACCATATGTATAATAGATGTGCACTGCAGTTACGCATCTGTAATACATATCGGCAAATATGGGATTTACTTTAGGGCGGACGCCCGCTCCGGGCAAACTCACCCTTTCTTATTCCTCACTATTAGGAATAACTTTTACCTATTCCTTACTTTCCAGAATGACTTTTACTTCCTCTATATTCTTATCGATGGCTGCTGCTATCTGCTCGGCGGTAAAGCCGTTTTTGTGCATGTTACCAATTAACGCTGCCTGTGCTTTGGCCTCTCCGATTGCAATACCGTCCTTACGCCCTTTTTCCAGTCCAATCGCAATACCGTCTTCACGCCCTTTTTCCAGTCCGATTGCAATACCATCTTCTTTGA
>OLGB01000270.1_pt1 | contig 77230 bp, 70 predicted proteins | sample 1605691 | NCBI WGS metagenome assembly OLGB01 (sample SAMEA3888925, study PRJEB22519) | human gut metagenome | biome: human gut; feature: human-associated habitat; material: faeces | place: Denmark | collected 2010
AAAGAAGAAGATTTCACAAAAGATATAGGAAAAAGCATAAAAGGTATGAAAATAGCAATACCAAGTTTCTATATAAATGAATTTATCGACAAAATTCTGGTTCACGAGCCACAAGGAAAAGGTGCAGACCGCACCACAGAGGTGGAGATATATCTTAACTATGTCGGGCAATTTCAAGTACCTGTGGAGCAGCATGAGCCAACAGAGGAAGAAAGGATTGCTGCTGAAAAAGAGGCGGAACGACTTCGCAGAAAACGAGAATCCAATCGTAAGTATATGAAAAAGATTCGTGAGAAATCAAAAGAATTTGCGGAGCATGAGCGTATAGCAGAAGAAAAAAGTTCTGATAGCAATGTGTGTGTTGAACAGAACGCCACAAGCAAATCAAATCGGCAAAAAGTGAAAGGAGAAAAAATAGCATGACAGAATTGAAATCACGAATCCATGACAAAAGCAACGGTCTGGACTATGTTCTTGTGGGCGATTACTATGTGCCGGACTTGAAGCTACCGGAGGAACACCGCCCTATCGGTATGTGGGGCAGACTGCACAGGACATATTTGGAGCAGTACCGCCCTACAAGGTTCTCTGCCCTCTGTTTATCCGGCGAACTGCATACTTACCTTGCTGACCTGGACGAACAGGCAACGGAAAGATGCAGCCTTATCATTGAGCAGATGAAACAAGCCGAGGGTGTGACCGAAACCATGAAAGCAGACAATCAGATGTTGTGGGTACAGTCCATGAACTCTATTCGTAACCGAGCCGAAGAAATCATCAGACAGGAAATGATTTACTGCTGATTTTATCAAGTCCAAAACCAACAAATTTATATCGTAAACGAAGCGACAGGTATTTCCTTATGAAGTGTCTGTCGCTTTTCATTTATCAAACTTTAAGGAGGAAAACACAATGAAGATGAACCGGAATGAAATGGAAGCCCTTTATGCCTTTGGCTGTCCGAACCTGAAAGCAACTGTCGAGCGTTTGCGTATGGTAGCTGCCCTTGCACCCGATCCAGTGGCGAAGAAGCTGTTTTATATGCTTTCCGTTAAGCTGAGTGCTGAAGGTGTTGAAAGGTGGTATCGCTGCTTTTACTGCAAGCTGCGTGTGTTGAAAAACCATAGGGAGGGCTGCTATGGCGAGACTTACGAAGATTGAGAAAGAAACAATCGTTCTCTTTAATGAGGGCGAGGACAAGGCAAATATCTACACCCACAACGCCGGATTGAAAAAGAGGTTGGCTGCTTTTGCTAAGAAGTACCCTGACCTTTGCAGACTGGAAAAATCCAATGTTCAAGGCGGTGTTTCTTATGAGCTGGCAAAGTCCCGTCTGTCTATCCGCTTCCTGCCGCCTTACAGTGAGGAACGCAGACAGAAAGCCAGCGAATATGCGAAAAAGCATGGGCTGAACAGCCAGCAGGGATAATGTGATAATCAGGGCTGATATGCGGTTAAAATGTCAGGTGCAGACCTGATGTTTTGACCGTTGCCTATCGCCTGTGAGGAAAGTATCGGGGACTATGGATTTTGCAGAAATGTGCGTTACAGGTAAGTAAAAAAACTACTTGATAGAGTGTAAATTGAATTGTTCATATCGGTATGATATAATTTACTGAAATGAAGCAAGAAGGTGGACTTTTGTATGAAAAAATTTTTGAAAATATTGCTAATCATTGTAGGAATAGTTTTTTTGATTTTTGCAGCGCTGATATGTATTGGACTGTTTGTTGATTATGATGACCATATTGAAAATGGTCGTTATACTTATGTTCCGGAAGATGACAATAAAGACAATGCATATGTCGAATTCAATTTGAGTGATTACGATAAAAAGGATTCTGAACTCATATATTATAGTTCTGTCGAAGAAGCTATTTTGAATTCTCCTTTGAATGCTGAAAATGAAGAATTTTCTGTTCCAGAAGATTTTCTTAATCATGTTGATGAAATATTGCATATATGGAATGGCAAACAGTATGATACTATTTTCTATCGGGCAGGAAGTGATAACGATCCCGTTCAAGGTTTTGTGATTGCACGCTGCAAAAAAAAGATAGAAAATGAAAGTACACAATATGCGTTTGTAAATGCTACACCAGCTACCACTACACCAGATACCACTTATGGGGGAGACTTCAAAAAATTTATCCATTTATCTTTAACAATAAGTGATATTCAACAAGACTTAAATCCAAATTATCCGGATACCAGATTCGTTTTTGGCTATGCACATGATAAAGAAATTTACTCATTAGAAGTAGAAGGTCAAAAGCCAGATGGTGTTATTGAAATCAATGTATATGACAGAACGATGTATCTATGGTATTATGATGATTTAAAGAGCGACAAGAGAGGAAACAATCTAAGTTATTCAGTAGATATGCCAGAGTAATTTTTCAAATTGTCTAATCTGCCACAACTGAATATGACCGTTAAGGTCAGATGAAGAAACCGATGTATTGAGCGTAAAGCGATCATGCGTCGGTTTTTCTTTTTGCAAAATAGTCCGGTGGACTGTTTTGTAAAACCGAAGGAACTGACAGAGCTTGGGACGGGGCGAAGTCAGTTTGTTCGGGCGGGAGTACAGAGGGTGCAACCCTTTGTGCATGGGTACAGGGAATGCAATATCCCTGTGCAGGTCAAGGGCGGCAGCCTTGCCCAGTTAAGTGGCGTTTCGCCACTTAGTACTGGGTATTACTTGACGCAGAAAGCCGCAAGGAATCAGCTTCGCTGCCCTTCTCCCCTGTCGGGGAAATCAAAAAGAAGGAGGAACTCATGTGAAATTAACAAGGCACAATGGACGAGCCGGAAAGAATGGCGTTTATAATCCGAAGCACAATGACCGCAGTTTTGACATTGCCAACAGCGAACACATTGACGAAGAACGAGCCAAACAAAATCTCTATTGGGACTGTTACAATGGCTTCCGCAATTTCAAAAATCCCGAAAAGGAAAATGAGCTGTCTGCCACTTTTGAAGATGTGGAACAGCTTTTTTATCGTCAGCGGTATCGTGATTTTGTGACCGGACAGAACGAAAGAAATGTGAAGAACCGACACCCTGAAAGAAATAAGGAAACCGGAGATTTGCTCAAAAGCAAAAAGACCTGCCCAGAGGAAACGGTCTATCAGATTGGAACGCTTGATAATCATGTTCCACCAGAACTGCTCATTGAGATCGTCACAGAATTTATGGAAATCGTAAATGAGCGTTTCGGCTCTCATGTCCATATCCTGAATTGGGCACTGCACTTGGATGAAAGCACCCCTCATATTCACGAGCGTCATGTGTTCGACTGTGAAAATCAATATGGGGAGATTGCCCCACAACAGGAAAAGGCTTTGGAAGCACTGGGGTTTGAACTGCCAGAACCGGAGAAGCCTGTCGGAAGAAAAAATAACCGCAAGATGACTTTCGATTCAGCCTGCCGAGTGCTGTTGTTTGATGTGGCGAAAAAGCATGGCTTACAACTGGAAGAAGAACCGGAATATGGTGGTCGTGCTTATCTGGAAAAACAGGACTATATTCTTTTCAAGCAAAAGGAGCAACTGGCAGCACAGGAGCAAAAGTTGGAAGAACTCACGATGAAGATTGAAGATGTGGAAGCTCTGGTGGACGAGGTTGCCGATATTGCCTATGACAAGGCGGTTGAGGTCGTTGCTGATACTGTAAAACTGGAAACGCACAAGGAGGATATTAAGCTGGTGGAGCAGTCTAAAGCGTGGGTTCTCTCCCCTGAGCGTAAGGCTTCAAAGAAAGAAGTTGAGTATGCAGTGAAACGATTGGATGGCGTGATTGCCAGAATCACAAACGCTATGAAATCAACCATTCAGAAAATCCAAACCACGCTGATGAAACCGGAGGTCAAAAAAGCCGGAACGGAGCAAATCAAGAAGAAAGCCAAAAATTCTATTATAGAGCAGTTGAGCCGCAAAAAGAAAGAAATTGCAGAGCGTGAAGTCAGCCGGACGGATCAGGCAAAAAGCAAAAAACAGGATATGGAACTCTAAAGCACTTGCTGTTTTCACTTTGAAAATGACAGGTGCTTTTGCTTTAGGGAGTAAGAAAATATCTTCCATTCTTTAGGTTGATGAAGTATAATGATAGTAAGAAATTTTTTGTAATGACCTTAATCCAATAAGTGATTTTGCAATTATTCAGTAAAGGATGTAATTATATGAAAAAAGTATTGTTGCTTTCCAGTGTGATTATTATACTCGGTTTAACAGGCTGCTCTAACAAATATTTCAATGACTGGTTTAGCTCTGAACAAAATGAAACGGATAAGATGTGTCAACAAATTATCGAGGCATGTAAGCAACAGGATTCAGAGAAACTCAAATCTCTATTTTCCGAAGAAAGCAAAAAGAACATTGAGAATTTAGACACTGAAATCTCTGCTTTTTTCGATTATATTGAGGGCAGTATCCAAAGTTTTGAGGGCGATTGTGCATCATCAAGTGAAAGCAACTATGGTAAAAGGAAAACGGAATTGGATGGTATGTATCTCATATTGACAGAGAAGGAACGGTATTGTATGAATTTTTATATGTATAGTGAGGATGATGAAAATGCTCAAAATGTGGGGATATATAAAATTGAAATTGCATTGGAGAGCGAAGTGGCTGAGGATAATTTTATATGGGATAATCCCCCAAACGGTATTTTTGTTGGAGGACAAAATTGATTTTTGTTATGAGAGAACATTAAAGTATAAATTTCGGATGGTATAAGAAAAACTGACTACAATTAAATCTTCACAGCTTTACTAAGCAGGAAATCTGAAAAGTTCTCCTGCTTTTTTGCACTCAAAATAGAATGTGGAACTCTAAGACACTTGCTGTCTTCGTTTTGAAAATGACAGGTGCTTTTGCTTTGGGAGGCAAGAAAAAATCTTCCATTCTTTAGGTTGATGAAGTATAATGTAAGCAACAAACTTGAAGTTTAAGGGGATGATATTATGGATTTTGCTATATTTAGATTGTTTATAAGAGTTTCATTATTTGTTATAGCGTTAATTGCTTGCATTATCTATCTAATTAAAAAAAGAAAACTTATCTATTCGATATTTTTTGATAAAGAAGCGATAAAAAAAGAATATACTGGAAAAAATGATATAATATTTCTTCGATTGGCTAATACCATTCTTGTTATAGTAGCTATTCTTTTAATCTTATATTTGAAAGATTTTGTTTTAGATATGCCTTACATCATAAACAAACAGTATAGTTATGCAGAAGGATATGTAACTGAACAATCTCATGGTGGTGCAGATATATCTTCTGAAAGAAGAAGTATTTTTCTATATGATAAAGTTAAAGATGATGAAATCGAAATCACAGTATTTTCAAGGTATATTGATAAAAATACTTATTTAAAGGTACAATATCTTCCGCATACGAAATATGGTGCTATTGTAGAAATTAAATAATTCATTCTAAAAAGAAAATTTCCAGTTTGTATAACTGGCAACCCAACCACAATTAAATCTTCACAGCTTTGCTAAGCAGGAAATCTGAAAAGGTCTCCTGCTTTTTTGCACCTAAAATTAAATATGGAACTCTAAGGCACTTGCTGTTTTCGTTTTGAAAATGACAGGTGCTTTTTTCGTTTCAGGAAAGGAGTCACATGAATGTATTTGAAGTTGTAAAAGAAAATGTTACTGCCCGACAAGCCGCAGAAGCCTATGGCTTGAAAGTGGGTCGCACAGGTATGGCGTGCTGTCCGTTTCACTCAGATAAGTCCCCCAGTATGAAGCTGGATGAACGCTATTACTGTTTTGGCTGCGGAGCAACCGGAGACGCTGTTGATCTCACAGCGAAGCTATTCGGTATCGGGCTGAGGGAAGCTGCTGTCAAACTTGCTGAAGATTTTGGTCTTAACTATGACAGCCGACAAAAGCCCAGTGTCCGCCCTCGTATTCGTGAGCCGACACCGGAACAGAAGTATCAAAAAGGAGAAAATCATTGCTACAAGGTGCTGACGGATTATTTTCATCTTCTTAGAGAATGGGAAAAGAAATACGCTCCTAAACAGCCGGATGAGGAATGGAATCCCCTGTTTGCAGAAGCACTGCATAAGAAGAACTATATCGAATATCTGCTTGATATTCTTCTGTATGGTTCATTGGAGGAACGAAAAGCACTTGTGGCAGAACAGAGAAAGGAGGTGTTAAAACTTGAACAGCGAATTGCAGAACTGTCAGCAGACAGAACCATGCACAGTAGAAGAAATCCGAAACAGCTTAGAGCAGAGCGAGAAAGGTAAGGTTTATAATACTGCCGCAAATTATAAGCGTGTTCTGCAATATGACCCACTTTTGAAAGGGGCTATCCGAAAAAATCTTCTGACCGAAAGAATCGACATTGTGAAGCCCCTCGGTTGGTATCGTGACAGCCCGACATTGACGGATGTGGATGTGAAATATCTGCTCCTATATTTTGAAGAAAACTATGGATTGACCGTAGAGAAGAAAATCATAGACGCAGTTGCGGTTATTGCCAACGAAAACCGTTACCACCCTGTCTGTGATTTTCTTAATGCCCTGCAATGGGACGGAACAGAACGCATACGCTTCTGTCTGCACCGCTTTCTCGGTTCTGATACAGATGATTACACCTATGAAGCATTGAAGTTGTTTCTGTTGGGTGCTATCTCACGAGCCTTTAAGCCGGGGTGCAAATTTGAGGTTATGCTCTGTCTTGTGGGCGGTCAGGGAGCTGGAAAGTCCTCTTTCTTCCGTTTGCTTGCGGTCAATGATGACTGGTTCTCTGATGACTTGAAAAAGCTGGATGATGAAAATGTGTACCGCAAAATGCAGGGGCATTGGATTATTGAAATGTCGGAAATGATTGCAACCGCTAACGCTAAGAGCATTGAAGAAATCAAGTCCTTTCTGAGCCGCCAAAAGGAAACCTATAAGATACCGTATGAAACACATCCGGCAGACAGAAAACGACAATGTGTGTTTGGAGGTTCTTCTAATACCCTTGACTTTCTTCCCCTTGACCGAACAGGCAACCGCCGCTTCGTTCCGGTTATGGTCTATCCTGAAAGGGCTGAGGTTCATATTTTGGCGGATGAACAGGCTTCCAGAGAGTATATCAATCAGATGTGGGCAGAAGCTATGGAGATTTACAGAAGCGGCAATTTCCGTCTGAGATTCAGTCCGGCTATGAACGATTATCTGAAAGCCCACCAAAAGGATTTTATGCCGGAGGACACAAAGGCAGGACAGATTTTAGACTATCTGGAACGCTATTCCGGCAGCATAGTCTGCTCTAAGCAGCTTTACAAGGAAGCACTGGGGCATGATTATGACGAACCGAAACAATGGGAACTGCGAGAGATCAATGACATTATGAATAACGCTGTCACAGGCTGGATGGCGTTCAGCAATCCGAGATATTTTCCAGAGCCTTACCGCAGACAAAAGGGCTGGGAGCGTATCAGGAACGACAACGAGCCTGACAACAGCATGGATGGTTTTCAGGAAATCCCGACAGAGGAAATGGAACAGTTAGGACTTCCGGAGGAATGGTTGAAGCAAAAATAAAAGCCCGTTGTCGCTTCGGTTGTCGAGCCGGTTGTCGGTCTGGTTGTCGGGCAAAAATCCCGAAAGCCTTGATATTGCGGCACTTTTCCCTCTCTGACAACCATGACAACCAATATTATAAAGAAAAAGGAAATAGTAAAAAAATAGTATCGCCCGATAAAGAAAAAAGGTTTTCTGATGTCCGTTGTCGGAACTTCGTTGTCAGACCTTTCCTTGTCGGGCTTTTTTCATTTAATTAGGAGGAATATCGTATGACAAATATCGTGAACAGTACACTACCCACCCCAAATAACCATTCGGAGAAAAACAAACCGGATGGAGTTTTTGTGATTAAGCAAGGCAAAACAAATTATAAAGTCAAAGTGTTTTTTGACCATAGTAGCGGTTTGACTGCTGAGGACAGATTGAAACGCATTATTCAGGCAGAAGCAGAGAGAGAATCTGCGTAAGTAATATGAAAAATATCCATGCACCCCCTTGACAAAAGCTTTCAGAAGATACGCTGCTGGCAGCGATGGAAACGGCAGGCGCAAAGGATGCGCCGGAGGATGCTGAACGCAAAGGGCTGGGAACGCCTGCAACCCGCGCAGGGACGTTGGAAAAGCTGGTCGATGTGGGATTTGTCATGCGCAAGGGCGAACAAAAGGCGAAGTCGCTGTATCCAACCGAAAAAGCGGCGGCTCTGATTGCGGTTTTGCCGGAAAATCTGCGTTCCCCGATGATGACCGCGCAGTGGGAACAGCGGCTCAAACGGATTGAGCATGGGCAGGAAGAAGCAGCGGGATTCATGGACGATATTGTGCGGATGGTAACGGAGCTGGTACAGAGTGTTCAGCCCGTGCCGGACGCACAGAAGCTCTTTCCGTCTGATAGACCGTCTGTTGGTACATGTCCCTGCTGCGGCGCGGTGGTGACGGAAACGGCGAAGGGCTTTTTCTGCGAAAGTCGTATCTGTCGATTTGGCATCTGGAAGGACAACCGCTTTTTTGCACAAATTGGGCAGAGCGTCAATAAGAGCGTGGTCGAAGCACTGATTCGGGACGGTGCGGCAAAGCTCAAGGGACTGCGCTCTAAGAAAACCGGCAGAAGGTACGACGCGACGCTCAAAATGATGTGCGGCGAACAGGGCGTGCCGAGGTTTCAGATGGAATTTGAACGTGAAAAATGAGAATTGATCTCGTCATAAATCTCGTCAATTTATGCTATTGAATTGACGAGATTGACGAGATCAAATGAAATAGACAGGGAGGACAACATGAATGGAACAACAACGGTGCAGTTGGCGGAAAAAACGGCAAAAGCAGTAACCGGCAGCGTTGAAGAATGGACTGGCTTTCTGCAATCGGCAGCGCGGCTGTACAAGTACAGTTACCCGGAACAGCTTTTGATCTACGCCCAGCGTCCGGATGCGACCGCCTGTGCCAGCTATGAAATCTGGAATCAGACGATGCGGCGGTATGTCCGGCGCGGCGCAAGGGGTATCGCGCTGCCGGACGGGGCGGGGGCAGTGCGTTATGTATTCGATGTAGCAGATACGGGCGCACGCAAAAGCTCGCGGGAGGTTAAAACATGGGCACTGGATGAAAACAATCGGGAAGCTGTCGCTCATGCGCTGGAAACGCAGTACGGCTCGGCAGCGAAACTGGGCATTGCCGGACAGCTTGAAGAAATCGCGATGCAGCAGAGCATGGACTATTGGCAATGGCATCAGGACGAGCTGCGCGGTATCGTTGACGGGAGCTTCCTTGAAGGGTATGATGAGCTTAACCTCGAAATCGCGTTTCGAAACACAGCGGCGGCGAGCGTGAAATACATGCTGCTGAGCCGATGCAATCTGGCACGGGAATATCAGATTGAACCGGAAGAACTGGCGGGCATATTGGAATGGAACACGTCTGCCGCATCCGGTGCGTTGGGAAGCGCGATCAGCGAACTGAGCGAAGGGGTACTCAGACAGATTGAAAGAACCATCCGTCAATATGAAAGGAGACAAAACCATGACGAACGAACTGACGTATACGAAGAATGGAGAGTATTGGATTCCCGATCTGACAGCAGCCGAACAGCCGATGGCGCTGAGCAAATACGGACGGATGCGGGAGCGGTTTCTAAAGGAGCATCGGACGATCACCTACAACAACCTGCTCCTGAGCGGAAAATTGACCGCGCACCTGATGGAGATCGATCAGGCGGCAGTGAATCGGATGGAAGAAATCATGCCGGAGATGGCGAAGCGGGCGGGCGCGACGGAAGCACTGAAAGCGAGCGACCCGATGCGCTGGGTCGGGCTGATGAACACCTGCAAGGCGCAGGCAGAAGAAATCGTAATGAACGAGCTGATTTACGCCTGAACTGGCAGATGAGTCTTTTTCCAACAGAAGCGGAACAAATACAAAGTCTTGAAGAAGCGGATGAACGAGAGGTTTCCGCTTCTTTTTTGATGGAAAAAGCGACGGATGTCATGCTGCGCCTCGGCGGTAACAACGAAGAAATCCGAATGGAGCTTGCTTTCGATGCAATGATCGACAAACCGATAGATGAAATTGCTGCGCATATGCGGACGCTGTATCATGGCGGAAGTGGTTTTGAACTGGAAGGGAGACGTTTTTCAGCGTGGTATGCGGACAATGGGATATACATTGCAGGCGGCGACCGCGCACGGTATGCCAACACAGCCCGCATAGTTTCGTGGAAAGACGCTGCGAAGCGCGTCGGTGAACGGATTAACGCCGGACGATTTGGAACAGAGCTGGAAAATATGGAAGCCGCAGGCTTTGTCAGGCGGCAGGTAGCAAGCCGGCTTATTGAGATGTATCGTGAGAGTTTTGCAGGCGAAAACGGCTATTTGCCCTTGATACGGGAGCAGGAACCGATGATCTTTCCGGATTGCGTAAATCGACTGTTTGAAAAAATGGAGCAGCCGGATAATCTGCATGAGCTGATCCGGCAGGTCGAAGCATTTGCAGAGGCGGTTGAACGTCAGCCTGACTTGATGCGGATGCGTTTCTTCATGCCCGATGCAATTTTGCCACGGCTTAGAGATTTGACACACGAGCGGCGAGAACTGCCCAAAGGAGAAAGGGAGCTGCCGGAAGTCTGGGGCTTCATCACGCAGGATGAAATCGACTGGAATTTAACCGGCGGTTCAGGCTATGAAAGCGGCGCTGAACGAATTGAGTTGTTTTTCTCACAGCCGCATGATGTCGGCGAGAAAATTGAATTTCTCAAACGCGAATATGGAACAGGCGGGCGCATGCCCGGCGTTTCGAACGCACGGCACAGCGAAGAATGGCACGATACAAAGGGCATACAGCTTCGCAAGAATGGTTGTCAGAATGTGACGCTTGGCTGGAATAAGGTCGCTGAACGTATTGACACATTGATTCGGAATGGACGATATACAAGGCTGAAAGAGCAAAAACCAGAGGAAGAGATTCGGTTAGTGCCGGATATGGAAGCCTACCGGAATCTTAAAGCCGAGCGTCCGCAATACATGGTTGGCGTGAGGGTGGACGATTACCTGCTCTTTTATGGAGAGGATGCGAAAACGGCTGCGCCGCTGCTGAACACGAAACTGCTTGAACGGGATATTCCCGGCGTGGGCATGATGCCGGTTACGGGCATTCCTTTCGGACGTTGGAGTGTTGCGGCAAAAACGCTGACGGAAAACGGACAGAGCATTTTCTTTGCCGAGCCTGCCGAACAGGGCGGCTATGAGGTCGTCAAGGAGCTGAACGGAAGGCGGGATACGCCGCATTATCAGGCGGGCGATACGGTCTATCTGGATGATAAGGCTTTTTTGATTGAACAGATTACGGATATCTATGTCCAGCTGCGCGATCCTACGCTGCGTTATCCTGTCATTAGGACGGAACGGCGGGAAATTTTTGAACAGATGCTTGCCGAAAACACGCGAAACGACGAGCTGTTTTACAGACAGAGAGAAGCGATGCCTGTGGAACCTGAGAATTTCGTACTGACGGAGGAATTGCCAAATACTCCGGAACCGCAACAGCCGCAGGAGGAGACGAAGCTGCACAGTGTCGTCACAGACCTGACGGGGCAAGAACCCCGGCAGAGAGAAAATGAACAGTTCAAAGCGCAGAACTTTCGCATTACAGATGAACATTTGGGCGAGGGAAGCGCAAAAACAAAATTTGGGTATAACATCGCGGCAATTCAGACGCTCAAGCAGATTGAAGCGGAGAGCAGGCGGGCACGTCCCGATGAGCAGGAAATTCTCTCCCGATACGTCGGATGGGGCGGTATTCCACAAGCCTTCGACGAGGAAAACACGCAATGGTCAGAAGAATATCGGCAGCTCAAAGAATTGCTGACAGAGAAGGAATACGATGCGGCACGCAGCTCGACGCTCAACGCGCATTACACATCGCCAACGGTTATTCGCGCTATGTATGACGCGATTGAAAAAATGGGGTTTCGCACGGGTAATATTCTGGAACCGTCCTGCGGCGTAGGCAATTTTTTCGGCATGCTGCCGGATGACATGAGCGGCAGCCGACTTTATGGCGTGGAACTGGACAGCATTACAGGGCGCATTGCGCGGCAACTTTATCCCGATGCGCGGATCACAATCAGCGGCTTTGAAAAAACGCAGCGCAGGGATTTCTTCGACCTGGCAATAGGCAATGTTCCCTTCGGTGGTTACAAGGTTTCCGACAAGCAGTTTGACAAGTATAATTTTTTGATTCATGATTATTTCTTCGCTAAAACGCTGGAGCAGGTTCGTCCGGGCGGTGTTATTGCTTATATCACATCCAAGGGCACAATGGACAAGGCATCTCCCGACGTGCGCAAATATATCGCGCAGAAAGCTGAATTGCTCGGAGCCATCCGTCTGCCGAATACGGCATTTGCGGCGAATGCCGGAACGAGCGTAACGACGGATATTCTTTTTTTGCAGAAACGGGAAAGCCCAATCGACATAGAGCCGGATTGGGTGCATCTGGGGCAGACAGAGGACGGAATTCCCATCAACAGCTACTTTGTCAGCCATCCCGATATGATGCTGGGCAGCATGGCATGGGATAAGAGCATGTACGGCGATGAGAAGGAAACGACATGCAGACCCATTCCGGGCGCAGACTTAAAGGTACAGCTGGAGCAGGCGATTCAGAAGATTGGCGGCGAATACCATGCGGCAGAGGTCATGGAACTGGCAGAAGGGGAGGAAATTACTGAAACATTACCTGCCGATCCGGATGTAAAGAATTACAGCTACACGATTGTAGATGGCGAGGTGTATTTTCGCGAAAATTCGGTGATGATGCGCCCAAAGCTGAGTCGCACAGCACAGGAGCGCGTCAAGAGCATGGTGGCGCTTCGGGATACGGTATATCGCTTAATGAACGCTCAGTTGGAAGATGCTGATGACAAAACAATTGAAAACGAACAGCGGGAGTTGAACAGGCAGTATGATGCGTTCAGCGCTAAATTCGGGCTGATTAACGATCGGGCGAACCGACTCGCATTTTCGGATGATTCTTCGTATTATCTGCTCAGTTCGCTTGAAGTGCTGGATGAAGATCGAAAACTCGAACGCAAAGCGGATATGTTCACCAAGCGTACCATTCGGCGACCGCAAGCTATTACGCATACGGACACCGCGGCAGAAGCACTGGCAGTATCCATAGGAGAAAAGGCGCGGGTGGATTTGCCGTATATGGCGGAGTTGACCGGAAAAAACGAAGATGCGATAACAAAAGAACTGTCCGGCGTGATCTACCTTGATCCTGAATCCCAAACATGGCAGACGGCAGACGAATATCTTTCCGGCAATGTGCGGGAAAAACTCAGGACAGCGCAGGCTGCGGCAAAAGAGAATATGGTTTTTATGCCGAACGTCGATGCGCTGCAAGCCGTGCAGCCCAAAGATCTTGACGCTTCGGAGATCGACGTTCGCCTTGGCGCAACATGGATTTCGCCGAAGGACATCGATGCGTTCATGTATGAATTGTTTTCTACACAGGAATACATGAAACGATATATTCAGGTCAATTTCTCGCAGTTTACCGGCGAGTGGAACATATCGGGTAAGACGTTGCTCAGTCGCAACGATGTTGCGGTATTCGAAACCTATGGTACGTCAAGGGCGAATGCCTATAAAATTCTGGAGGATACGCTGAACCTGCGCGACGTGCGTATATACGATACCGTACAGGGTGCGGATGGCAAGGAGAAGCGTGTGCTGAATTCCAAGGATACGACTTTGGCGCAACAGAAGCAGCAGGCGATCAAAGATGCTTTTCGAGAATGGATATGGAAGGAACCGAACCGGAGATACAGACTGGTAAAGCAATACAATGAGCTGTTTAATGCAACCAGACCGCGTGAGTATGATGGATCGCATATTGTTTTTGCGGGCATGAACCCTGAAATTACGCTGAGGGAACATCAAAAAAACGCGATTGCGCGTATGTTGTATGGCGGCAATACATTGCTGGCACACGAAGTCGGGTCAGGAAAGACGTTTGAAATGATAGCAGGCATTATGGAGTCGAAAAGATTGGGATTGTGTACGAAAAGCATGATCGTAGTGCCGAATCATTTGACTGAGCAGTGGTCAGCGGAGTTTTTGCGGCTGTATCCCGGCGCAAACATTCTGGTGGCGACCAAACGCGACTTTGAGAAGGGGCGCAGAAAGCGTTTCTGCTCGCGCATTGCAACCGGCAATTATGATGCGGTTATCATCGGGCAGAGTCAGGCGGAGCGTATCCCCATCAGCAGGGAACGGCAGGAGCGAATCATCCGTGATCAGATTGCCGAAATTACAGACGGTATTGCGGAAATCAAACACGCCAACGGGGAACGTTTTACGATTAAACAGCTGGAACGCTCCAGAAAACAGTTGGAAGCACGGCTTGAAAGGCTGAAAGCAGAGGAAAAGAAGGACGATGTAATCACCTTCGAACAGCTCGGTGTGGATCGGCTTGTGGTGGACGAAGCGCATTCCTATAAAAATATGTTTTTATATACAAAAATGCGCAATGTGGCAGGACTTTCAACAAGTGAAGCTCAGAAATCCAGCGATATGTTCGCCAAGTGCCGATATATGGACGAACTGACAGACGGGCATGGCATTATATTTGCCACAGGCACGCCGGTATCCAACAGCATGACCGAGCTTTTTACCATGCAGCGCTATCTGCAATATGAAACGCTGCGAAAACAGAACCTGACGAATTTTGACGCATGGGCTTCGGTTTTTGGGGAGACCGTGACCGCGATTGAGCTTGCGCCGGAGGGAACGGGTTACCGTGCGCGGACGCGGCTTGCAAAATTTTACAATCTGCCGGAATTGATGAATATGTTCCGTGAGGTGGCAGATATCAAGACGGCAGATCAGCTTCATTTGCCTACGCCCAATGCGCACTATGAAACGGTTGTCGTTCAGCCGTCTGAAATTCAAAAGCGCATGGTACAGGAACTGTCAAAACGCGCTGCCAAAATCCATGGCGGAGCGGTCGATCCGCACATTGACAACATGCTCAAGGTGTCGATGGACGGGAAAAAGCTGGGGCTGGATCAGCGGCTTATAAATCCCATGCTGCCGGATGACCCCGGAAGCAAAGTCAATGCCTGCGTCGGCAACGTAATGAGAATTTATCGTGAAGGCAGCGAGCAAAAACTGACGCAGCTCATCTTCAGCGATATGTCAACGCCGAAAAACGGACAGGAAAAGGAGTTCAGCGTTTATGACGATATTCGTGAAAAGCTGTTGGCGCAGGGGGTTCCGGGAAGCGAAATCGCATTCATACACAATGCAGACACGGAGGCAAAAAAGAAAGAGCTGTTTGCGAAAGTGCGCACGGGTCAGGTGCGAATTTTACTTGGCAGTACTGCAAAAATGGGGGCAGGAACCAATGTTCAGGACCGCCTGATTGCTTCGCATGACCTTGATTGTCCGTGGCGTCCGGGCGACCTTGAACAGCGAGCAGGACGCATTGTGCGTCAGGGAAACCGGAACGCCGATGTGTACGTTTACAGATATGTAACAGATGGTACATTTGATGCGTACAGTTGGCAGACAATCGAGAACAAGCAGAAGTTTATCTCGCAGGTCATGACCAGCAAATCGCCGGTACGTGTCTGCGATGATGTGGATGAATCGGTTCTATCCTATGCCGAAATCAAGGCGCTTTGCGCGGGCGATGCCAGAATCCGTGAGAAGATGGATTTGGATGTCGAAGTTTCGCGGCTCAAACTGATGCAGGCGGACTATCAAAGCAAGAAGTATCGCCTTGAAGACCGGTTGCTTCGATATTTTCCGCAGGAGATTCAAAATAAAACAGAAAGAATCGAGGGTCATGTAAAGGATATTGCGTGTTTACAGGCGCATGTCTTACCGGAAGATGGGTTCCAAATGGAAGTCGGCGGTAAAATGTATATGGAAAAGGAAGCGGCAGGTCAGGCACTGATAGAATGCTGCAAGAAATGGAAAGGCGACGTTATTCAGGATGCTGTGACATATCGCGGAATGAGTGCCAGTCTTGCTTTTGATGCGGGAAGCAGAACATACTGGCTGAATATGCACGGCAACATGACGTACAGCGTTGAGCTTGGCAACGATCCAAGGGGGAATATCACACGAATTGACAATCGTCTGGCGCGAGTACCAGACAATTTGGAAAAAGCAAGGATGGAGCTCCAAGGTCTGAAACAGCAGGAGAAGGCGGCGAAGGAAGAACTGGAAAAACCGTTTGCACAGGAAGATGAGCTTGCAGAAAAACGGATGCGGCTTGCGCAGCTCAATTCAGAACTGAACATAGACGATAAGGCGCCGATTGAGGCAGCGATAGAGGATGCGCAGGATGTGCCATCCATTCGGGAGCAGCTTCGAGTGTCATGTGAAAAAGGAAAAAACAAAATCATGCAGAATCAGGAGGAGCGATAAATGAATAATATAACGACTCAAACAATAGAAACGGATAAGCAAGCTTCCAGAACGACGCAGAAGGAACGAGTGCTAAACTGTGATGTGCCGGTGTATCTGTATCCGAGCGCGTATGCGCAAAGGCATGGCGAAATCGAGGAATATCGTGTATCAAGGCAGGCTAATATCGCTTGTCGTGATGCAATAGATCAGGCAATCCGAACCTATTACCATGACAATATGCTGAATAAAAAAGCGGCTCAGTCCGTTGTCGAGCAATATGGATTTGACAGGACAATGTATGTTCTGGCGATTACTGTGCTGGATAAGGAATGGGACGGTCGTATCTCGCAAAGCAACAAAAACTGGGCGAAAATGCAGCCGATTTTTACAGACCATGATGAGATGGGCAATGAAAGACGTCGTGCGTTTGTAGTACGTTCTCATCCGGGGCTGATAGACTTATTTCTACGAGAAGTGCGGTATGAGAAAGCAGTGAGTATGGAAAAGAAAACATTGAATCCGACAAAACAGAAAAGCGAAAAGGAACGGTGAACATGGCAGGCAGAGCGCGTGAAATACAGGTCATTTTTCGAGTCAACGAGCAAGAACGATTGTTGATTCGGCAGAAAATGGAGCTGATGGGTGTACGGAACATGCAGGCATACCTGCGCAAGATGGCGATTGATGGGTATGCGGTCAAACTTGATCTGCCGGAACTGCGGGAAGCAGTGGCGATGCTGGGGCGGTATAACGGCAACATCAACCAGATTGCCAAACGTGCAAACGAAACAGGGCGCGTTTATGATACGGATATTCAGGAAATTCGAGCGTCGCAGAAGGAAATCTGGAAGAAAATAGACGAGCTGCTGACGCGGCTGGACGAAGGCTATGCGGATATCGCGGCGGTGCAGGAGATTCGCGACGCGATGACCGGCATGGAGCAGACGGTGCAGGAGCTGACCCCACGCGACACCTACACGGCGGCGATGATCGAATACGAAAGCCTGCAAAAGCTGGGCGAGGCGATTTACGACCAGAACATGGACACGGTCGTTATGATTCTGGACAGCATGGGCCGCCGACTGCATGAAAAGACCGGCATGGAGCAGGTGGACGCGCTGATGAACCTCGTCTACGACGTCAACGGTTCGCTGGCCAAGCCCCTGCGGGACAACAGCCAGGAGCAGCTCCGGCAGGCGATGATGATGTTCGCGGGCGGACTGGAAAGCGCCGCAGAGATGGTCTACAACGGGCGGGATAACACGCAGATGATCGACACGGCACTGGAAACGGTGGAAACGTACATCCGGGATTATCTGGGTGTGCCCGAGGAGGGCGAGCGCTACGATCCCTTTGCCCATATGGATTACGGGAAGGGGAGCAAGCCGTCCGGCGCGCCGTCAGCCGAGGCGGCGAACGTCGAAAAGCCCAAGAGCCGGATGGAGACGGAATACGTCTACGACCCGCCGGAGGCGCTCAAGGCCAGCGGCTATCAGCCCGGCGCGCTGAATGAGCGCGGCGAGCGGCAGCGGCTTTCGGCCGACACGCGCGAGCGGCCGATGGGCGCGGTGCCCTACGGCGAGGTATACGGCCGGTATTACGCGGCGTATCTGTCGATGATCGAGGATGAAACGTTCCCGCAGGCGCTTCGGGAAGCGGCGCAGGCCTATATGAACGGATTATAACGGATGCAGGAGGAATAACAGGATGGTCAACGAAGCGGATGTGCGGCTGTTTGCCGACAAGTGCAAAGCGATTTTTGAGCAGGTGGGGCGCGATATCATCGGTCAGGAGGATATCGTGGAGCTGACGGTGATCGCGATGATCGCGGGCGGCAACGTGCTGCTGGAGGGCGTGCCGGGAATCGGCAAAACACGTCTGATCCGTTCGCTGGGTCGCGTGTTTTCCCTGCCCTTCTCCCGGATTCAGTTCACGCCGGATCTCATGCCCGCCGACATTACCGGCACCAACGTGCTGGAGAAGGACGAGAAGGGCAACGCGGTATACACGTTCCGCCCCGGCCCGATTTTCAGCCACATCGTGCTGGCGGACGAAATCAACCGCGCCACGCCGAAATCCCAGAGCGCGCTGCTGGAAGCCATGCAGGAGCATACGGTGACGGTGGACGGCAAGGACTATCGCATGGAAGAGCCGTTTTTCGTGCTGGCGACGCAGAACCCGATCGAGCAGGAGGGCACCTATGCCCTGCCGGAGGCACAGGTGGACCGCTTCATGTTCAAGCTGCTGATGCGCTACCCGACGGTGGAGGAGATGAAGCAGATCGTTCTGATGACGCAGAAGACCATGGACGAGGTCGCAGACGGCGTGGTGGACGGTGAAACGCTGCTGCGCATGCGCGAGACGGCCAAGGAAATCCCCGTCACGGACGACATCATCAACTACACGATGCGTCTGGTTTCCTCGACGCAGCCCTCCTCGCCGGAGGCGGGCGAGACCGCCGCGCGGATGATCCGTTTGGGCGCGAGCCCGCGCGCCGCGCAGGCGCTCATCACCTGCGCGAAGGTGCGCGCCATGGTATCCGGCCGCTTCAACGTCAGCCACGAGGACATCGACGCGCTGGCCTGCCCGGTGCTGCGCCACCGCGTGAAGCTCAGCTATGAGGCGATGGCCGAGCGCGTCACGCCGGACGAGGTTATCGCCAGGCTCGTGGACGACATGAAGAAAAAGCGCAGATAACGGCGCATTGCGGGAGGGAGAAGCATGCGGATACTGGACGGCGCGTTTCTTGACGCGCTGGAGACGCTGGACATCAATGTGCAGCAGATGAAGAGCGGCCATTACAGCGGCGCGCGCCGCTCCCGCGCCTATGGCTCCTCGCCGGAGTTTGCCGATTACCGCGAATATGTGCCGGGCGACGACCTGCGGCGGATTGATTGGAACGCGGCCGCGCGGTTTGACAAATACCTGATTAAGCGGTTCATCGATGAAAAGCAGGGGCGCAACTGCGTCTATCTGGATACGTCCGCCTCCATGGGCTTTGAACCGGAGAAGGGCTTCGCGGCGCTTCGGATGGCCGCCGCGCTGGGCTATCTGTCGGTGTGCAACATGGACAGCGTGTCCTTCCGGCTGTTGTCCGGCACGCGCTGCACGGAGCTGTGCCCCCGAATCAGCGGGCGGGAATCGTTCCTGCGCGCGGGCGAGAAGCTCGACGCGCTGCAATTCGCGGGGGAGACCGACCTGTATGCGTGCATCCGAAACGATCCGAATCCCGGCGCGGACGACGGCGTGACGTTTATTCTCTCCGATCTGCTGACGGACAGCGACTGGCGGGCGGCGGTCGATCTGCTGCTGAGCCGCCGCCGCGAGGTGATGCTGATTCAGGTGCTCTCGCCGGCGGAGCTCGATCCCCAACTGAGCGGAAGGCACACCTTCTGCGACGCGGAGGAGACGGGCGCGCGCGTGTCCCGCCTGACGATGGACGTTGACCGCGACACGCTCCGGGCATACCGGGAGACGGTGCGCCAGTTTCTGGCGGAGACCCGCCGCTTCTGTGCGTCGCGCGCGGTGCCCTATATGCTGATGCGCAGCGACGAGCGCGCGGAGGAAGCACTCAGGACGAAGGGCTGCATGGAGGAGCTGATCCGATGAGTTTTGTATATCCTGCGGGGCTGTGGGCGCTGCTGGCGCTGGGCGTGTTCGCCGCGGTGTGCCTGATTCGGCATCGCTCGGAGGTGACGCCCGTATCCAGCACGTACCTCTGGCGGCTGTCCGAACAGCGGCGCAAGAAAAAGGGCTATTGGCGCACGCTCAAGCGGTCGCTGTTTTTCGCGCTGCAATTTTTGGCGCTGGCGCTTTCGGCGCTGCTGATCGCGCAGCCGATCATGCCCATGCCCGGTTCGGGCGTGAACGTGGCGGTGATTCTCGACGCTTCGGCGAGCATGCAGATGGCGGACGGGAGCGGACAGACGCGCTTTGCCCGCGCGGCGGCGGCGGCGGAGCGCGACATGGACAGGCTGCCGTGGGGCGCGAGCGTGACGGTGGTGCTGGCTGGGGACGAGGCGCGCGTTGCGGCGGATCACGTCAGCGGCGGCGCGGAGCTTCGCGCGGCGCTGGAGGGCGTTTCGTGCGGCTGGGGCGCGGGCGACGTGGCGGGCGCGGCGGCGCTGTGCCAGCAGATGCTCGACGAGGGCGGCATTTCGGACGTGCGGCTGTACACGGACGCGCCGTATGCGCAGGCGGAGGGGCTGGAGGTCATCTCTCTGCGCGGCGGGGACGAGTGGAATGTGAGCCTCGGCGCGCTGGAGACCAGCGGCTCCATCTACGGCACGGCGTTTGAAACCACGGTGCAGAGCTTTGGCCGAAGCGCGGATGTGAGCTTTGAGCTGATCGTTGACGGCAAGGCGCGCGGCGAGGAGGAAACCGAACTGCGCGTGAACGGGCAGAAGCAGACCGCGCAGACCGTATACTGCCCGGAGGGCGAGGCGCAAAGCGTGTCCCTGCTGCTGCGGCAGGTATATGATTTTACGGATGTGAGCGTGCGTGTCTGCGCGGAGGACGGCATGGCGCAGGATAACACGGTGCAGCTCAGCCGTCAGGCGGCCTGCCCGGCGCGCGTGCTGCTGGTGGGCGAAAACCCGTATTTCTGGCAGAAGGCGCTGGAAGCCTTCCCGAGGGTGGAGCTGACGACGGCGGAAGACTGGCGCGGCGCGACGCTCGAGGGATACGACGTCTATGCCTTTGACGGCTGCCTGCCGGAGAAGCTGCCGCAGGACGGCGCAGTCTGGCTGCTCAACCCGCCGCGTTCGCCGCGCGAGGTCGGCGTGGTGCTGGGCGAGCGGCTGATGGGCGCTTATGTGAAGGGCGCGCGGACGGATACAGAGCTGGGCGAACGGCTGACGCGCGGCCTCGTGCTGCGGGATGCGGCCGTCGCGCGGTTCAGGGAGATGACGGCGCAGGGCGGGCTGGAAAATGTTCTGCTGTGCGGCGAAATGCCCGTGATGGCCGCGGGAACCAACGCGAGCGGCTGTTTGCAGGCGGTGCTGCCCTTTGACATTCAGGAGAGCAATCTGCCGCTGCTGCCGGATTTCGTCGTGCTGGTCAACAACATGCTGGAGGCGAGCGCGCCGACGCTTTTGGACGCGGAGACGGTGGATTGCGGAACGCGGGTCTATCCGCAGCCGCATCCGCTGTGCAGCAGGCTGTTTTTGCAGACGCCGGATATGCGGCTGGAAGCGCTCGATCCCGCGCGGGCGGCAGACGGTGTTCGCGTGGACAGCCCCGGCAGCTATACGCTCATGCAGGAGGTGCGCGGGCAGCAGCAGGTGGTGCGTTTTGCGGCGCAGGTGCCGCAGGCGGAGAGGACGACGCAGACGCAGCCGGTCGATCAGCCGCTGACGCTGACGGCGGGCGGACAGGCGGAGAGCGCCCCGGCGCATGTGCGCGTATTCTATCCGGCGCGCCTGATGGCCTTGGCGCTGCTGGCGCTGCTGCTGGCGGAATGGGGGATGTATCACCGTGAAAAATATTGATCTGTTCTTTGCGCAGCCGTGGCTTCTGCTGCTGGCCGTTCCGGCCGCGGCATTTGTGCTGCTGGCGCCGCGCCTGCTGCGCCGGGAAAAGGAAAAGAGCCGAACGGATCGCGCGGCGGCGATTCTGCGCGCGGTGGCCGTGGTGTTGCTGGCGGTCATCGCCGCGGGGCCGGGGGGAACGCGCTACCTGACCGAGCGGCAGACGGTGGTGCTGCTGGATCAATCGGCGAGCATGGAACCCGTGCGCGCACAAGCGGACGCATGGGCGCAGGAAGCGAAGCGGGACGAGAACACGACGGTTTTGCCGTTTGCCGCGCTGGATGAAGCGGGCGCAATCGCTTCGGACGGGACGGATATCGCGGCGGCCATCGACGAGGCGGCTTCGCGCTTTGCGGGGCCGGGCGGCAGAAGGATCATCCTGATTTCGGACGGCGTGCAGACGCAGGGCGACGCGCTGACTGCGGCAGAGGCCGCGGCACAGGCGGGCGTTCGGCTCGACGCGGTGCAGATGAAGCCCGAGTTCCCCGCGCCGCAGGCGGAGCTGGCGGCGTTTGAGCTGCCCGCCGAGGCGATGGAAGGGCGGCACATGGAGGCGGCGGTGACGGTGCTGGCGGACACGCAGGGCGAGGCCGCACTGCGCATCTGGGACGGCGAAACGCTGCTGCATGAACAGCGCGTGGCGCTGACGGCGGGCAGGCAGACGTTTGCCTGCGCCATCGAGGCCGGGGCGGTCGGCGCGCACACGCTGCGCGCGGAGGTGGCGCTGCCGGGCGACACGATTGCGGAAAACGACAGCCTGACGGCGACGATGAACGTCAGCCGCGGGGAAAAGGTTCTGCTGGTGGACGGAACGGGCGCACAGGCGCAGCAGCTTGAGCAGCTTCTCCGCGCGGAAGGCGTTCAGGTGGCCGTGACCGACCCGAAGAATGTGCCCGAAAGCGTCGATGCGCTGTGCGAATACGGCCTGACGGTGCTGATGAATGTGCATGCGGGCGACCTGCCGGAAGGCTGGGACGACGTGCTGCGGCAGGCGGTGGAAAACCACGGGCGGAGCGTGCTGACGACGGGCGGAGAAAACACGTACCTCTACGGCGGCATGAAGGATTCCGGCTACGAGGCGCTGCTTCCGATTCGGATGAGCGTGGAGGAAAAGGAGAGCGTCGATCCGGTGGGGCTGATGCTGGTCATCGACACGACGGATTCCATGACGCGCGAATCCATCGGCGTGCCGATCGACATGGCGAGGCGCGGCGCGATCAAGTGCGTGGACGCGCTCAACGGCAACGACTACGCGGGCGTCATCACGTTTTCAGACGACGCGCAGATGCTTGTGGAAATGACGGCGATGGGGGACAAGAAGCCGGTGCTGGACGCGATCAACAGCATCGAAACCGCCGACCCCAACAAACTGACGCGATTCACCGGGGCGCTGCGTCTGGCCTGCGACACGCTCAAGGCGTTTGACGGCACGAAGCGCAAGCACGTGATGTTCATCACCGACGGCAGCCCGGCGGACGCGCAGGCGGGCTTTGAGCAGATTGCCAAGGAGATGCGCGCAAACGGCATCACCCTCTCCACGATCGTCGTGGGGCGGCTGGTCAACGTGGTCAACATGCTGGAAAATCTCGCGTATATCGGCGGCGGCCGCTGCTATCTGGTGGAAAGCGGCCGGGACCTGTCGGATATCATGTCGGTGGATTCGGTGCTCTCGCAGGTGGAATACACAGTCAAAGCGCCGTTTAAGCCCGAGCGCGGCGCGTATGACGCGGCCTTTGCCGATGAAGAGGAGATCGTGCAGCTCTTTGGCTATGTGCGCGCGACGGCGAAGGGCGACGCAGATGTGATCCTCAAAACGCCGGAGGGGCGGCCCATCTACGCGGTGCGCAATGCCGGAGCGGGCAAAGCGGCGAGCTGGATGAGCGACCTGAGCGGCGAATGGTCGCGCACGTGGTACGCCAGCGAGCAGGGAAAGCGCATGATTCAGAAGATGATTCACGGCCTGCTGCCGCAGACGCTCTCGGCGGTTGACGAATCGAAGACGCAGACGCGCCCGAGCGAGTACGATCTGCTGGACAGGCCGGACGGCGGCGCGCTGCTGATGGAGATGTGCGCGCGAACGGGCGGCACGGTCTTCTCCTCGTGGGCGGATGCGCAGGCGGTGGAACTGCCGCCGGTGGCGCAGCCGATTGACCCGACGCTGCCGCTGTCCATGCTGACGATGGCCTGCCTGCTGGCGGATATTCTGCTGCGCAGAACAAAGGCCATGCGGCGATAAAAGAATGGGGAAATAAAGAAAAAGCCGATGCTGCTCCCGCGTGGAGCGGCGTCGGCTTTTTGCGGAGCGTTGTTTTTTCCTGTCTTATCGCAGCCCGGTCTGTTCGGCGTCGGAAAGTTTAGACAACACCATCACCGTCTCCGACATATCCGTTTCGTCCCAACCAAGTCCAGTGATTTTCGAGCCGTTAAAATACACGGGAAAACGGAACTCGATGCGCTTCACGATGCGTCCGTCGCTCCGACGCTCCGGGTAAATCTCCACGCGCTCGATGAAGCTGTTCATGAAGGTCTTTTTCTCCAGATCGGTGAACTGGTCGTAGAGCTTGTCGAAGTAGAGCAGGAACTGATAGACGTTGTCGGTGGAAATCCGGCGCTGGCGGATGTTGTCCATGCGGGTTTGCACCTCGGCGATGCTGACCTCGATGGAGGCGATCTGGTCGTAGACCCTGTTCTGCCGCTCCTGCAGGTCCTGCGCCTTGCGGGTGTAATGCGGGTCGTCGAAATCGAGCGCGTCGATCTGCTCGCCCAGCCTGTCCTTGGTGCCCGTGAGCTGGCGGAGCTGCTTGCGCAGGGCTTCCATTTCTGCGTCGAGCTCGGCGGTGTCCAGCTTGCCGCCGATCTTCTCTCGGATGCCCTGCTCAAAGGCGGGGGTGTTGACCAGCTTGCGGATGATCTCCTCCACCGCGCCGTCGATGATTTCCTCGCCCCACTGGTGGTGGTAGTCACAGCGCTTGCCGTCCACATGCAGGCGGTGCTTGCAGGCGTAGTAGAAGTAGTCGCGGTAATAGGTTCCGTCGCCCTTCTTCTTGCGGTTCACGTTGCCGTACATGCCGCCGCCGCAGATGGGGCACTTGAGCAGCCCGGACAGGACGTGCTCGTGGTCAAGGCTGTGTGTCTTGAGCTGGCGCTTGTTGGTCTGCTGGCGCTGCTTCTGCGCAAGCTGCCAGTCCTCCTCGGAGATGATGGGCTCGTGGATGCCGTCGTAGAGCGCGTAGTCCTTCTGCTTGACGATGTGGTACTGGTTGCGGGTGCCGGGAATTTTTTCGTTATGCCTGCGCCCGTAGGCCAGCTTGCCGCAGTACACTGGATTGTCAAGCACGCCGATGAGGAAGGAACCCGTGAAGGCTTCCCGCTTGTTGTTGTGACGGCAGACCTTGCTGTATCCGTGCTCGTTGAGCCAGTTTGCGATTCTGGCGGTGCCCATGGTGGTGTGGATGTACTTGTCATAGATGATGCGGATGACCTCGGCCTCTTCCTCGGCAATCTGCAGGTGCCCGTCCACGAGCTTGTAGCCGTAGGGCGCGAAGCCGCCGTTCCATTTGCCCTCGCGGGCCTTCTGCCTGCGACCCTCCATCGTCTGGACAAGGATATTCTCGCGCTCGATCTCGGCGACAGCGGAGAGAACGGAAATCATCAGCTTGCCGCTGTCCTTGGAGGAGTCGATGCCGTCCTCCACGCAGATCAGGTTGACGCCGAAGTCCTGCATCCGCTGCAGGGAGGTCAGCACGTCCGCAGCGTTGCGGCCGAAGCGCGAGAGCTTGAACACCAGCACGAAGGAGACGCCGTCCTTGCTGGCTTCGATGTCCCGCAGCATCCGCAGGAACTCAGGGCGGCCCTCGATGTTCTTGCCGGACTTGCCCTCGTCGCAGTATTCCCCGGCGACGAGCATGTTCTGGAACTCCGCGTACTTGCGCAGCTTGTCCTTCTGCGCGTCCAGACTGTAGCCGTCCACCTGCATGGAGGTGGAGACGCGGGTATAGATGTAGCATTTCATTCGCTTCATGGCTTTTCCTCCTGCGGTCCAGCCTTTGCCGCGTCGGCGTGTTCCTCAAGCTCAAGGAGGAACCTGTCGTAGTCGGACAGGAACTCGCGGTCCTGAATGACGCGGTACTTCTCAAATTCGGTTTCTGCGTGCAGTCGGGCGATTTCTGCAGACACCCTACCCGCATCCCTGAGAAGACCGTATTCGAACATTTCAATGAAGCGGTTCAGGCGGGTTTCCCAGTCCTGCATGGTCAGCGGGATGTGGCGCTGGGCCATGTTCTCGGCGAAGTCCAGATAGGAGGTGACCATGCGGTTCAGCTGCCCAAGCTCGTCCTCGGTGAGGTAGTTCTTGGCGATGGACACGTCGGACTTTTTGATCTTGCCGTCCGGCGCGTCCTGCCAGGTGGTCAGACCCATGTGATCCTTCGTGTGGTCGGCGCGCTCCATGATGAGCTCGGCGGCGGTGTGCCCGTGCACGGCGAAGTGCATCTTGTTCTGCACCGTGGCATAGAAGCGTTTCGTGGCGGCGGAAGTACGGTCGTAGTCGATAGCGGTGGCGTACAGGTCGGTGATCTTCTGATAGAACTTGCGCTCGCTGGCACGGATCTCCCGGATGCGCTCCAGCTGTTCCTCAAAGTATTTGTCGGTCAGATAGGTGCCCTGCTTGAGCCGTTCGTCGTCCATGACCCAGCCGCGAATGGTGTACTGCGTTGCGATCTGATTGACCCATTTGCGGAACTGAACGGCGCGCTCGGAATTGACCTTGAAGCCGACCGCGATGATCATCTGCAGGGCATAGTGCTGGACAGTGTACGGCTTGCCGTCTGTGGCAGTTATCCGAAATTTTCGGATAACTGAATCCTCTGACAGCTCGGAATCATCGAAGATTTTCTTGATGTGATAATTGATCGTTTTGACACTCACATCATACAGCTGCGCCATCGTCTTTTGCGTCAGCCAGATGTTTTCGTCCTCGTAGCGTATTTCGATGCTGCCCTGCGGGTCGCCCGTGGAGGCGACATAGGTCAACACCTCCGCCGCGCTGGAACGGATGGGCGCGGGCGTCTGCTTTTCTCTGGACATGGGAATTCCCCCTCGTGCGGTTTATGGAAGCCTTTCCCGGCCCGATTGGATACGAGCCGGTGAAGGAAGGTGGTTCAGGCGCAGATGATTTCGGTCATCACGTTGTGCTCCGCTTCGGCGCGCGCCAGATTCATGAGCCCGACCCACTTTATGGGATCTTCAGCCTTCAGGGCTTCGGTGATGCCCCAGCTTTGGGCATATCCCTTCATGAGAACATCGAAACGCTCGCTGGCCTGCTCATCGACAGTGTGCAGATAGGCATTCAGTGCTCCCGTGAGCAGAAGCCTTTGGAAATGCCCCGGATGGTTCGATTCCAGGTGCCGGAGGTGCAGCCGGCCCCATTTGCCGATGGGCTGCTGCTCCGGAAGCTCCAGATCCGGAAAGTAATAATCGCCGTGAAGGGTGTAGCTCAGGCCGTTGTGCTCGTCGGTGAAATGTTGGGGCAGCGTGCGGCTCTCAGGAGCAGGATGATTCTGAAGCATGGTGCACCTCCTGTCAATCGTGCAGTAACTGTTCGTGTATTTTGTCCCAACTGCATTTTATTACGCAGCTATATCGTTTGTCAATGGTTCTTCTGAATTTGTTTGAGATGATGGATTGGATAAACTGTCCCAACTCGTTTTGCTGTCAGCGGGAAGAACGGGAAACTCCACCTTCCCGCTGTACTTTTCGATCATTTCGGCAAGAAAGCCGACGCACCGCTCAAAGGCGGCGTTCTGTTCAGGCGTTCTTTTGAGCAAAGCCATGATTCCTCCAATAAAGGGTTGATCGGTGGTGGGTGCATAGACCACATGAAGATGATAGTGCCATACGTCGTAGCCGAGGGCCTTGCTCATACCCTGATTGCGTTCGTCGGCGTGCATCACAGCGGAGAGGATGTACTGCTCGCCGCCCACAATATCGACGGCAGCCCGGTATGCCTCGGCGTAGAACGCCTGTGCAAACTCGTAGCCGCCGTGATTGTGGAAATACGCGGAGTTGACATCGAAAACCAGCTCGCCATAATGGATGGCGTCCTGCTTGAGACCCCGGGTAGAGATGGTGCCGTCCTGCTCCATCTGCCGGAACATCTCCTGATAGCTGCCGGAGGGCGTCTTGAAATGGATGTTCATATGGCTGCGTTCGGGGACAATATCCTCGTTCCGGTAGCAGGTTTTCTGGCGTTTGTTGTGGGCTTCAGCGTCGGCGATATTGTTTTCGGTTCGGGGCTGGTTGCGCACAGTGGTGCGATCCACGCCATCGTTTCTTGCCATGGAAGCACCTCCTTTCTTTTCTTTACGTTGGCACAAAAAAAGAAGGCCATGCGCTGCCTTCTTGCTATGTGAAGTTGTAAATATAGTATACGCGCGTGCAGCAGATACAAAATACGCTGCATCGGATAATACAACGTAAACATATCAATTCTTTTTCTGAGCGATCAGGTTGCTTGCGATCTCGTTCAGGCGGATGATGTCAAAATCCTCGATAGCTGTCTTGAGCACTCCCTTTGCCCTTAATTTCTTTCTTTTCCATTGCGTAATGTCTCCAAGATAGGAAGCACCCTTTTTGTTCATTTCAATATTGACGTAACTGTCCACGCCCAAGCTGTACGACGTCACACGCCATTCATTGTTCGTTTTTTCGATGGTCAGCATTTCTTCCGCTTGACCGTCCTCTGCAAGATATGCCAAATAGAACTTGCCATACTCTTCACATGTTATACTGGGGAATCTTTCATTCTGCTGATAAACAATCGATCGGCTTCTATTTTCAATTTGCCAGGTTCCATCATGCTTTCCCAGTATGAATACTTCGTTGCAGCCTTCGACCCTGACAAAAGCGCAAGCGGCAGCATAACCATGTTCATCATAATAATAGGCTGCCGGCGTATTCTTCTGAGTCTTGTTTCCCCTTGTTGCATTGGGAATCTCATACGGCATCAATATGGTCGAACTAAGCACCTCGCAGATATCCGGAGATAAACCGCGCTGCCCGCTTATGCCACAAACTGGAAGGAAAGTGCAAAATATCAATACGAGCAATGCTGAGGTCTTCTTCATCGATCATCTCTCCTTCCACAATGTTATAATAACATATGATCAAGCATCAGACAAGCCTTGGAAAATGCAAGGGTCTCTTTAGCCTGGTCTCCAACTTTTCCGTCAACTGCGAGGTTAAAATATGCTCCGGCGTTTTACTGAAGAGCCATGACGGCATTCTTCGTGTTCGTTCCCAAACGACCATCAACAGATCCGGCATTGTATCCAAGATAGTTAAGCTCATGCAGGCATCCTTCGGGATGCTAGCTTTGCTATACCTTTTTTGACCGTCTAAATTTTTCTCACCTTTCCTCTCATTTCAGCTTGGCTTTTAATAGTTAGTCTTTCTTTGGTGGTGTGATGGGTTTCGTTTGGGGCACGGGGTGACGAGGGCACGGCACTTTCTGCGAAAGTGTAACTACCCACTATGACACTTTCTGTCTTCCTGCGGAATCCAGCAAAGTGCCGTGGGCCAAAGGCTTCGCCTCTGGACTTCTCGGCCTCGAAAAGCAGAGCTTTCCGAGGCTACGCTCGGCAAATGCAAGCATTTGCTGAGCGAGTCGGCCTTCGGCCTCATTCACTGCAAGGGGCTTCCCTTTGCATCCTGCGCAGGTGTTGCCACCCTGCACCCGGCTCAAAGCAGGAAGCCATGCTTTTGACGGCATGGCTTCCTGCTTTGCGGGGTTGGTGCACGGTGGTGCGTTCTGGTGCCAAAGGTATCGCGCGATACGAAGCTGGAGATAGAATTGTAGTGCGTATGAGCACCAAAGAGCATCAGCAACCGAAGCTGTCCAGCGCATCGTCGAGATCGTCGTCGTCAGGCTCATCACTTCGGATGGGAGAAGGAGCTGTCGAAGATGTGACTATGTTCAGCGTTTGCAGCAGATCGCCAAGCTGAACAGAGGGAGCTGCCAGCTCCTCCCGGACGATGGAGCGAATCGTCTCCCGCAAGCCTTCATCCACGGTTGGCTTGCCATAATAAGCATTGACCGCCGGAACGATCAGCGCGCTGTAGGACAAGCCGCGCTCCGCATGAAGCTGACGCAGCAGCCTGCGCGCTGGCTGGACTGCCCGATACCGGCGAGCGTCAGGATGTAGTGATCCGGGTTGCTGACCTTGTCCGGGGTGAACTCCCGGTGTCCGCTGCCAATGACGTGGTATTTGCCGTCGTAAACCAGCAGGTCCTGCGCGTGGACGGGCTCGTGGTCGAAGGTCAGGACGCTGGCGGGGAAGATACCGCTGGCGGTTTTCAGGTTGCCGTAGCCATTGTCAATTCCGATGATTTGCATGTTCTTAAGCTGTTTCATAATGTACCTCTCTTTCAGTTTTTTAGAGTAAAGGTTATGCTTCTTATTTGGAATTCTATTGTATGGGTGTCCCTTGCCTGTTCCCGGCTAGAAACCTTGTTTGGCTCACAGTCAGTCCTGAAGAGGCGCTTGCTTCCGGGGAAGGTGCTTGCCAGGGGGACGCGGGGGTAACCGGAAGGTCATGGCGGTATATCGGGCAAAGGGCTTCGGGATGGGTTGTCAAGGTTCTGTGTTCTGTGGAACGCAGACAGTATACCTGACAAACCCCATGCTTTGGCCTATGTCCGAAACGATGGAAAACCCGCAAAAACCCCTGTCTTTCCACGCTTATGGAAATGTGGTATGATAGGGTTGAAACTGGTTATGGAGGCTGGAAAATGTACGTTCAACTGACAATGGCCGAGCGTCTGAAGGACCTTCGTGTGATCGATAAGAAGCTGACGCTGGAACAGCTGGCGGAGCAGACCGGCTTATCGAAGTCTGCACTTGGCAAATATGAGAACGAGGATTGCGGCGACATCAATCACTACGCCATTCAGAAGCTGGCAAAGTTCTATGGCGTATCCACCGATTATCTCCTGGGCTTGACAGAACAAAAAAATCACTCAGATGTGGACGTGGCGTCCCTGCATCTGAGTGATGAAGTATTGGAGCTGCTGCGCAGCGGGAAGATCAATAACCACTTGCTCTGTGAAATGATGACGCACCCCAGATTCCGCCAGCTGATGGCAGACATCGAGATCGTCGTAGATCGCATCGCGGATATGCGAATTCAGGATATGAACACGGTACTGGAAGTGGCGTGCCAGAAGGTCATGAAGGAATATGCGCCTGATGAGATGGATGTTTATATGCGCACACTTGAGGTGGCGCAAATCAATGAGACGGATTACTTTTCGTATATCATTCACGAAGATATGGATGAGATCACTGAAACCATCCGGGAGAATCATCGCAAGGACACCACTACGGCAGATGAAACAACGCCTACACAGGATGGAATCAAGGTGCTGATGCACTCGATACTTGATCAAAAGGATGAAACGACGGTGCTTTTGAAACAGCTTTGTGCTCAGATGCAGATCCCGGAGGAGAAAATCACAGAGGAAGAAGTCCGAGCGTTCAGAAGCATGTTGCAGAAGTCCAGGCTGTTCAAGAAACAGATGAGCATGCGAGGAAAAGGTGGACACGCTAATAAACGGAGATGAAAGGGAGCTGGGGATGAGATTCATGAAGGCTCTCCGATCATGAGGTTGCCACGCTGATTACGATATTGAGGCTATTATCAAAACGCTCTGTGCAAAGAAAGCCGAGCTTTGAGACAGCATACATCCTCAATGAACAGATGGAGCCTGCAACCTTGCATATCGGGGATAAACAGTAGGAATTTCACCATCATAGTCTCCTGATATTTCTTAACAAAACCAAACCGCCAGTCACTAAATTGATTCTTCAGACAATCTTCAAACACCGTACAACCCAACTCCAAAGCGCAGAGGTATACTCGGTGCATCCCCGATGAAAGGGAAAAAGGAGGTTGTACGATGAAAAAAGTGTTTTGTGTGTCTCTGCTTGCTTTGATGCTGGTGTGCCTGCTTTGTGCATCTGCGCTGGCGCAGACGACCGGCATCGCCATGGACGGCAAGGTGTACACGTTCACGGGCGGAGAGGGAACCTATCAGGCCGATGGAAAGACGTTCATCATCGGCGTGGAGTCCGTCGTCGTTCAGGAGCCGGGGCTGCCGGATCGCGTGCTGGAGCTTCACCAAACGGAAGGTACAGAGATCATGCGGGATGGGCATCCTGCTGCTGCCGGGCAGGAAACGGACGATTCCACAGTCATCTGCGAAGGTACGGCGGCATACGAAGCTGCGGAGGCCATTGCGGTGTATGAGCAATACTCCTATTCGTATCCAGAGAATGATGAAGCCTGGGCCAGACGCTTTGCGCCGTATGCGGCATACGGCTTGCGCTGCGATCCGGGAAGCCGGATGCTCATGTATCGGGGACAGCGGGTGCGCTCCTTCACAGACGCCTATTCGATGAGCGGCGGGGTGTGCACGATCATCGAATTTACGGACGAGCAGGGAACCATCGACCTGCGAACCGAGCGCGACCAGACCCGGCTGATTCGCCATGCGGACGGCTCGCTCAGCCCGGAAGGCTTGCTCACCGGAATCCGCGTGCTGACCGAGGAAGAGTCTGCTGAGCGTAGCAAAGGCGAGCGGATGCCCCAAATGACTGCCACCTCAGAGGGTGAAATGACTGCTGCCGAAAAGCAGGCCTTCTTCGCGCCCTACGCGGCATTTGGCCTGTGCTACGATGCGGCGAGCGATGAGATGGTCTTTCAGGGACAGCGTGTGCGCCGGTTTCTGGACATTCGCCAGAGCAATGGCGAACCGCTTGACAGCGGACGCTTCCATGGCAGCATGACGAGCATAGTCTGCTGCGATGACGATCAGGGAGAGGTCGATGTTGAGGTCATTCGGGATTATACCAAACCGGACGCAAACGGCGATGGCGCTCTGATCGGCATGATGGCAGAAAGAGTGCGATAAATGCGAAACCTGCGAAGGGGCAAAGGCTCTTTCGCAGGTTTGTGAATATTTCGGGAAATTCAGAAGAAATCCAAAAAGATATGCTATACTGTCCTGGATAAGGAGGCGCAGGACATGTACCGTATTCTCATCGTTGAAGATGATGTTGATATTTCGGAGCTGCTTCAATCCTGGCTGACCGAAGCCGGGTATCAGACCGCTGAGGCGGAGGATGGACTGAAAGCGCTGGAGGTTTTTGAAAGCGGGCAATTTGACTTGGTGCTTCTCGACCTGATGCTGCCGAGGCTCGACGGCTTTGGCGTATGCGAATGGATTCGAAAGAAATCGAATATCCCGATCGTGATGCTGACCGCGCTGGACGGAGAGGAGGAGCAGCTTCGCGGCTATGATCTGCGGATTGACGATTACATCACCAAGCCGTTCTCCATGCCCGTGCTGCTGCGCAAAATCGGTGCGATTCTCCGGCGATGCCGGGGCGAGGATCGCCCGGGCGCAAATTTGCTGCGCTACCGCGACCTGACGCTCGACCTGGACGCCTATACCGTCATGCGCGGCGACCAGATGCTGGAGCTGACCAACCGCGAGTTCGAATGTCTGCGGGAGCTGCTGCAAAATCAGGGGCGCGTGATGACCTACCAGATGCTTGTCAGCCGCATCTGGAATTATGACTATCTGGGCGACGATCGCGTGATTTATAGCCATATCAAGAATCTGCGCCGCAAACTGGGCGCGGATTACATCCGGACGGTCAGAGGGGTGGGCTATCGTGTGGACAAGGATTAAGCACAGCCTGACGCTTCGCATCTTTCTGATGACCTGCGGCCTGATGATCGCCGTCTGCGCTGCCACATATGGCGCGATTGCGTATCTGACGCCGCTCACCTATACGAGCATTTTGCAGGAGGACCTCGACCAAAAGACCGAAGCGCTCCTGACCGCGCTGTCCGGGCGGGAGCCGTCTGCGTGCGACGAGCTGCTTTCCGCCTTTTGCAGGGAGACGGGCGCAGCGCTCCGTCTGTCAGACGAATATGGGCGAATTCTGTACGATACGATTTCGTCTGAGGCTTATCTTGTGGAAGGCACCGCAGAGCGTGCGGCGATCACCACGGAAGAAAGTGAAACGCTTGAACAGGATGCGGTTATGCAGGCCACAGAGGCCGGAGACGCGACCGGCACAGCGGAGAGCGTCATCCATCAGATCACCGTCACCGATGCGTACATATCCGCCGATGAAGCACGAACTTTTTTCTTCCGGGATAGAACGATGGGGTATTTGCTGGTAGTCGGTGGAAAAAAGGCTGTCAATCAAGCGTCGGAGGCCATGAAAAAGACGCTGCCGTTTCTCGTGCTGCTGATTCTTGGCGTCTCGCTGCTAACCTCGTTTTTCTACACCAGATGGATTACCCGGCCCATCGTGGACATCAGCCATATCGCCGCACGCATCGCCGGGCTGGATTTCAGCTCCCGCTGGGCACAGCATCGCACGGATGAAATCGGAGCTCTGGGCGACAGCCTGAACACGCTTTCTGACAACCTTTCCGGTGCTCTGACAGAACTGAAAGCCGCCAACGAACGCCTGCAGCAGGATATGGAGCGCGAACGGGACATGGAGCGTCAGCGCTCCGCGTTCTTTTCAGCCGCTTCGCACGAGCTGAAAACGCCGGTGACGATCCTAAAGGGACAGATGAGCGGTATGCTGGCGCAAATCGGCGTATATCGGGATCGGGACAAGTACCTGGCACGGGCGCTTCAGGTGACCGGCAGGATGGAAAGCCTCATCAAGGAGATTCTGATCATCAGCCGAATCGAGGCCGGCAGCTTTGTCCTCAAAACGGATACGGTCAATCTGAGCGAGATGATGGAACGGCAGCTGGAGCTGGATGAAGAGCTGCTTGCGCAAAAGGGGCTGCACATTGAAAAGCACATGGCTTCGGACGTGACAATCCGGGGAAACCAGGATCTCCTGACCAACGCGCTGGACAATGTTCTGATGAACGCCATCCTCTATTCCCCGCAGGGCGCGAGCATCCGCATTTTGCTGGATGCGCATACGATGACGATTGAAAACACGGGTGTTTCCATCCCGGAAGAAGCTCTGCCCCAGCTCTTCACGCCGTTTTACCGCGTGGAGCAGTCCCGCAGCCGTCAATCCGGCGGGAGCGGACTGGGGCTGTATCTGGTCAGGCTGATTCTCGAACTGCACAACGCCTCCTGTGAAATCAAGAATTCGGAAGATGGTGTTGTGTTTTCTGCGCGGTTTACTTGATTTCCGGCTGGAATTGTACTAACTGCATGGCCGCTGTTTTCCAACAATTAGTGCAAAGAATGTGTGGTTGCCTTTACAATGTGTTCATAAAGCTCTTTTTAGCAGCCTATTGGCTTGATCAGAGCCAATAGGCTGCGGTCTTGTCCAGATACTGCTTCTGTTCCTTCCAGTCCGGCATTAGCATCGTGAGAAATGCGTAGAACTGGCGGGAGTGGTTGGGGTGAACCAGATGGCAAAGCTCGTGCATGACGACGTATTCAATGCAGTGCCTTGGTGCTTCGAGAAGGCGCTTGTTCAGCGTGATGATTCCCTTCTTCGCTAGGCAGGAGCCCCAGCGGGTTTCCATGTCCCGGATTCTCAGAGAAGGCTTCTGCACGCCGTATTTTTGAAACGACGGATACAGCGTATCCATCACGTCGCCAAATACCATTTTGCACTGATGGTCAAGGAACCTGTTGACGATGCGTCGCTTTTTTTCTATATCGTGGATGTTCCGAACGCCTAAATGGATGTAGACGCCGTCCGCTGAAATGGAATCCTTTGCGGCCTGTGTGACCTGCAGGCGCAGACCTCGACCCAGAATGTTGAATGCCTCGCCACTGACGTACTGCTTCGGCTGAGGCCTGTATTGCGCCATCTCATGGAAGTGGTCAAGGGCCTTTTGAATATACGGGGCCTTGCTGACAACAAAGGCGTCGATTTCCCCGCAGGGGACGCCCGGATCTGCTGAAACCCACACGCTGCCATCCTTCCGCACCCGCAGATTGAGGTTTTTGACCGGCTTTCTTTCGAGATTGAATAGGATTTCGTGCCCTTTGGCGGTTAGGACTCGTTGACTGGTGGTGTCCATCGCTCAGAACCTCCGCAGGGCAACAGTCTTGACATTGTCGATGATCTTGTCGATGAGATCGAACGAGAGCTTCAGACCATGCTCCTTTTCGTATTTGTAGAACAGATCGTCGATGTCCTGTGAAATGCGGTCGTGGATGGTCTTGTTGTTCGTCCAGTCCACCTGACTGTGGGAGGCGACGATTTTTGTGATCTCCTCGGAAACCTCTGCAACGAAATCGGGTGTAATCCGTTCGTCCTCCACCTCGTCAAAGAGTGCGGTCAGCACACCGAAAAAGGCCTGTGCGTGAACATTATTCTTGATGCGCTCCGGATAGCTGACGGTGCTCCTGCCGGCGTGGTAATCCCCCATGATGGTGCGCATCTTGGCAAGGTATTCGGCTTCGGAGATGACCTTTTCCTTGTAGAGCGCAAGGGCGTCCCTGATCCGCTTGGAGAAGCTGTCATAATAGGCGGGATTCTCGTCGCGCTTCTCGCTGATGCTTCGGGTCATCCGGCTGGCTATCGCATCAGCTTTTGACCGCAGCGAGCCCAGCTCCTCAAGCTCCTTTTCAAAGTCGTCCTTGTTCAGAATGTCGATGGGGCTTGTGATCTTCTTCAGCCCGGCGACAGACAGGTGCGTGTCGAGCAGATTCTGCATCAGCGGTTCATACTCTGCGTTGTCGATGGCGTCGCAGTACTGGAGCTTGACGCTGCGGCGAACCTTTGAAAAGAAGATGAACGTGTCCTGATACTTCTGCCGTTCCTCCTTGCTCAGCGCGTTGTATGCCTGCTCCGCATTCAGCACCAAATGCAGCGCCCGGCCGAAGGCACAGAGCAGAGTATAGAAATCCTGACGCATCTTGTCATCGGCGAGGAACACCTCGACGGCTTCCGCATCGCTGATGCTGCCCACCGGGGCAAAGAGCTCTACCAGCTGCGTATAGGCGCTGCGGAGATTCCCGATGGCAGACATCACATCGACCACGACGCCCTTCAGATCGCCGCCGTCGAAGTTCTCCAGACCAGCGCCACTGTACATGTCCATGGCGGTGTCGAGCTTTTCAATCAGGCCGCGGTAATCGACTATCAGGCCGTAGTCCTTGCCCTCGTGCAGGCGGTTTGTCCTCGCGATGGCCTGCAAAAGGCCGTGCTCCTTGAGCTCCTTGTCGATGTAGAGCACCTGACACAGCGGCGCGTCGAAGCCGGTGAGCAGCTTGCTGCACACGATCAGAATGTCGATTTCACCATCGCAGAACCTGTTCTTGATGGCTTCCTCGTAGCGGTCGGCATCCCCGTACTGCTGCATCATCTTGTTCCAGAAGGAGACGACCAGATCGTCCGCTCCCTCGTCGGCGTCGTCGACGCCTTCGCGCATGTCGGGCGGCGAGATAACGACGGCGCAGTTCAGGTCGCCGAACTGCTCAAAGCACTCCAGATAGCGGATCGCGTCGCGCTTGTAGTTGGTCGCGAGCATGGCCTTGAAACCGGTATCTTTATAGCCCTCAATGAAGTGCTCGCTGATGTCCAGCGCGATGCGCTTGATGCGCGCGTCGGTGGAGGTTAGGCGACGAATGCTGCTCCACTTCCTGCGCAGATCCTCCCGCTGCGCCTCCGTCAGGCGGCGGGTGGTTTGCTTAAACCAGAGGTCGATATTTTCTTCGTCCACCTTTTGCTCGACAAAGCGCCCATCATAGATCAGGGGGACAATCGCGCCATCCTCCACGCCGTCCCGGATGGTGTACTTGTGAATCAGCCTGCCGAACCGGGCCATGGTGTTCTTTTCGCTTTTCATCAGCGGCGTGCCGGTGAAGCCGATGTAGCAGGCGTTGGGGAATACGCTGCGCATCCGGGTCGCCATGAGGCCGTAGTTGGAGCGGTGGCTTTCGTCCACGAGCACGAAGATGTCGCGGGAGGGATTTTTGATCTCCTGCCGTTCGACGGTATTGAACTTGTTGATGATGCTGGTGATGACGTCTGCCCGGGCGCTGTTTACCAGCTCCACCAGATGACGTCCGCTGGTCGCGCGGGCGGGGGTTAGCCGCGTATGCGCGAAGGTGGCGGCAATCTGCGCGTCCAGCTCCTTGCGATCCGTGACGATGACCACGCGGGGGTGACAGTCCTTCAGCTCCATCAGGATATACTTCGCCAGCATGACCATGGTCAGGCTCTTGCCGCTGCCCTGCGTATGCCAAATGACGCCGCTCTGGCGGTTGCCGTGCTCGTCGCTTTCGGCGATGGTCTTCATGATTTCCCGGACGGCGAAGAACTGCTGATAGCGGCAGACTTTTTTCACGTTGGCGTCAAAGAGAATGAAGTAACGAATCAGCTCGTATACGTGATCGGCGCTGAACAGCGAGACGATATTCCTGTCCTGTTCGGTGGGCATGCGATCTGGGACAAGCGCGCTCAGCCGGGCCTGCAGCCAGTCAGCATCCTGCTCCTTCCATACGCTCCAGAACTTTTTGGGCGTGCCGACTGTCGCATATTTGACGGCGTTCTTGTTGGTCGCCACGACGAGCTGCGCAAATTTGAAGAGATGCGGGATATACGCCGCCTGCTGGTTGCGGATCATCTGCTCGACGGCCTCATCCACGGGAATATGCGGAGCCTTGCACTCGATGACGGCAAAGGGGATGCCGTTGATGAACAGCACGATATCCGGGCGGGCATTGTGCTGCCTGTCCCGGCTGTCCACGGCGAACTCCTCCGTGACGTGGAACATGTTGTTCTGCGGCGTCTCCCAGTCGATATACTTGAGGTTGAAGCTGAGCATTTTTCCGTCGCCGACGGTCTCCGGGTAGCTTTTGCCCAGCAGCAGCGCGTCATAAATCTTCTCGCTGGTGCGCACGAGGCCGTCCGTCAGCGGTTCGTCCAGATCCTCCATGGCGCGCTCGATGTTGGCGGCGGAGAACTCGTTTTCTGCGCCCGCATAGACATAGCGGTTGAGCCTGCGGAGCTGACCGCGCAGGATGTCCCGGAGCAGCACGTGATACCGGCTGCCGCGCTGCTTGTCGCAATCCGCCGGGGAAATGTAGGTGTAGCCCATGGCCTCAAATAGCGCAAGGGCGGGGCGCTGGCTTGCGTTGATTTCCAGATAGGCGTCTTTGTCCATGGAGAGACCTCCTTTCGCCAAGGGGTTATATGCAGGAATAGCGGGGCAGGGGGCTGCCTCGCAACAATTAGCCATTCGGAAAGGACATTTTCTTAATATTATCAAGGATTAGCATTTCGACATTTTCTATACGGGGTAGGGGACGGCTGGTGTCGGTATTACAGCGCAAGCAGGTATACACATCTCTGAATCCAGCGTAACCGATAACCAACGGAGTGTTACACTGTGGGCATATTGGGCGTAAACCATCAACATAATACTTCCCATGCGCACCTTTTTCCCAATGCCAATCCCATTTATAGCCGAGTATCGTGTCTTGAGTGTACTTGAGAAACTCGGGTTCATCAGGTACGGACTGCTTGCTATCTAGATACTTACAGTAGATGTAAAGCCCTAAGAACAGCACGGCAATTCCGATTAAGAGCCACCAAACCTTTATTTCAAAATTCAGAAAGGTGAGAATTGCTGACCAAATGAATATCAGCATTTTCTTGAAAGTGGTAAAGATCCTTTTTGCTGAAAAATAGTCGATAGCAACTGTCACTACCAGAACTAGCAGCCCACTTCCGGTAGATACTATCCATGGATTCATTAGGAATTTTTTCAATTTGCTTTTCATGCCTTTACCCTCACAATCCCCGTCAGCAGAAGCTGCATCAGGGCTTTTTTCTGTCTTTTCATTTCTTCCAGCTTACACTGATGAAGGGCGATAAGGCGGTCGAGACCTCTAAAATACTCTGCTATCTTCTTCCGTTCTTCCAATTTTGGCATATCTACTTCAAATTGTTGCATATCCGAAGCAAGAATATGTTTGATAGTGTTACCCGTCGTAATATTCTCAATTTTCTTTTTTGACTTTAAAGTCTGATACTGATAGTTCAAAAAATATGGTTCAATTTCTATCTTCGGATGTCTGAACATAATCAATGCATGAGCCGCAGAATTATCGAGTTCTTCAGGGATTACAGCAGCATGACCAACATGTCCAGATTGAACCATTACCATATCTCCCGTATGAAGCCACTTATCTTTTTGCTTCTCATAAAACTCGTCATTAATAAAAACTTCCGTATTATGATTTATCTGTCCATCCTTGATATTATTCGATTCAAGGTAAAAATGTCCGTTTTCCACATAGTACGGAGTCGCCGTTCCTACAAAAGCATTTCCGATTGCTTCATAAATACTTCCCAACTTACGCCGTTCCCAATCGTCCGTAAATCCGGAGAATCTCTTTTCAGGAACCTTTTGCCCTTTCCTCGGGAACATCTTTTCCAGACAGCCCTTTTTGAACCTTTTCAGTTCCTCGATTTTGCGCCCTTGCAGTTCGATTGCCTTGTCCTGCGTGGAGAGGATTTCGGCAATCTTCTTCTGCTCTTTGAGCAGAGGCATTGCAAGCGTTCTTTTCATCCAGTCTTGCGTTTTGAACAATAGTTTTTCGATATGAACGCCATCACTCATCAGATAGAAGAGTCTCTTATAGTGTGGCAACTGCATCATCAGGTTGAACATCTGAATATTTGTGCCATCTTGCGGAAGAAAAACATTATACTCATTGGATACGACAGCACCATCTAGCTCGGGGGGAACGATGCCGCAGGCTCCGTGCGCGATTTGTCTCTTTGAAATGATGAAATCCCCGGTCTTAACGATGAAGTAGTTCTTGACCAGTACGTTTTTGCCAAGAAAACTGCCGCGCGAATCAACACCACCAAATCCGCGGCGAATTGTAACCAACTGGTATTCTTCTTCATCTTGTAGAACGATGGAGCGTTCCGCGAGTTTAAGCCATTGCCCAATCTTTTTTGATGCCCAGTCACGAGGGTATATGCCATCTTTATCTTTGACGTACCCCTCTGGCACAATCCCCTGCCGGATTTGTTCGATTCGTTTTTTAACTTCGGGTGTCATGGTCTATGCCTCCAGAGAATTTGGAAGTTCATAAATGACCAACAACAACGTCGAAAGGAAAGTGATCACCTTTTGTGTCTCTTCTCTTTCTTTGATGACGATTTCATGATTTGCAACATTTCCTGAAGTGCGAATGTAGTCCACCCATTTTTTGCCATTCGGAGGAATATAACCTTTCTCATCCAAATAGGTTACATACCGGGCAAAGGGCAATCCCTCTTCTGCGCCCTGCTCAACGGCGATGTGCATCAACAGCGTTCGCGCAATCATTTGGGCTGATGTGTAGCATTGATTGGCATAGCATGTACGGCATTCGTTGTACAGTGTTTGAATGTTGTCGGGGAGATTCTTGATCTCTCGACCATAGGGCGCGCCTGGAATGGTTTCCTTAGTATCGATAAAGAAGATAATGGGATTTTTGCAGAGCGGACACTGATAAACATATCCCACATCCTTTTTGCTGCTAATTGTATCGGCATATAAATAGTATCCGATATGCGGGGCAATGTTTTGCCCACAATACCCGCATGTTATAGGATGACTTGGAATAGAAAGGCTATTGTTGTATCGTATCTGGTCTCGATAAAAATTAAAATAATCTTTCATGATTGCCCATTTCCTTTCAAGCGCTTCTTCTGCTCGCTCTCAATCTGCCTGATGCTCTTTTCCGGCGTCGGCAGGTCTTCCGGCATGGTGCCACCCAGCTCGGCGATGGTCTGTCTGACCTTCCTGCCGACCTCGTAGTGGGTTTGATTGGCCTTTTCCTTGCCTCGAATATTTTCGCGGCGCAGCTTTTCGTCTGTCTGCGTAGCGCGGAACAGGTTAGCAGCCAGCTCGGTGCTGCCCATGTGATCAAGAATCTGTTCGTTTTCCTTGAGACCTTTACGAGCGTGGATTTCTTTTGCGCCGAGGCCTCCGTACAGTCCTTGATAGCCGTAATTCTGGAAAATGGCGAAATCCTGCCCTGCCTCGACACCAGCCATCTGCGCGGATTCAATCTCGTTGTTCATAGCCCCAGCTCCTCCATGTACTTCGCCATCTGCGCCCGCACCTGCGAAAGCTCCGCCTCGATGCTGGCGATATTTCGCTTCACCTCGTCGATGTCCACCAGCTCCTCCTCCTCAAAGGTATCCACATACCGGGGGATGTTCAGGTTATAGTCGTTCTCGCGGATTTCAGCGCGGGAGGCGCGGTAGCTGTACTTGTCCACCTTGGCCTCGCGCGCCTCGTAGGTGCTGACGATGCGGGCAATATCACTGTCCCGCAGGAGGTTCTGGTTCTTGCCCTTTTCGTAATTGCCCTCGCCGGAGGCGTCGATGAACAGGACGTCGTCTCGGGTGCGGCCCTTTTTGAACACCAGAATGCAGGCGGGGATGCCCGTGCCGTAGAACAGGTTCGCGGGCAGGCCGATGACCGCGTCCAGCAGGTTCATTTCAATCAGCTGCCTGCGAATCTTGCCTTCGCTGGCACCGCGGAAGAGCACACCATGGGGGAGAACAACCGCCATGCGCCCGTTTTCCGCATCCAGACTGTGCAGCATGTGGAGCACAAAGGCATAGTCGCCCTTGGAGGAAGGCGGAACGCCCCAGTCAAATCGATGATGCTCGTCCAGAGAAGCGGACATTTTTTCCTGCTTCTTTCCTTTTTCATCCAGACTAGCCTTGGCGAGGAAGCCGCTGTCCCATTTGTCCAGACTGAAGGGGGGATTGGCGACCACCACCTGGAACTTCATGAGCTTGTCGTCCTCGAGGTTCTGCGGATTGGAGAGCGTGTCGCCCTGCCAAATGCGGGCGTCATCCACGCCGTGGAGGAACATGTTCATCGTGCAGAGCGCCCAAGTCTGGGCGTTCAGCTCCTGACCGTAGACGGCAACCTTGCCGCTGGGCACCTTTTTGTAAGCTTTGAGCAGCAGGCCGCCGCTTCCGCAGGTGGGGTCGTAGATGCGGTCGTTTTCCTGCGGCTTGACGAGCGAGGCCACCAGCTCGGATACCTGGCTTGGCGTGAAGAACTCGCCGCCTTTTTTGCCTGCGTCGGAGGCAAAGTTGGCGATCATGTACTCATAGGCGTCTCCGATGATGTCCGCGGAGCCGAGCTGACCGGGACGAAGATCCAGGTCGTGGAAGTCTTCCAGCAGGTTGCGGAGTGTCGCGTTCTTTTCCTTGACGTCGCCGAAGTCAACCTGGGAGTTGAAGTCGATGGCGCGGAACACGTTGCGCAGCTTTCCGCTGTTGTGATCCTCGATGTGGGAAAGGGCGACGTTGATCTTCTGGCCGATCTCTGTATCCGTGCGGTTTTCGTACAGATAGTCGAAGGTGGATTCTCTGTCAAGGGAGAACCGCTCCCGGCTCATGGCGCGCTCGACGCGCCGCTCATCGCCGTCGTACTGCTCCATGTACAGGGCGCGTCTTTCGAGGGTGACGTCGCTCAGGTACTTCACAAACAGCATGGACAGGATGTAGTCCTTGTAGCGGGAACTGTCGATCTTGCCCCGGAAGCTGTCGCAGGCCTTCCAAAGAACGCGTTCGATATCGTTGCGGGTCGTCATGGTGCATACCTCATTTCATGGTCGAATGTACATTGCGGATCAGCAGATCGTAGTAGCGCTCCTTTTCTTCTGACAACTGGCGAAGCAGCGCCGTCTCCTTTTTCGCCAGCAGATGCAGTTCGGCGATTTTCTGCTGCTGGAGGATGGACAGCGGGGGAATTTCAAATTCGGAAAAGAATCTGGCGTTGATGGCGCCCAGCATGTTGCTGCTGGTGTTTTCATAAATGGCTTTTCTGATCTTCGGCGTGTTGATCAGCCAGACCAGATATCCGGGCAGGAGCCTGCTTCGATCAACACGGATGATGACGAAGTTTGATGAAACGACCATGCCGGCGGATGCTTCGTCGATGAGAACAGCGGTGTACGGCGAGGTCAGGCGGATGATGACGTCGCCGATCTGTGTCAGGTACTCCGGTGATAACTGCTCCGCAGCGTCAAAACCATCCAGCTGTTCCATGTCGATGTATCCGTTTGGGTGGATGGCGCGAAAGCTCAGTAGGGGATACCGCATCTTGACGGGGGCGCCTTTGCGCGCCTGTTTTCTGGATAAAACCAGCCCGCTTCGGACGGTTGCCAGTTCGCCTAACTTCATGGGTTCACCTCGATTTGTCATGGACGATAAATAACATGTATGGACCTTTAAAATCCTTTTCGCTGATGGCAGTATAACATGAAATCTCCATTTCGTCAACAAGAAATATGTCACGATGAAAAAATGACATAGAATGACGTCCTATCAATCCATCGGATTCGTTTCTGGCTCAGATTTGCATCGGTTCAATTTATTAAACCGGATCGAGCGGGTAGTATTCCCCGACCGATCCGGTTTGAAATCTTTACGCGATCATCCCAAAGAACCTCAGTGCCTCTTCAATCGCCTTTTCCTTATCCGGCGGGCAGATCAGCATCTTTGCGCTCTCGGATTTTGCCTTGTTGTAGCACTCGCGCTCGATAATCCCATGCTTCCGTTTTACCTGTGCGATATATAGCGGCGTGACGTTCAAGCCGGTCTGTTCCTTCACGCGCGCCTGTATCTCGCCGTAGGTCGCTTTGCTTTCGGCCTTGGTGACGGCCAACTCGTCCGCGTCGATGCCGACCTTGACGATATCATCCGGATTTTGTTGGACCAATGACATAACAGTTTCCACCGCGCCCGTCCAGCAGAACATATCGACGCATTGAACCTTTTCGGCGGTGTATCCGCCTTCGGCGAGCAGCTTGGCGTCGCGGGCGAGGGTCGGCGCGCCGCAGGAGACATAGACCACGCGCTTGGGCGCGGCGGCGATAATGGCCTGCAAGACGGCGGGATCGCAGCCCTTGCGCGGGGGATCGAGCACGATCACATCCGGGCGGAGGCCGTTTTCCACCAGCTTGGGCAGCAGTTCCTCGGTTGCGCCGACGTGGAACTCGGCGTTGGCAATGCCGTTGCGCGCGGCGTTTTCATTCGCGTTCTGAATGGCTTCCGGCACGATTTCGATGCCGATGACTTTTTTGGCCTTCTGCGCCAGCAGCAGGGAGATCGTGCCCGCGCCGCAGTACGCATCCACGACGGTTTCGGCGCCGGTCAGGCCGGCGTATTCCAGCGCGAGGCCGTAGAGTCTCTCGGTCTGTTGGGGATTCACTTGGAAGAAGGAGAGCGGCGAAACGGAGAAGCGAAGGCCGCAGAGCGTGTCCTCCATGGCGGCTTTGCCCCAGAGAACGCGGATGTCCGTGCCCAAAATGACGTTGGTGCGGCGGCTGTTGACGCTCAGGCAGACGCTGCACAGGCCGGGGACGGCGGCGCGCAGCAGCTCGATCAGACGACTGGCCTTCGGGATATCCGCGCGGGTGACGACGACGACGACCATCAGCTCGCAGGAGGTCGTCGAACGGGTCATAATATGGCGGACGAGGCCGCGCTCGGTCTGCTCATCGTAGGCGGGGATGCTGTTTTCGCGCATCCAATTCAGGACGGCCTGCGTGGCCTTGGCGGAAGCCTTACCCTGAATGGCGCACCCGTTTTCGGGCAGGGGGACGAGATCGTGGCTGCGCGGCGCGAAGAAGCCGCAGGCGGGCGCGCCGTCCGTCTGCGCGACGGGGTATGCGCCCTTATTGCGGTAGCCGAAGGGATGCGCCATGCCCCAAACGGGCGGCACCTCGATGGAAAGCCCGCCGACGCGCCGGAGGAGATCCTGCACCTGCTGGCGCTTGAAGGCAAGGGAGGCCTCGTAGGTCATGTGCTGGCAGACGCAGCCGCCGCAGCGCTTGTAGATGGGGCAGAACGGCTCGGCGCGGCTGGGGCTCTTTTCCAGCAGCTTTTCCACGCGGCCAAAGGCATAGCGCTTTTCCGGCTTGACGATGCGCACCAGCGCGCGTTCGCCGGGCAGCAGACCGGGGACAAACACGGCCATGCCCTCGTGGCGGCAGACGCCCTGCGCATCCTGACCGAAGGCGTCGCAGGTCATTTCAAAGCATTGGTTTTTGGCGAGCATGGAGGATTCTCCTTTTCGATAAGAATGGGGCTGTTGCGCATGAACAGCCCCACGAAATGTTGAAATTACAGAGAGTTAATCATGTTGTACAGCGAGAGGTTGAACTCGCGCTTCTGCTTGAGCGCCTCGATGATCGGCAGGTAGTACACACGGCCATCCTTGATGCCGATGACCTGATTGCCGATGCCGTTGCGCAGCAGGTTGACGGCGAGGTTGCCGGCCTCGAAGGCGAACCAGCTGTCGTAGGCGGACGGCGTACGGCCGCGCTGGGTGTAGCCGAGCACGGTCGGGCGCGCCTCGCACTTGCACTTGTATTTGAGCAGCAAGGCGAGCTTTTCGGTGCTGATCGGGTCGTCCTCGTGGATGCCCTTCGCGCCGTTCTCGATGAGGTAGCGGCGCCAGTCGGCGGGCTGCATGGCGTCCCACGCGCCTTCGGCGACGACGACGGTTGCGCGCGGGTTGCCCATGTCGATCAGGCGGGAGAGGCGGTCGGCGGCCTCCTGAATCGACCACGGCACCTCCGGCACGAGGCAGATTTCCGCGCCGGAACCGGCGGCGGCCTTCAGGGCGATATCGCCGCAGTGACGGCCCATGACCTCCACCACGCCCGGACGGTCGTGGGAACGGCTGGTCGCGCGGATGGCGCGGATATCGTCGATGCAGGAGTTGACGGCGGTGTCATAGCCCAGCGTCATCTCGGTATAGGCGAGGTCGTTGTCAATCGTGCCGGGGATGCCCACGCAGGGGATGCCCAATTCGCACAGCCCCATCGCACCGTGATAGGAACCGTCGCCGCCGATGACGACGACGCCCTCGATGCCCATCTCGCGGATGTTGTTGGCCGCGTGCACGCGCATTTCCGGTCGTATGAAATCAAGGCAGCGCGCGGTGCGCAGGTAGGTGCCCGGCTGATCGGCGATATCCAGAATGGTATCCAGATCCAGCTCGACCATGTCATCCTCAATATGGTGGCTTCGGCAGAGCGTGCCGTTATAGCCGCGCTTGATGCCGATGAGGGACATGCCGTAATAGCGCGCGGATTTGGCGACCGCCATGACGGCGGCGTTCATGCCCGGGGAATCTCCGCCGGAAGTCAAAACACCGATACGACGCATAAAGAATATGCCTCCTTCATAAATTGGATGAAAAACGCGCGGATGCGCGGAAATCAGCGAGGGATCGCAGGCCGGAACGCCTGCGGCAAAACCCCAATTTGGCTTTATTATACGCTGATGGGCGGGGAAAAGTCAAGTGCGGCAGAAAAAGTGTGATATTTTGCTGACAAACGGTTTGTTCCGGCGGAAATGAATCGCTTTTTGACGCTTTTTTATGGTTTTATCCGCTTTTTACAGGAAATTCTTCTTGACTTCACCGCGGCCGGTGAAGTATACTATAATCGCTTTCGCATGGAACAACGTGCCGCCTGCCGCGGCGCGATTCTACATTTGTTCAAATTCACCTGATGATAGGAGTGTGTAACAATGGCATCGTCTGTCAGAACTTATCAGCCCAAGAAGCGCCAGCGCGCGAAGGTGCATGGCTTCCGTTCCCGTATGTCCACCAAGAACGGCCGCAAGGTTCTTGCCCGCCGCCGCGCCCGCGGCCGCGCGAAGCTGACCGTTTCCAATCCCGTCTGATTGATTTGACAATCAGCGCCCGCCAATCGGCGGCACCCGTTCCGAGGCTGCTCGGGGCGTTCGGTCCGGCCCGGCAAAGACCGGGAGCGGGCCTTTTTCTTTCATTTGCCGTTTTTGGCGTCAACCGAGGAGAGCGTTGTTAATTTGCAAAGAACTTACAGCCTGAAAAAGAACGCGCAGTTCAAATATGTGTATCGCCGGGGCGCGTCCGCCGGGGCGCGGGAGATGGTGATGCTCTACGTGCGCGGCCCGGTGCTCAAGGTCGGCTTTTCGGTGGGCAAAAAGCTCGGCTGCGCGGTGCAGCGCAACCGTATCAAGCGCCGCCTGCGCGCCGCCTGTGTGCCGCTGCTCCCCCAGATGAAGCCGGGGCTGTATGTGTTCATCGCCCGCCAGCCCGCCGCGGAGGCGGCGTTTGACAAGCTCAGCCGTTCCATGCAGTACCTGCTGCGCAAGCAGAACCTGCTTCTTCCCGACGCACAGAAGAAGCCGAGACCCGCTGAAAAGGCGGCGGATTGCCCGTGATCAAGCGTTTGCTGCTGCTGCTGATCCGCTTTTATCGGCGGTTTATCAGCCCGATGCACGCGCCCTGCTGCCCGTTTACGCCGACCTGCTCGACCTACGCGATGCAGGCTGTCGAGCGGCACGGCGCGCTCTACGGCGGCTATCTGGCCATCCGGCGGCTGCTGCGCTGCCAGCCCTTTTATAAGGGAAGCTTTTACGATCCCGTGCCCCCGAAACAAAGCCGAAAATCGAAAAAAACTGACAAAAAAGTCGTTTATCCCCCGGCGGGGAAGGCCGTTCGCCCAAGCGGACAGGCTGAGGACAATTCTTGACGCAAGGAGGACGTTCCGTCCATGAGTTTTCTCAATTCGCTGCTGCTCACGCTCATCAAAGCGCTGCACACGTTCATCAACAATTACGCGCTGACGATCATCGTCTTCACCATTCTGATCAAGCTGGTGGTCATGCCGCTCAACCTCAAGAGCCGCCGCTCCACCATGCGCATGTCGACCATCCAGCCCAAGGCGGCCGCCCTTCAGGCCAAATACAAGGATGACCAGGAGAAGCTCAACCAGAAGCTCCAGGAGCTGTATCGCAAAGAGGGCGTCAACCCGATGGGCTCCTGCCTGCCGATGCTCATTTCAATGGTCATCCTCTTCGCGATGTTCTACGCGCTGCGCACGTTCGCGAACGAGCAGCTGGTGTCCCAGTTCCTCACCTTCTACCACAACCCGGAGATTGACCCGCACACGCTGGTCGAGCCGTTCCTGTGGATTAAGAACCTGTGGATGCCCGACAGCCCGTTTGCGACCTACATGCCGGATGTGCAGTCCCTCCGTCTGGTGGATTACAAGGTCTGGAACGACGTGAGCGCCAAGCTCGTCGCCGACGGCGTGATCCCGCAGGCGCTCAGCTTTGCCGGCGCCGCCGATCTGACGACCTATATCAACGACGTCGTCACCCCGTTCATCAGCTCCGCGGCCTACGCGCCGTATATCGCGCCGGTGGCGGGTCTGGGCAACCTGAACATCCTCGGCCTGATCCGCTTCTCCATCTATCAGGAGGGCAACGGCTGGTTCCTGCTGCCGATCCTCTCCGTCGTTTCCCAGATCTTCATGCAGAAGCTGACCATGAAGAGCAGCCCGATGGATCCGTCTCAGGCGGGCAGCCAGAAGATGATGATCTACGTGATGACCTTCATGTCCCTCTACTTCTGCGCCAGCTACAACTCCGCGTTCGCCCTGTATTGGGTGGTTTCCAACATCTACGCCATCGTCGAACAGATTTGCTTCAACAAGTACTTTGAGCAGCAGGACCGCAAGGCGGCCAAGGCTGAGGAGGTCGGCATCTGATGAGAATCAAGGAATTCACCGGCAAAACGACGCAGGAGGCCATCGACAACGGTTTGGCCGAGCTGGGCGTCACCATTGCCGACGTGCACGTGGACGTGCTTCAGGAGGGCGCGAAGGGCTTGTTCGGCCTGTTCGGCAGCAAGCCCGCCTGTGTGCGCCTGACCGTGATGGAAGACGAGCGCGAGGACGATCACGGGCTGAGCGACCTGCTGGGCAGCTTCAGCCTGAACGAGCAGAAAAAGAAGTCCGCGCCGAAGCCCGCCGCGCCGAAGGCCGAAGCGCCCAAGCCGGAAGCGAAGCCGGACGCGCCCAAGGCCGAGGCGAAGCCGGAAATGAAGCCGGAGAAGAAGCCGGAGGCCAAGCCCGCCGCGCCGAAGGCCGAAGTCAAGCCGGAAGCGCCCAAGGCCGAGAACAAGCCGGAAAAGAAGCCGGAAGCGCCCAAGCCGCCGCGCGAGCGCAAGCCGCGCCCGGCGCGCCCCGCCCGCGAGGAGAGCGAGAAGCGCGATTTCGCGCCGATGGTTCCCGCCGAGACGTTCGCGCCGACCGAGCCGCCCGTCATCCATCCGGAGGACACCCCGGCGGGACGCGCGCAGAAATTCCTGATGGACGTGACCGACCGCATGGGCGTCAAGGTGGACGTCTATGTGGACGACAGCAAGGCGGATAACCTTTCCATCCACATGATCGGCGACACGCTGGGCATCCTCATCGGCCGCCGCGGCGAGACGCTGGACGCGCTCCAGTATCTCACCAGCCTGCAGGTGAACAAGGGGCGCGAGGGCTATATCCGCGTCACGCTGGATACCGAAAATTACCGCGCCAAGCGCGAGGACAGCCTGCGCCGTCTGGCGCAGCGCATGGCCAACCGCGCGGTCAAGACCGGCCGCAAGGTTGTGCTCGAGCCGATGAATCCCTATGAGCGCCGCGTGCTGCACACCGCGCTGCAAAATCACCCGGCCGTGACCACCCATTCGGAGGGCGAGGAACCGAACCGCCGCGTGGTCATCATGCTCAAAAACCAGCCGGAGCGCCCTGAAAAGAGCGCCGATAAGCCGCAGGGCGAAAAGCCGAGCCGCAGCCGCCGCAGCCGCCGCCGCGGCCCGCGCAAGCCGGTGAACCCGGCGGAAAATCAGACTGCGAACGAACCGCAGGAAACCGTTGCCGCGCCGGAAAGCCCGGCTGCCGTCGATGTGCTGGGCGTGGAGGAGTAATCCTCCCCGCCTTTTTTCAAATCAAAAGGATGAGGAAAATTATGTCTGAACAGAAACGAGAAAACGGGCTGCTCGCGCGCGGCCAGAGCCTGATTCGGGATATCCTGCTGGCGGTGTTCGGCAATGAAGCGCTGTTCCTGATCGTGACGTTTTTATACGCGACGCTCGGGGATAGCGCCATTGTGGCGTGGTATCGCGAGCCGATGAGCCTGCTGTACGGCTATATCGTCATCCCGTGGGGCGCGGCGCTGTGCCTGCTGCGCTTGCAGCGGCGCGCGTCCTCGCTCGAACCGGCGAGGTCGGACGTGGTGACGCTCTTTGTGCTGTATCTCTGGATTCTGGTGCCGTTTGCGATTCGCTTCGGCTTTACGGGCAAGAACGTGACTGCGTGGCATGGCTACGCGGTGATGTTCTTCGGCATTTATGCGTCGATTTCCGAGAGAAAGCAGCGCGAGCGCGAAATGCTGATGGCGACGATGAGCGTATTGAGCGCGGTCTTCGCCTATGTATTCTGCGGGGCGCTTCTGTTCTGCGCGTGGAGCGGCACGATTTACGCCGCCGATCTGGGGCCGTTCGGCTTCGGCGCGGTCGAGGGATGGCTGTGTTCCGGCGTGCATTACAACATCACGGGCATGATTGTCATCAGCCTGTGCATGATGTGCGTGATGGGCGTGGGCTACCACCGAAACATCCTTCTCAAGCTCTTCTGCCTGATTCCGGCCGTGATGTCGATGGCGGTTATCGTGTTGACCCAGAGCCGCACGTCCCGCTATGCGCTGTTGGCCGTGCTGGCCGCTGCCGCGTTTGACGGTGTTCGCCGTGTGCTCTGCCGCCGGAATGTCGCGGCGGGTCTGCTGGCGGCGGTGCTGGCCGGTGCGGTTGTGCTGGGCGGCGGCTATTGGGGCGCGGACAGGATGACCCGCGCGGCGGTTGCGCACTACAACCAGCTGGCGTATGACGCGGCGCTTCAGGCGGCGCTGGCCGAGCAGGCGGAAGCGCAGCAGGCCGAATTGAGTGCCGAAGAAGTGCCGGAAGCGCAGCCGGTCGAACCGAGCGCCGAGGAAACGACGGCGGAAGCGTCGGTCGAGGCGGCTGAACCGCCGGCGCAGGAGGCAGCCGCCGAACCCGCAGTGCCGGAAATTCAGGTCAGAAAGATACGGGCGCGCGTGCTGGCCAACACGGATGGCTCGTTCAGCGATCGAACCGATATCTGGCGCGCCGTCTTCATGTTCTGGCGCGATAACCCGAAGATGATGATGATCGGCAACGGCGTCAACCAGACGGGGCACAAAATCGGTCAGTATATTTCCTGGACGGACGGCATAGCCGTTCACAATGCCTACCTGCAGTGGGCGGCCGATTTCGGCCTGATCGGTCTGGTGCCGCAGATCGTCTTCCTGGCGATTGCGGTCTGGCAGACGATTCGCGTCTTCTTTGCGCCCAAGCGGCCGCGCGGCGCGCTGGGGCTTTGCATGATGACGTTCGCCGGTTTGCTCATCGGCATGATGGAGAGCGCGACGCTCAGTGCGATGCTGCCCATCAACCTGATGTTCATGTTTGCGCTCGCGCAGCTTTCGGCCATGAGCCGCGACGTTGCGAAAAAATAAGAAAACAACCGCCGACACCCAAAGGGGGCTTTCTCGATGAAACGACAGGCTTGTATGCTGCTGTGCGCCGGGCTGCTTGCGCTGGGCGCGGGCGCGCTCGCGCAGACGGCGACGTATGTTTTTCCCTACGAAGGATTCCGCTACACGCAGCGGGAGGATGAAACCGTGCTCACGCAGACGAATCTGGGCGAGCACGAGGCGCTGCTCAAGTCGCTGGGCACGAGCAGCGAGGCTGTGCTGGCCAGCTATGTGGCCTCGGGCATTGTGATGGAGGTCATCCCGGACGACGGCGGGCAGATTGCCGTCAGCGTGACGGACGCGGGAAAATTCGCCGATGTGCAGGATATGGACAAGATGACGCAGGAGCAGCGGCTCGCGTTTCTGGCGCAGTTTGAAATGAGCGGCCTGTATGAAACCTGCGCCTATGTCGATACCGCGCCCGCCTGCGTGCGCCTGACCAGCTCGGCCATGTATGCGTCCATGCCGGTGTACAGCCTGCGCTACGCGACGCTGCATCTGGGCAAACTGTATATGATCGAGCAGACCATCGTGGGTCGCGAACCGGACGAGGCGGACGACGCGCGCATGGAGCAGCTCCTTTCGGGCATGAAGCTGCTTTCCTCGCTCGGGCAGGCGACGCCTACGCCGCAGGCCACGGCCACGATGCAGCCGACCGCCACGCCTGAACCCATTTTGGGCAGCGCGGCGGTGGAGACCAGCGGCAGCCTGACGCTGGACGAAATCCCGGCGTATACGACCTCGGCGCAGCTCACGCTGTCCGGCCATGCCGCGGCTTCTGCGGAGATCCGGGTGGAGGAGAGCGGAAAGCAGCTCGCCAAGACCGGCGCGAAGAAGGACGGCAGCTTCTCCCTGAAGGTCAAGCTGGCGGACGAAGGCGACCATGAGCTGGTGGTGACGGCTGGGGAAGATACCGCGACGTTCACGATCCGCTACGAAAAGCCGGACGCGCGGCTGGAGATCACCGAGCCGGAGAGCACGACGTTCACCGGCGGCAGCGTGACCGTGCGCGGCGTGACCGAGCCGAACGCGACGGTGTATATCGACGGCAAGGGCATGAATACCAACGTCAAGGCAGGGAAGAACGGCGGGTTCTCCGTTCGCGTGTTTATGAGCGAGGCGGGCACGGAGACCTTCACCCTCCGCGCGAAGGCGGACGGCTTTGCCCAGAGCACCCGGAGCATCACCCTCACGCGGGAATGGACGCAGCGCGAGCTGATCGCCCAGTTCCGGCAGAAGATGATCGCGCTTGACTACGACGAGCTGGCGAAAAAGCCCGCGCAGTACGCGCAGAAGCGCTTCATCCTGCGCGGCAAGGTGATGGAATTTACGGATTACGACGGTCAGCCGTGCGCGCTGGTCTGCGTCAGCAATCCCGCCACCGGCGTGTGGGAGGATGCGCTGTACGTCGTGCTGTCCACGACGGACGAGGTGGAGCAGGGCGGCGTTTACACATTCTACCTGATTGGCGAGGCCATCACCCTCCCGGCGGACGGCGCGTATACCCGTTCCGGCACGGAGCAGGAGGTACCCGTCGCGACGGCGGTGTATGTGACGAAAAACAAATGAGCGCTTTGAAAATCAGAAATGTGCTGCGCGCCGGGCTGATGGCGTGGGCGATGTTTATGGATTTGAACGTGCGCAGCGGCGACAATTACGTCAACATCGGCCAGTCGCTCGTGGGGACGAGCGGTGCGGTGGCGCTGGCGGCGTTGGTGTGTCTTCTGGCGCTGAGCTGGGCGGACGAGCGCCTGCCCAAAGCGGGGCTTCGGGTTCGGCTGGCGGCGCTGTTTCTCGGCGTTTGGCAGGTGATCGCGGTCAGCGTGGTCAACACGAACGACCTGAATCAGCCCTTCCTTTCCGGCAGCCAGAAGCTCAAGGCGGCGGTGCTGGCGCTGGGCATGGCGAGCCTGTTCGAGCTGCTTTTCCGCCTGCTGGAGGCCGGGCTGGACGGAAGGCTGGATTTGCGGATACAAAGGGACGGCGCGCTGCGCAGGGCGTATCGGGCGCATACCCTGCTGTTTTGCATGGCCGCCGTGTTGCTCTGCTGGCTGCCGCATCTGGCGGTCAGCTATCCGGCTTCCATGAATTCGGATACGCAATCTCAGTTTGACCAGATTTTGGGGCTTTTGCCGTGGAGCAAGCATCATCCGACGCTTCTGGCGTTCTTCCTGTTGGGGACGACCCGGCTGGGGCATGCGCTGGGCAGCGGAAACGCGGGCTTGTTTGCCTATGTGCTGGTGCAGGCGGTCTTTGCGGCGGCGGTGATCGGGTACAGCCAGTGGATCATGCGCAGGCTTTGCGCGCCGGTCTGGCTGCGGGCGCTTTCGCTTGCGCTGTGCGCTTTCGCGCCGGTGTACTGCGACAACATCACGGTGATCCTCAAGGACATTCCCTACAGCTACGCGATGCTGCTGATGCTCTGCGAGATGGTTCGACAGCGTTTTCTGGAAAAGGAAGGCGACGGGTTTAGCGCGGGGTTTGTGCTCCGCATGACCCTGTCCGCGTTTTTGATGCTTCGGATGCGCCCGAACGGCGCGATGGTCTGGATTCCGATTTGCGCGGCGCTGTTTTTGGGAACGCGCGGCAGAAAACGACGGGCGGCGATTGCCGCGGTTGCGGCGCTTCCACTTTTGCTCGGCGCGGGGTTTGACGCGGCGTTTGACGCGCGCTTTCATCCGCAGGCGGCGAGCTTGGGCGAGGCGCTGTCCCTGCCGTTTCAGCAGACGGCGCGGTTTGTTTCGGAATACGCTTCGGAGGTCACTGACGAGGAGCGCGCGGCGATCGACGGGGTGCTGGTTTACGACGAGCTGGCAAAACGCTATCAGCCGGAGCTTTCCGACCCGGTGAAGGCGATGTATCGGAAGACGGCGACGCCGCGCGACTGGCTGGCGTATGGACAGGCGTGGGCGAGCCAGATGATCCGGCACCCCGGCTGCTATCTGTCTGCGACGATCATCCAAAATGCGCTGCTGTTCGACGTGAGCACCTACAATCTGGCGATTTTCACGGGAACCGGGCTTTCCGCACAGGAGGAAGAAGCGCTGGATATTCACCGAAGCGGGACGCTGACCCGACTGGAGAAGACGGAAAGCAGTCTGCGTCAGGTCGCGCTGGCGCTTCCGTTTGCGCTCCAGCTCAATACGCTGGGCTTTTACTGCGCGGTGCTTTTGGGCGCTTGCGCGATTGCATGCAGCCGAAAAGCGCGCGGGATGCTGACGATCCTGCTTCCGCAGATGTTGACGATGGTGGTCATTCTCTGCGGCCCGTGCATCGAGCATCAGGACCGCTACGGCTTCCCGGTGATCTACCTCATGCCGCTGGCGCTGGCGGCGCTCTCCTGCGCCCTGCGCAGAACGCAAAGGGACTAAATGAAAAAGAGACTGTTAAGCCAATAAACCTGATGTTTCAAGAATAAAACGAAGGGCATGCGCCCGAAGGTTTCCAAAGAGGTTTTCGGTTGTTGCTGCCAGTGGCAGAAACAAACAAACGAAAACGGAAAGCCCTTTGGTGGGGCGATGGGGCAAAGCCCCATATCCTGAAAATGCCAGATTTTAATTCTTGAAATGGTTAGGTTAAGCTTGACAGTCTCTTTTATCATATCAAGTGGAACGGGCGGCAAATTGGAAAGACAGCGGCAGGCGCATATCCTCCGTTTTGACGTTCTTCCAGTCAAACGCGCCGATCAGCGCCTCCATGGTCGCGGGGCGGTTTTCGGGCAGAATCCCCGCGCTGTAAGCCAGCATGCCGAGGATGTCCTCGCGGGTGAAGCGCTTGGAGAGCGCGGACAGGTCGGTGTCGCCGTCGCGCTTGGCAAGGCGGCGGCCCTGCGCGTCCTCAAGCAGCGGAATGTGCGCGTAGGCGGGCGTTTCAAAGCCCAAAAGGCGCTGGAGATAGCGCTGTCTCGGCGTGGAGGACAGGATGTCGTGCCCGCGCACGATTTCGTTTACGCCGCTGAGCGCGTCATCCACGACGACGGCGAGCTGATAGCCGAAAAGCCCGTCGGAGCGGCGCAGAATGAAATCGCCGCAGTCGCGCGCGAGATTCTCCTGATACAGCCCGTAGTGGCGGTCGCAGACGGCAATCGTTTCATCCGGCACGCGCAGGCGGTACGCGGGGCGGCGGGTTTTCAGCTTCTCCGCGACGGCCTCCGGGGAGAGACGGGCGCATGTGCCGACGTAAACAGGCATGTCGTCGCCGCGGTTGGGCGCGTCGGCGGCGTGGAGCTGCGCGCGGGTGCAGAAGCAGGGATAGAGCAGGCCTTTTTCATTGAGCGCGTCAAAATAGCGCCGATAGACGTCGGTGCGCTCGCTCTGCACGAGCGGCGGTTCATCCCAGGCGACGCCCAGCCACGCCAGATCGGAAACGGCGGCGTCGCACAGGCGCTTGGGGCAGCGCGGCGTATCCAGATCCTCGATGCGCAGCAGAAAGCGCCCGCCCTGACTGCGGGCGGAGAGATACGCGATCAGCGCGCAGAGCAGGTTGCCCAAATGCAGCCGCCCGCTCGGCGTGGGCGCGAAACGGCCGACGACCGGCGCGCTCAAGCGTCCATCAGCGGGGTGCGCGGGCCGCTGTGCTTCTTTTCGCCGTCCGGGGTGAGCAGCTCGACTTCGAGCTTGTCAAAGTCGATGGGCTCGGTGAAATGCTCCTTCGTGTAAAACGTGCGGCCGAACTTCTCCCATTCGCGGTTATGCTTGGGCAGCTGCAGCGGGCGCTGCACGTCGAAGCGGCGGCAAAGCTCCAGAAAGGCGGACTCGATATCCCCGTCGTGAATCTCGACGGTTTCGTTTTTTACAATGCGGTGGCGGCTGATGACGCGCCCCCACAGGCGATAATGCTCCATCGTGTTTCTTCTCCTTTACGCGGCGCCGGAGTTGCGCTATAATACATCTATGGATTGTAACGGATAGAGAGGAATTTGTAAAGTCATGCAGCTCAACCTTTGCCCGCTGTTTTCCGGCTCGTCGGGAAACAGCGTTTATATGGCCTGCGGCGGTGTGAAGCTCCTGGTGGACGCCGGGATGAGCGCCGCGCGCGTGGAGGCCAATCTGCGCGAAATCGGCGTGGATATTCGGAACATCGACGCGATTCTGGTCACGCACGAGCATATCGACCATGTTCGCGGGCTCGGCGTGCTCTGCCGCCGGTACGGAATGCCCGTCTATGCCAACGAGGGCACGTGGCAGGGCATTTTGCAGAGGGAGACCGGGATTCCGCAAAAGTGCATGCGCACGTTTTACACCGGGGAGGATTTTTATATCGGCGCGCTCAATGTCCATCCGTTCCCGATTCCGCACGACGCGGCCGATCCCGTCGGGTTCGCCTTTGACTGTCAGGGGCTGCGCTGCGGCGTGGCGACGGATATCGGGCACATCAGCGAGACGTGGATGCGCGCGGTTTCCGGCTGTCAGGCGCTGGTGCTGGAGGCCAATCACGATGTGGACATGGTTCGCCGCGGGCCGTATCCCCAGCGGCTCAAGCGGCGGATTCTCGGCCAGAGGGGGCACCTCAACAACGAGGACTGCGCCCGCGCGCTGTGCGAGCTGGCGGAAAGCGGAACGCGCGCCGTCTTTCTTTCTCACCTTTCTACTGACAATAATTTACCTGAACTGGCATATAATACGGTATGCGGCGCGCTTTCGGCGGCGGGCTTCGACGTGGGAAACGATATCCGCGTCTGCGTTTCCAGGCGGGACAGGGTTTCCGACCTGCTGACGCTGCAAACCGACGAGGCCGACGCGATGTGACACCGAACGCGGCTTTTGCGAATTTTTGCGAGGAGGGCTGGTGCATGCGCCCCAAAGTTACGATGGAAATGGAGCAGGCCACCTATGACGAACTGCTGACGCTATCCGAAACCATCGGCTATCCGCCGGAGGCGGCGCTCAGCTATGCCGTTCGGCTGGTGAACGCCTGCATTCGGGAGGGACTGCTGACCGACGTGCCCGCCCGCGCGTGGCCCGAGGAGGCGCGGATGGAGCGGGGCAAGGTGATCGAGTTCCCCGGCGCGAAAAAAACCGAATAAAACGCGCCCTTTCCGCGCAGACTGCATGGCGGAAAGGAGTGGATGCAATGGATCGTTTTTCTCTGCTGCTGGTGATCGTCGGCGCGATCAACTGGGGGCTTGTCGGCCTGTTTCAGTTTGATCTGATTGCCTTCCTGTTCGGCGGGCAGGCGGCGATGATCTCCCGCGTGCTGTATACCATTGTCGGCGCGGCGGGGCTTTGGAGCATCTCCATGCTCTTCACCCCGCGGGAAGCTGCGCACACGGCGGGCGCGCACGCGGACGGCGCGGGCGCCTGAGCGCGGATCAAATGAAAACACAGTTCTCCCTCCGCTCAAGAGGGAGAATCTTTTTTAACGCCTGATTCCTTCGGTCAGCTTCCCATGTAAGGAAGACCTTGTTCCCGCCATTCAAATGGATTGCGCCATACGCCTCCCTCTTAGAGGGAGGTGGCTGCCGAAGGCAGACGGAAGGAGTTGCTGCGCCCTACGCCTCCCTCTTAGAGGGAGGTGGCGGCCGGAGGCAGACGGAAGGAGTCGCTGCGCCATATGCCTCCCTCTTAGAGGGAGGCGGCTGCCAAAGACAGACGGAAGGAGTCGTTCACAAACCGCCACAAAATTTTACAAAAATAACAAACGATAGCCCCTGTCCGAAAGAATGGCGATGGTGTATAATAGAAACACATGCCGTTATAGATGGGAGGAAGTGCCTTGAACGCGATTGGGGAACAGATATCCGCAATCCTGTGGAACGTATTCAACAGGCCGCGTCTGATCGACCTGATCGATATCCTGCTGCTGACCATCATCATTTATGAGCTGCTCGTGCACGTCAGGCAGACGCGCGTGTCGCAGACGATCAAGGGGATCATCATTTTGCTGATTGCGACATGGCTCAGCGACGTGCTCGGCATGCGCACCATCCACGCGCTGCTGGCGTGGATGATTAACGCCGGGCCGGTGCTGCTGATTGTGCTGTTTCAATCCGAAATCCGGCGTATTCTGGAAGAGCTGGGCAACAACAGCGTGTTTGACAGCTCGACCGCGCTCGTGCAGGCGGGCAACGCCGAATTGATTATCGACGAAATGATCCTCGCGCTGGAGCACATGGCGCGGCGCAAGGTCGGCGCGCTGATCGTCATTGAAAACAAGATCCGGCTGAACGACGTAATCGCCACCGGCACCCGCGTGGACGGCGTCATCTCCCAGCCGCTGATTGAAAACATCTTCGAGCCGAACACCCCGCTGCACGACGGCGCGGTGGTGGTTCGCGGCGACCGCGTGATCGCGGCGGCCTGTTTGCTGCGCCTGTCGGATACCACGGGCGTGGGGCGCGATTTGGGTACGCGCCACCGCGCGGGTCTGGGCGTGAGCGAAATTTCGGATGCGAAGGTGTTCATCGTCTCCGAGGAGACGGGCATCATCTCCATGGCCGAGGGCGGCAGGCTTGTCCGCCATTTGGACGAGGCTTCCCTGCGGCAGATTCTCCATGGCATTTACGACGCACAGGACAAGGACGCCCGTGTGCCGCTGCTGCATTTCAAGCAAAGGAGGAAGGGCGCCCATGATGAACAGCAGGCCGACAAGAAAGCCTGAGGGACGCGGCCCGTTCCGCAAGCTGCGGCGGATCATCGCCAGGGTGGTGGCCGGTAAGCCGTTTCTCATCACCGTTTCCGCACTCGCGGCGGTGGTCTGCTGGAGCGCGCTGGTCGCCTCCGACGGCACGCTGACGCGGCAGAAGACGTTCGCCAACGTCGCCGTCACGGTGACGGGCGAGGCGGCGCTCAAGAGCCGCGGATACATCGTGATGGACGACATCCTTGAAAAGGTGCCCGCCGTCAAGATGACCGTCGAGGTGACGCAGGCCAACTACAACCGCGTCAGCGGCACGGCCTATAACCCGCATTTTGATTTGAGCCAGATCACCGGCGAGGGCGAGAACGAGCTGAGCGTGACGTATTATTCCTCTCAGCTTTACGGCCCGGTCGTCTCCTGCGAACCGGCCTCAATTACCGTGAACGTGGAGCGCTACATCACCCGCCGCGTGCCCGTCGTGCTCGAAATGACCGGGACGATCCCGGAAGGGCTGTATCTGGACAGCTATAAGACCGACCCCACGACGCTGTCCGTCTCCGGCCCGCAGTCGCTGGTGGCCAGCGTGGCGCGCGTCGTGGCGCGGCTGGATCAATCCGCGCTGAGCGAGCGCCGGATGACGGATCGCTCCGCGCTGAACATCGAATTGCAGGATTCGCAGGGGAACGTCGTCGTTTCCGACAAGCTGGAAATCACCAACCAATCCGTCATCACCAATTCCGTCGTGGTGGAAACCGAGCTGGTGCCGATGAAGAACGTGCCGCTGGAGGCGCAGAGCTTCGTGACGGGCAAACCGGCGGAGGGCTATGAACTGACGGCCATCGAGCTGGCGGAGGAGACCGTGCCCGTCGCCGCGCGGCAGGAGCTGCTGGATGCAATCGACGCGCTGACGACGGATTCGCCGCTGAACATCGGGGGCGCGACGGAGGACGTGACGGGCTATGTGCGCCTGAAAAAGCTGACGGGCGTTGAAAACACGCTGCCGACCGAGATCGGCGTGACCGCCCGCATCAGCGAAAAGCAGACCGAATGTACGCTGCGCCGCCTGCCGATTCAGACGGACGGGCTGGCGGATCACCTGACCGCCTCGCTCAGCACGGCGAGCACCACCGCGCAGCTCACCGGCGGCTACACCTTCATCAACGCGCTGGACGCATCGAGCGTGCATCTGTTTGTGGATGTTTCCAGGCTGGAGGAGGGCGTATACACCCTGCCGGTGCAGATTCATATCGACAACGCGCCGGAGTTCACCTGCGCGCTGAGCTCGCCGGAAGTCACCGTCACGCTGCAGGCGAAGCCATAAAACGGAGGAAACATGGGAACACTCGCAGATTCGCTGTTTAACCTGCTGATGGGCTGGGTGCGCGCGCTGGTCAACGCGATCTGGGCGCTGTTTACCACCGACCACACGACCCTGCTGGAATTTCTCGGCAAAAACTGGGTCCTGATTGTCGTCGTGATTCTGGCGGCGGGGCTGGCGATCGACTGGCTGGTTTGGCTGATCCGCTGGCAGCCGTATCACCTCTGGGCGAGGCGGGCGCGCCGTTTTCTGCGCATGCCCGAGCCGGAGCAGGAGGAAAAGCGCAAAAAGCGCGCGCCGAGCGGCGACGAAACGCAGAAAATGCCCGCCGCCTATGCGCAAACGGATTCAGGCGCGCCGGAAGAGGAAGAAGAAGAACAGTGGCTGCCGCTCCAGCAGCCGCAGATGGACGAGCGGCAGGCGCAGGAGGTCATGCAGCGCGCGCAGAGCGTGCCGGACGAGGAGTTGGGCGCATACCCCGGCATGAGATACGGCGCGAAGGCCGCCGAGGGCATGGCCGAAACCGAGCGCTATTCCGCCGTGCGCGCGGAAGGGCCGGGCGCGGCCGAGGTGGAGCGCCGCCGCGCGGAGATCGACGCATGGCAGCAGCAGATGCAGGAAGAGGCGCGGCAGAAGGCCGAAGCCGAGCGGCAGCGCATCGCGCGGCAGAAGGCCGAGGCCGAGCGGCAGCGCATCGCACAGCAAAAGGCCTATGAGGCCGAGCAGCAGCGTATCGCGCAGCAAAAAGCCTACGAAGCCGAGCAGCAGCGTATCGCCCAGCAAAAGGCCTATGAGGCCGAGCAGCAGCGTATCGCCCAGCAAAAAGCCTATGAAGAAGCACAGCGGCAGAAGGCGCAGGCGGAATATCAGCGGCAGTTGGCCGAATATGAGCGCCAAAAGGCGCAGTACGAGCAGGATATGGCGCGCTATCGGCAGGAAAAAGCGGCCTATGACGCGGAAATGGCGCGCCGCGCCGCACAGAGCGACGAGGCGGCGCAGACCGACGCGCAGACCGCCCCGCGCCGCCGCCGCGCGCCCCAGCAGAAGCCGAGAACATACAGCGATTATGTTTCCGGCGAAACGGTGGAGCAGCTGCCCGATCCGCCCCAGTGGCCGCAGGTGCAGCAGGCCGCCGAGGCGGCGAAAAAGCCGAAGAAGGGGCTCGTGAGCCGCGTGGCGAAGATGATGGAGGAGGACGACGGCAACGAAATCGCCGGGATCAACGCCCTCCCGCCGCGCGTCAGCAAAGACGAGGCCTATCACCCGGCGAAGACCCCGCAGAAAAACGGAAAGCGCAAGCGCTGAGGTGCAGGAGCATGATGGACGCGCTATCCAATCTTTTACAAACGACAGCCGCCGCAGCGTCCGCAATTTTGATGGGCGTTTGCGGCGTTTGCCTATGTGTTCGACTGACCCGCGTGATGCGGGGGGAGGAAAGCGCCTCGGGGCTGGAGAATGAAACGGTTCGGGCGCGGCCGGACGGACGGGCCATGGCGCTGGCTGCTGCGGCGGCGGTGGCGAGCCGCCTGATGCTCTACGCGCTGGCGTATGCCTTTTATAGGAAGGGCGGCGGGGCGGATTCGTTCGCGGATTCCTTCGAGGCGCTGTGGACGCACTGGGATGTGCGGCATTATCTGGGCATTGCGCGGGACGGCTATACGAACGTCGGCGACGCGCGGCTTCGGCTGGTGTTCTTCCCGCTGTATCCCGCGGTGACGCGCGTGTTCTCGGCCTTCACGGGCGGAAACCTGTTCGCGGCGGGGACGCTGGTTTCGCTGCTCTGCTCGGGGCTGTGCGCCGCGCTGCTCTACGATCTGGCGGCGATGCATCTGGGCGGGCGCGGGGCGCGGCTGGCGGTCGCGTATTTTCTGCTCAGCCCGATGAGCGTGTTCCTCGCCTGCGCGTACACGGAGGCGCTGTTTATCAGCCTGACGCTGGCAACGGTCTGCCTGCTGCGGCGCGGTCATCCGTGGGGCGCGACGCTGTGCGGCATGGCCAGCGCGCTGACGCGCATGCCGGGGGTGATTGTCTCCGGCCTGTTCATCATCGCGTTTTTGGCGCGCATCCCCCGCGAGGGGCTCCGGATGAAGGCGGTGCTGCGCTGTCTGGCGCAGGTGGGCATGGTATTCGGCGGCCTGTTCATCTACTGGGGAATCAACTGGCTGGTGACGGGCGACCCGATGACCTACCTGATCTATCAGAAGGAGAACTGGTATCAGCAGCCCGGCTCGTTCTGGGCTTCGACGGCGAACACCGTCAGCTACCTGATTTCCACCTGCGGGGACGACGACTGGCTGTTCACTTGGGGCTTTCAGCTTCTGGCGATGGGGTATATCTACATCCTGCTGGCGGCGCGGCAGAAAAAGCTGCCGTTCGATCTGGCGGCGTACAGTTTTGTGTACGTGGCCGTCGTGCTGTCCCCGACGTGGCTGCTTTCCGGCGCACGTTATCTTTACGCGCTGGCGACGCTGCCGCTCCTGCAGGCGCAGAGCCTGAAAGGCCGCGCGGCGCACGCCGTCGGGCTGTCGGTCTGCGCGGCGCTGCTGGTTGTGTTTACATGGGGGTATACGATCGCGGCGGCGGTGTTGTGAAGGGGGAACTCCTTCAGTCGCGCTGACGCGCGCCAGCTCCCTCGGAGAGGGAGCTCCTTATTGCGTAATTAAGAAAGAAGAGCGCATTGCCGCGCATCTAGCACAGAAGACCTCCCTCTTTGAGGGAGGTGTCTGCCGGAAGGCAGACGGAAGGAGTCGTAACTCCCTCGGTCGCGCTTTGTCGCGCATCTGGCACAGAAGACCTCCCTCTTCGAGGGAGGTGTCTGCCGGAAGGCAGACGGAAGGAGTCGTAACTCCCTCAGTCAGCTTCGCTGACAGACCTTCGGCATTTCGCATGCCTGTTTCCCGCACAGCGGGCGGCAAGCAAAATGCCCTCGAAGAGGGAGCTCCTTATTGCGTAATTAAGAAAGAAGAGCGCGTTGCTGCGCATCTAGCACAGAAGACCTCCCTCTTTGAGGGAGGTGTCTGCCGAAAGGCAGACGGAAGGAGTACCGTGAACCGAAAAAAGATAATCCGCATCATTTTGGCTGCGCTGGCTGTCGCCGCGCTTTTGGCGATGGGCGGCTGTGCGCTTTGGAAAAACGGATTTTTTGAAAAAATCAACTCGGTGGAGGCGCTTCGCGAGGTGATCGCGGGCGCGGGCGTCTGGGCGGGCGCGGTGTATTTCGCGCTGCAAATGATGACGGTCATTGTCGCGCCGATTCCCAGCAACATTTCGATGATGGCGGGCGCGCTGGCGCTGGGCTTCTGGCCGGCGATGATTTTGGGCGTACTGGCGGTGATCGCGGGGTCTGTGATCGTATTTTTGGCGGCGCGGGCGCTTGGGCGGAACGCGGTGCAGCGGTTTCTGGACAAGGGCGTGATGGAAAAATACCTGCCGATCATCGAGGAAAAGCAGGATATGTTTTTGTTTTTGACGATGCTCTTTCCGTTTTTCCCGGATGACGCGCTCTGCATGCTGGCGGGGCTGACGAAGATTCCGCTCGGGCGGTTTGTCGCGATCATGGCGCTGGCCAGGCCGTGGGGGCTGGTCGTCGCGGCGCTGCTGGGCAGCGGGTCGCTCAGCCTGCCGGTTTGGGCGTGGGCGGTCATCGGCGGAGCGGGGCTGCTGATTTTTGCGTTCGCCATGAAATACAGCGCGCAGATCGAGGAAGCGCTGCTCGGGCTTGTGCGGCGGATTGTGCCGAAAAGAAATCGCTCCGACAGAAATTGACAGCGACGGTTGGCAGGAAAAAAGAAGGCGCGCCGCGAAAAACAAGGGAATCACAGCCGATAAGGGGGAACTATCCGCATGATTTACGTTCAATACGACGAGGCCGTTCGCGAAATGGCGAAGGGGCTGACCCGATTCATGGGCGAGGAAGACGCGAAGCATTTTGCCGAAATCTTCGCGGGCAACTCGCTGGACGGCATTTACAGCCACGGCATGAACCGCTATCCGCGATACATCAGCGATATGGAGAGCGGGCTTTGCGACCCGAAGGTGACAAAGGCCGAGAAGGTCGGCGGCTTCGGCGCGCTGGAGGTCTATGACGCGCATTTCGGCGTCGGCCCGCTGATTGCGGAGCAGATGACGGCGCGCGCCATCGAGCTGGCCAAGGCGCACGGCATTGCCTGCGTCGCGCTGCGCAACAACAGCCACTGGCTGCGCGCGGGTCGATACGGCCTGACGATGGCGGACGCGGGGCTGATGGGCATCTGCTTCACCAACACCTGCATGAACCTGACGGCGTGGGGCACGCTCGAGCCCTCCACCGGCAACAACCCGATCACCTTCGCCATCCCGCGCGAAAAGGGCAGTCTGGTGATGGATATGGCGGTGAGCCAGTACGCCTACGGCAAGCTGGAAATCATGGCGCAGGAGGGCAAGATGCTCGATACGCCCTGCGGCTACGACGCGGACGGCAACCCCACCTGCGATCCCCAGAAGATCTGCGAGAGCGGCCGGATGATGCCGATGGCGATGTGGAAGGGCAGCGCGCTGTCCATCATGCTGGATCTCTGCGCGTCGATGCTCTCCGCCGGGCGCACGAGCCGCATGATCGGCCTGATGAGCGACGGCGAAAAGGGCATGAGTCAGGTGTTCATCGCGATTCACCCGGCGGCGGTCGTGGATATGAAGGCCGTGGAGGCGCAGATGGAGGAGACCATCGCCTTCCTGCACAGCCTGCCGCCCATCGAGGGCAGCCGCGGCGTACACGCGCCGGGCGAGGGGCTTGACAGAACGCGCGCGAAGAACCGCGAGAACGGAATTCCAGTTACGGAGGAGACTTGGTGCAAAATTCTGGAACTCGGCAGGGTAAACGGGTAAAAATATGAATGCAAAAGCAGACAAAAAACCGTCGGCGTGATTGACAGAAAACAAAAAACAGTGTATAGTAATATTGTTTATCCAGCTCTGTCTGAAGAGCCGGATCGGAACGCGATATTTTGACGCAGAACGTGCTGCGGACGAAATATAATTTATTATCTGGGAGGATGTATCCATGAAGAAGCTTCTTTCCATGCTTCTGGCGGCGGCCATGCTCGTTTCTGCGAGCGCGATGGCGTTTGCCGAGGGCACGTCTGAGAAGGGAACCATCGTGTATGGTTCTTCCACCGAAATCGGCGGCGACTTTGCCCCCAGCTCCTGGTGGACGAACAACGCGACCGACAAGATGATCCGTGATCTGACCAACGATTACGGCGTCACCGTCACCAATCAGGGCGGCGAGTATGTCGTGAACCCGACCATCGCCAAGAACATCGAGTCCGTCGTCAACCCGGATGGCAGCAAGACGTTCACTGTCACCATCAACGAGGGTCTGACCTACAACAACGGCGAAGAGATCAAGGCGGCCGACTTCCTGTGGGCCGAGGTCTTCGCCTGCTCCAAGGTCGCGATGGATACCGGCGCGAAGCTGACCGGCCACCTGACCTATGTCGGCGGCAAGGACTACTATGACGGCACGGCGACCGCGGTTTCCGGCATTCGCCTGATCGACGATTACACCTTCTCCGTGACCATCCTCGCGGACAAGATCCCGTATTACTACGATCTGCGCTACATCCAGCTGCTGCCGTTCTCCCTCAAGTACTGGCTGGGCGAGGGCGTTGAGCTGAAGGACGACGGCGAGGGCTGCTACATCGCCGGCGACTTCACCAAGGAAGGCATCGAGAAGCAGCTCGAGTATGCCCGCTTCAACGCCGGTGAAGACCGCGTTTCCGCCGGCCCGTACAACCTTGTCGCGTTCGACAAGGGCTCCCTGCAGGCGACCCTGACCATCAACCCGAACTACGCGGGCAACTTCGAAGGCCAGAAGCCGAGCATCGAGAAGATCGTCGTCACCAAGACCGAAGACGCGACCTGGGCCGACGCGCTCAAGACCGGCGCCTTCAACTTCTACGACACCGTGACCGACGGCAACCAGATCAACACGGCGCTGGACATCATCGCCGAGGGCGGCTTTGACTACGTGCAGTTCGACCGTGCCGGCTACGGCATGCTGAACTTCCAGTGCGACTTCGGCCCGACCCAGTTCGAGGCTGTCCGTCACGCGGTTGCCCTGCTGCTGGATCGCAACGAGTTTGCGAACACCTTCTGCCAGGGCTGGGGCGGCGTCGTCAACGGCATGTACGGCACCGGCCTGTGGCAGTATCAGGAGGCCGAAGAGTGGCTGGAGATGACCCTCAATCCGTATTCCTACGATCCGGAAGCGGCCGTCGAAGAGCTGAAGGCTGACGGCTGGGTCTACAACGCCGACGGCAGCGACTATGTCGATGGCTCCGGCGAAATCCGCTACAAGAAGGTCACCGAGGTCGAGGCGGGCACCTACGCGCACAACGTCACCCTCGCCGACGGCACCATCCTGATGCCGCTGATCATCGAGTGGTCCTCTTCCGAGAACAACCCGGTTTCCGAGCTGCTCAACGTCATGCTCGCGCAGGGCACGCAGACCGCTGAGGCCGGCATGAAGATCAACCAGAACGTGATGACCTTCACCGAGCTGCTCAACTACTACTATCGCGACGCTTCCCAGGGCGACAAGTACGCCGTTCCGACCTACGGCATGTTCAACCTGGCCAGCAACTTCATCCCGGCCTACGACCAGTCCTACGAGTGGACGCTCGACCCGGATATGGTTGCGCAGGGCTACAACCTCAACCGTCTGTACAACGAGGCGATGGACGCGCTCACCATGAACATGGTTTACGGCGTGGATTCCAGCAACACGCAGCTGTACATGACCTACTGGAAGGGCTTCCAGATGCTGTGGAACGAGCTGCTCCCGCAGATCCCGCTCTACTCCAACATCTACATCACCGTCTATCCGGATTGGCTTGAGAACTACACGCAGGATTCCTTCTGGGAGTTCCAGCAGGCGATTCTCTACGCGACCGTTGCCGAGTAATTTTTGCTCAGTTCCGATCACAGAATTGGGGGCGGGCGTTCTGCCCGCCCCTTTTTTCCCTACTTTTTTGATTTTGAATGAAACGTCCTTTTGAAGGACAAGCGCCCTGCCCTTGAACACACAAAGGCGGGATGATTCAAGGGCAAAGCACTTGTCCTGCGGATGAAAATATAGATGTCGCGGGCAGGCCGAGCGGTCGTGCCCGTGCATGGCGGTATGAGCCGCACCACAAGAGAGAGAGAAAGAAAAAGAAAGAACACCATAGAGAGGATGGATGAGATGGGCAAATATGTTGCCAAGCGTATCGGATACATGGCGCTTGTGTTTCTCATCGTTTCGTTTTTAATGTATTCGCTGTACAACCTGATCCCGACGGACCCGGCGCGCGCTGAGCTGGAAGCCCAGAAGCAGAGCCTCAAACCGGCGGAGTATGAGCAGTTGTATCAGGAGCTGCGCGCGAAGATGGGTCTTGACGATCCGCTGGTCATTCGCTACATGCGCTGGATGGGGCTTTGGCCGGATGTTGGCGACAACAACGGCTTCAACGGCCTGCTTCAGGGCAACTTCGGCTATTCCCAGTTCTACAAGAAGGACGTGACCGAGGTGATCGTTGACCCGATGAAGAACACGATCTTCATCAACATCTTCTCAACGATTCTGGCGCTGGCGATCACGATTCCGCTGGGCATTTTCTGCGCGGTTCACAAGGGCAAAAAGGTGGATAACACCGTTCAGGTGGTGACGATGCTCGGCTACAGCCTGCCGATTTACATCATCGCCCTGATTTTCATGTTCTTCTTCTGCGTGCTCTGGCGCATCTTCCCGATTTCCGGCACGAAGACCGCGGGCGCGATTTACGCGACCAAGTGGGACGAGTTCATCGACATGCTCTACCACATCACCCTGCCGGTCATCGTTATGACCTTCGCGTCGCTGGGCGGCATGACCCGCTACGTCCGCAGCGCGATGATCGACGCGCTGAGCATGGACTACATCCGCACCGCGCGCGCAAAGGGTCTCAAGGAAAAGGTCGTCATCTATTCCCATGCGTGGCGCAACGCGCTGCTGCCGATCATCACCTCGATCATCGGCTGGTTCATCAGCATTTTCTCCGGCTCGGTCATCATCGAGAACACGTTCTCGCTGAACGGCATGGGCAAGCTCTATTGGGCGGGCCTGAGCAACCTTGACTTTGAGCTGGTGCTCGCGATTCAGATGTTCTATACCATCGTCGCCCTGATCGGCTCGCTGCTGATGGATATCAGCTACGGTCTGGTCGATCCGCGCGTGCGTGTGGACAAGTAAGGAGGAAGAACAATGAGCAACAAGAAAAAAGAATTCTTCCTCGTGCGCTGGGTCAAGCGCTGCTTCCTGCACGAGCGTCCCGAGCTCTCCACCGAGGAAGAGGAGAAGATTCAGACCCCGATGCGCGCGATGGTGAGCAACTTCACCCATCGCCCGCTGGCCATGTTCGGCCTGATCGTGTTCCTCGCGATTTTCGTATTCGTGATGGTCGGCCCGCACATCTGGGTGCTCGATCTCTCCGAGCAGGACAGCACGCTGACCAACCTGCCGCCCTCAAGCAACATGATGCAGGTGCCGAAGGCGCTGCTGGATAACGGCGTGAAGGACATATCCTCCGGCAACACCTATGGCGTCGGCATTGACAACAAGGGCGAGCTGTATACGTGGGGACACACCCGCATCACCGATAAAATCGACGTGGCGAACATCCCGGACGAGATCAAGAGCGCCGATCTGGTGCAGATTGCCGCCGGTACGGATCACGTCGTCGCGGTGGACACGGACGGCGAGGTCTACGTCTGGGGCAACACGCGCCTTCAGCAGGATAAATTCTCCAATGACATGAAGAAGGCCATGAAGGCCGGCGGCGCGGATTGGGACGTGGTGCAGCTCGAAGCGGGCAACCAGTTCTCCGCCATCGTCTGCTCGGACGGCAATCTCTACCTCTGGGGCAACGGCAACATGGCCGATATCAAGATCCGCAGCAAGTATCAGGGCAAGATCGCCAAGGTCGCGCTGACGGATAACGAGTATATCGCCCTGATGACCGACGGCACGGTGGCCTACACCGGCAACAAGGATAAAACCTCCCCGTTCGCCAAGATTCCGGCGGGGCTGAAGGGCAAGACCGTCGTGGATATCGCGTCCACGAGCAAATCCGTCGCGGCCGTGACCGAGGACGGCGAGGTCTATGTCTGGGGCAACGCCGTGAAGGGCGAGGCCAATGTGCCGGCGCTTGAATCCAAGATCGTTCACCTCTACGGCGGCCGCTATCACTACACCGCGCTGCTGGAAAACGGCGATCTGGTTTCCTGGGGCAACAACAAATACGGCCAGATTGACGTGCCTGCCAAGGCGCAGAGCGCGGACAACATCGAAAAAATCTTCGTTTCCAGCTACCAGAACTACGCGCTGGCCAGCGACGGCACGATGTACACGTGGGGGCTCAAGGGCTTTGTGCTCGGCACGGACAGCCTCGGCCGCGACATGCTGACCCGCATCGTCAACGGCGGTCAGGTGACGATGACCGTCGGCGCGATTTCCGTCGTCATCGCGACGATTCTGGGCATCATCTTCGGCGGCGTCGCCGGTTACTTCGGCGGCCGGATTGATATCCTCATCATGCGTATCGCGGAGATCGTCGGCGGCCTGCCGTTCATCCCGTTCGCGATGATCCTCTCCGCCGTCATCGGCACGAAGCTCGATCCGACGCAGCGCATGTACCTGATTATGGTCGTGCTCGGCGTGCTGAGCTGGGTGCCGACCTGCCGCCTCGTGCGCGCGCAGATTCTGGCGCAGCGCGAGATGGAATACGTCACGGCGGCGAAGGCGATGGGTATTCGCGAGCACACGATCGTGTTCCGCCACATCCTGCCAAACGTCGTCAGCCTGCTGATCGTCTCCATGACGCTGGATTTCGCGACCTGCATGTTGACCGAATCCACGCTGTCCTACCTCGGCTTCGGCATTCCGCTGCCGACCCCGACGTGGGGCAACCTGCTCAACGGCGCGAACAACTCCATCGTCATCCAGCAGTACTGGTGGCAGTGGGTGTTCCCGGCTGTGATTTTCGGCATCTGCACCATTTGCATCAACCTGATCGGCGACGGCCTGCGCGACGCGCTGGACCCGAAGGCGCTCGAACGATAAGAAGGAGGGGAAGAATTTATGGCACTGCTTGAAATGCACGATCTGAAAACATTCTTCACCACCAAGCGCGGCGTCGTCAAGGCGGTGAACGGCGTATCCTACAAGGTGGAAGCGGGCAGGACGCTCGGCGTGGTCGGCGAATCCGGCTCGGGCAAGAGCGTCTCCGCGATGAGCATGCTCCAGCTTCTGGATGGCAACGGCTATATCGCCGGGGGCAGCATCATGTTCGACGGAAAGGATCTGACGAAGATGTCCCTTTCCGAAATGCAGAAAATCCGCGGCAACGCGATTTCCGTCATCTTTCAGGAGCCGATGACCAGCCTCAACCCGGTGTTCACCATCGAGCGTCAGGTTTCCGAGCCGTTCATCATCCATCAGGGGCTGAGCAAGGAAGAGGCGCGCAAGAAGGTTGTCGAAATGCTGGCCGACGTCAAGATTCCGAACCCGGAGGTCGTGGCCAAGCAATACCCGCACCAGCTCTCCGGCGGCATGCGTCAGCGCGTGATGATCGCCATGGCGCTGGCCTGTAAGCCGAAGCTGCTGATCGCCGACGAGCCGACCACGGCGCTGGACGTGACGATTCAGGCGCAGATTTTGAAGCTGATGAACGACCTGAAGCGCGAGCACGGCACGTCCATCCTCTTCATCACCCACGACCTCGGCGTTATCGCGCAGATGGCGGACGACGTGGCCGTTATGTACTGCGGTCAGGTGGTGGAAATGGCTCCGGCGAAGACGCTCTTCACCGATTGCGAGTTTTCCCATCCGTATACCGAGGGGCTGATGGTCTCCATCCCGAGGCTGGATACGCCCGCCGGTGTGCGGCTTGAATCCATCCCCGGCTCGGTGCCGCACCCGCTCAATCTGCCGAAGGGCTGCAAATTCGCGCCCCGCTGCAAATACTGCCAGCAGCGCTGCCTCGAGGAAGAGCCGGAGCTGGTGAACGTGACGGAGGAGCAGCAGGTGCGCTGCTTCTACCCCAGAAAGGAGGAGCGCCGTGCAAACCTCAAATAACGAGGGGAAGAAGGTGCTGCTTCGCGTCAGCAACCTCAAGCAATACTTCCCGCTGAAGAAGAAGGGCCTTTACGTCAAGGCCAACGACGGCATTACGCTGGATATCTACGAGGGCGAGACCTTCGGTCTGGTCGGCGAGAGCGGCTGCGGCAAGTCCACGCTGGGCCGCACGCTGCTCCAGCTCTACCGCCAGACGGACGGCCGGACGATGTACTACGGCCGCACGCTGGATGATCTCGCGCCGGTTTACGTCAAAAAGACGCTGCAAACGCTCGAAAAGCGCCGCGAAAAGTGGCACGAGCTGAAAAAGCATCTGGCCAATGTGCAGAAGGAATACGACGCGCTGCCGGACGGCGAGGCGAAGTACAAGAAGCACAACGAGCTGGATAAGGCGGTCAAGGATGAGAACGACGCGCTGCTGGATATGGCGAACCTGATCGGCGGCTTTGTCTGCGTGAAGGACATTCAGGCGGTGCAGAAGCTGTTCCTGGAGGAATACCGCATTTCCAAGGAGCGCGTGAAGGAGATGAACCGCCGCGGCGCGGTGCAGCTCGATCTGGACGACCTGCTCTTTGACATCAAGAAGGCCGAGGAGAACGGCAAGAACACGAGCGGCCTCAAGAGCAAGGAGGCCAAGCTGCGCGCCAGCCTCGCGAAGATCGACGAAAAGCTCGCCGAGCTTGCGCGCCGGATCGGCGACGTCCGCCATCAGCTCGACGCCCAGCGGGCGCAGTACGCGGACGACGCGGAATTTGCGCGCTACGAGGCGCTGCGCGACGAGGGCATCGACCTTGCGCGCCTTGAATACGACGAGATCCGCCAGCTCCGCCGCGATTTGCAGCTCATCTTCCAGGATCCGTATTCCAGCCTGAACCCGCGCATGACGGTGGGCAACATCATCGGCGAGGGTCTGCTGGCGCACGGCTTCTTCAAGAAGAACGACGAGCGCATGCAGGAATACATCATCAAGACGATGGAAGACGCGGGCTTGGCGAGCTATTTCCTGCATCGCTTCCCGCATCAGTTCTCCGGCGGCCAGCGCCAGCGCATCGGCATTGCCCGAAGCCTGGCGGTGAAGCCGAAATTCGTCGTTTGCGACGAGGCGGTTTCCGCGCTGGACGTGTCCATCCAGAGTCAGATCATCAACCTTCTGGCCGATTTGAAGGAACAGAGCAACCTGACCTACCTGTTCATCACGCACGATCTCTCCGTCGTCAAATACATCTCCGACCGCATCGGCGTGATGTATCTGGGCAACATGGTCGAGCTGGCGAACACGCAGGAGCTGTTTGACCATCCGCTGCACCCGTACACCGAGGCGCTGATGGCCGCGATTCCGACCACGGACGTGGAGGAGAACCGCGAGCTGCGGATTCTGGAAGGCGATATTCCCAGCCCGGTCAACCCGCCGCAGGGCTGCAAATTCCACACGCGCTGCGCGCACTGCACGGAAATCTGCAAGCATGCCGTGCCGGAGTGGAAGGAAATGGCGCCGGGCCACTTCGTCGCCTGCCACCATCCGCTTTCCGAGAAGGAATAAGCCATGGGGATGCCGTTTAAGGGGCGGTACGACCGCTTCCGCAAGCTGCAAAAGGAAAGAATGGGCGGGCGGCCGGATGACCGCGCGCCCTGCGACGAGATGGAAAGGGGCGACGGACTGGCGATGCTGATCGCCGCCCTGATTACCATTGTGCCGGTCTGCCTCGTCATGCTGGCGATTTTGGCGCTGGCCGGTTACTTTTTCATTGTCAGATAAGAAAGAGGCTGTCAAGCTCATAAATCTGATATTTCAAGAATAAACCTATGTATTTTCGCCCGAAGGTTTCCAAAGAGGTTTTCGGTTGTTGCTGCCAGTGGCAGAAAAAAACAATCGAAAACGGAAAGCCCTTTGGTGGGGCGATGGGGCAAAGCCCCATATCCAAAAATGCTTAGCGTTTGTTTCCTGAAATGTTTGGTTTTAAGCATGACAGCTTCTTTTTATGCCTCTTTCACGGGCTTATAGCATAGATCGTGCTCGACGCAGGCCCACATATCCATCGCGGGCGTCCAGAGCTGAATCTCGACCGGAACGGAGGCGTTCTGGCCGTTTAAGCAGACGGGCACGAGCATCACCAGATGCAGGCCGCGATAGCCGCTCTTCTTCGGCGCGGCGATGTAATCCCGCGCGCAGACAAACTGCCATGCGGTCGATGCGCGCAGGATATCCGCAAAATGATACACGGCCTCCACGCTGGAGAGCACGACGCGCAGACCGGCGACGTCGTGCAGGCTGGCCGCGCCCTGCGCGTTTTGCGGCAGGCCGCGGCGGAGCAGCTTTTCGCGGATGGACGCGGGCGATTTGAGCCGGAACGTCATCGAGCGGACAGCGAAGGGCGTGTGTTCCTCCTCAAGCTGCATTCGTGCCGCGCAGAGCGAGAGAAACGCGGTCTCCACCGCGGCCTTATAGGGCGCGTAAAACGAAAAATCAAAAGCGGCCTCCTTCGGCGCGCGCATCTGTTGTAGAGCTGAACGCTGCTGCAAGAAAAATCACCTCGAAACGAATCAAATGGGCGGGGCGCGCCCGCGCGATAAGGACAGTATATGCGTCGGTTGTTGCCGGAATACGGCGGGAGACGAACAAAAATGTGAGCGAAGGAAAAAAACGGCGCTCCAAATCCATGGTATGCGCCGCGCGGGAGGAAAATGCCGCGTCGGGTGGTTTTTCGCTGTACAGAACCGCTTTTTTTCAGTATAATAAGACGATGGAAACCAACGCGGGCGCTTCGCCCGAAGGAAGGAATAAGCTATGAACAAGAACTTTGCAGACGACGCGCTGCGCGGTTTGCTGGGGCGTCGCGTGCCCGCATGGGCGCGCTGCGCGCTGGTGCTGCTCGCGACGGCGGTGTTCGCGGTCTTCGCTTACCACGCGCGCTACGCCAAGATCGACGAATTCACCGGCTTCCGCGCGGAGGAATTGATTCGGTTTACGACCGTCGTGCTGGCCGCGCTCTATGCGCTCACGGCAGCGGTGGCGCTGCACATCGGCAGAAGGCTGAATTTCGGCGCGCAGGCGCTGTTCTGCGTGGTGATCGGCGCGATTCTGCTGGCGAAGGTTTCGCTGTTTGACTATGTGAGCGACGATTACGACATCTTCCTGAGCGGCTGGATCTACAGCTATTCCCAGATGGGCATCAAGGAAGGGCTCGGCTCGTACATCGGCAGCGATTACACGCCGCCGTATCTGTACCTGCTGCTGCTGATTTCCAGAGTCAAGAATTATCCGTGGCAGTATCTGGTCAAAATTGTATCGCTGGCGTTTGAGGCACTGATGGCCTACGCCGTCGCCAAGCTGGCGGGGCTGAAGGTTCGGGGGGACGCGGGGCGCGCCGTTCTCTTCTGCCTGACACTGATGCTGCCGACCGTCGTTTTTAACGGCGCGTATTGGGGTCAGTGCGACGTGATCTATACGTCGCTGTGCCTGCTGGCGCTGTATCACGCGCTGCAAAAGCGCAGCGCATGGAGCATGACGCTTTTCGGCATGGCGCTCTCCTTTAAGCTGCAAACGGTGTTCTTCCTGCCGACGCTGCTGCCGCTGTGGCTGCGCAAGGACATCAAGCTGCGCCATCTGGTGCTGATCCCGGCGGCGTATATGGCGATGATGATTCCCGCGTTCTGGGGCGGCAAGTCGCTGCACCACGTGCTGACCGTCTATCTGGCGCAGGCGGGCGGCTACAACGGCATTTCCATCAACGGCCCGTCGCTGTATAATCTGCTGCCCTCGACGATGGACAACGGCATGCTGTACGATTTCTTCGGCAACATGGCGATGGCGCTGGGGCTGGCGATGATGGTCGTCGTCTGCCTGATGCTCTGCCTGAATCGGACGCACATCACGCGGGAGGGGACGCTGCTGGCCTGCCTGCTGGTGCTGGGCGGCGTGCCGTTCTTCCTGCCGAAGATGCACGAGCGCTATACCTTCGGCGCGGACGTGCTCGCGCTGGTGATTGCGGCGTATCGCCCGAAGCGGATGGCGCTGCCGCTGCTGTTCGGACTGGCTTCGTATATCTGCTATACGGGCGGGCTGCCGGGCGACGCGATTTTTGATCTCAAATGGGCGACGCTCTTTCAGGGCGCGGCGGTCGCGCTGACGGCGGCGGCGCTGTATAAGAGCCTGCACGAGGAGAAGACGGAAGCCGTGCTGACGGAGGTGAAGGCGTGATGAACAGGCCATGGATGCGGGACCCGCTTCGCGCGGGGATGGAGGCGCGGGTTCGGGGAACCCAAAGGCTGGCGCTGGGCGCGGCGCTGACGCTCGCGTTTTTCGCGCTGGCGCTCAAGCTCTGCGCCGCGATGGAGGGCGCGGCGGTGATCGCGCTGCTGGTCTGGTATGTGATGACCAAGACCACGGCGGGCTTTGAAATGAAGCTGACAGGCCAGAACGAACGCTTTGCCCGCTTCAGCGGCATCAAGGCCGGCAAGCTGGCGGTGTGGAGCATGGTAGCCTCCGGCGCGATCTGCGGTCTGGTGGGCATGTTTGAGATTTTTGGTCTGCATAAGCGCTTTGTGGAGAGCGTGTCCAACGAATTCTACTTTGACGGAATGCTGGTGGCGATGATTATGCGCTACAAGCCGCTGGGCATTATCCTGATGAGCTTATTCTTCGGTGCGCTGAAGGTGGGCGGCACGGCCATGGAGTCCAAGGTAGGCATTTCCAGCGAGCTGATTATCATTGTGCAGTCCATCATCATTTTCTTTATGGCGGCGGAGCAGGGCATCACCGGCGGCACCGGCAGCGGCAAGTTCAGCCCCGCC
>OLGB01000276.1_pt1 | contig 76537 bp, 54 predicted proteins | sample 1605691 | NCBI WGS metagenome assembly OLGB01 (sample SAMEA3888925, study PRJEB22519) | human gut metagenome | biome: human gut; feature: human-associated habitat; material: faeces | place: Denmark | collected 2010
TGGAATATACCGGAGATTCATTGTTTGTAGTCATGCCGGTCAGTAAAGTTGAAGATTTATTGCCATTTGGGATGAACGGAACGGAGCAACGTTTCGGCGTCAAAGAATTAACATCGAAACATCTGGTCCTGCAATCGGATTATGCCCGGTTGGAATTCAGGAAGTTTTGATTCAACAATTTTTTAATTGAAATATCAACAAAAACAAATAATATATGAAAATGAATTTGAACAAACAACTTTTAGGAGTTTTGCTTGTGGTGCTACTGGGCTCTTGTGCATCACCCAAAAACATTATTTACATGCAGGATGTAGAACCTTTTAGGCAGGGAAATATCGAACAGATATACGAGCCGATCATCCATGAAGACGATTTGCTGGCAATCATGGTGAACAGCCGTGATCCGGAACTGGCATTACCTTTTAATATGCCGATGGTTACTTATCAGTTAGGCACAAATAACGGAACGACTGGTCAGCAGCGTGTGTTGGGCTATTTGGTAGACCGCTATGGTGATGTCGATTTCCCGATTTTGGGTAAGATCCGTGCCTCGGGCCTTAGCCGTATGCAATTAACGGAACTGATTAAGAAACGGTTGGTGGACGAGGATTTGATCAAAGACCCAATCGTAACAGTACAGTTTCTGAATTTTAAGGTTTCTGTCATTGGTGAAGTTAGTCGGCCGGGTAGTTTTACCGTATCAGGTGACCGTATCACATTGTTGGAGGCTTTAAGTATGGCAGGTGACCTTACGATTTACGGTCGTCGCGATCGTGTGGCGGTGATCCGTGAGAATAATGGTAAACGTACGATCCTGTTCCATGATTTGCGTTCGGCGGATATCTTCGATTCGCCCTGCTATTATCTTCAACAGAACGATATCGTGTATGTGGAACCGAACAAGGCGAAAGCGGGCCAGAGTGGCATCAATCAGAACAACACGGTGGGTGTGTGGGTATCGGTCGTATCCCTGTTGACCACGGTTGCAGTATTAATATTCAAATAACAAAAGAGTATAAGAGTGATGAATCCCGAACAAGAAACAAATATGCTTCGTGAAGAGGAAAATGAGTTGAACCTGATCGATATGTATCGTGTCGTACGTGCCAACTGGTACTGGTTCCTGTTATCTGTGGCGGTCTGCTGTGCAGTAGCGGTGCTTTATCTGGGGTGGGCACCTAAAATTTACCAGCGTACAGCAACGGTATTGATCAAGGACGATACGAAAGGAGGCGGCGCAGCCAGTGAGGCTGCCGTTTTTGAGGATTTGAATATGTTCAATATGAAAAGGAGTGTGGATAACGAACTGCTGGTCTTCAAATCGAAACAGTTGATGAAATCAGTTGTCAAACGTCTGGACCTGGATATCAGTTACAGCATTCGTGAAGGGTTGCGTACGGTGGAGTTGTACAGTCATTCACCTGTTGTGGTCCGTTTCCCGGAGGCAAATGAAAACCTTGAATTTGGTTTGACGGTAGTGCCGGTATCAGATAAAGAAGTGAGCCTGTCGGGTTTCTTTTCCGAAGAACTGGAGGAAGAAGGACAGGTGCAGGAAGACCAGACGTTGACTGTGGCGTTGAACGACACGGTATCGACGCCTATCGGAAAAGTAGTGGTAACTCCCAGTTTGTATTATACGGATCTTTATTATGGGAGTGAGATAACAGTTTCTAAAAGCAACCAGGACCGGGTAGCTTTGGATTATAATGAATCTCTGCAGGTTGTGCTAGCGAGTAAAACAGCTACTATTTTGAATTTGTCATTGCAGGACGTTTCTGCATCCCGTGCGGAGGATGTGTTGAATACACTGATTGCTATTTACAACGAGGATGCGATAAGCGACAAGAATCAGGTGATGGTCAATACATCGAATTTTATCAATGACCGCCTGATTATTATTGAAAAAGAACTGGGAAATGTGGATGCGGAAATCGAGGTCTTCAAAAGAGAAAATCAGCTGACCGATATCCATTCGGAAGCTGGTATGTATTTGCAGGAAGGTAGCCAGTACAGCCAGGAAGGACTTGGATTGGAGAACCAGTTGACGCTGGCAAAATATATTCGGGAGTACTTGACTGACCCACATAAGGGAGCCGACTTGATACCTGCCAATACGGGCATCTCGGATGTAAGCTTGGAAAGTCAGATTTCGGAATATAATACCTTGCTATTAAAACGCGACAAGTTGATCGGTAACAGTAGTAACAGGAATCCGGTCGTGATGGACCTGAATAATTCGCTGGGTGCGATGAAGCAGACAATTATCCGGGCGGTAGACAATCTGATCGTAGGTTTGAATATAAAAATAAAGAACATACGTGAACGTGAAGTGCAGACGACCCGTCGTATAGCAGCTGTCCCGACTCAGCAAAAGTACGTGTTGTCGGTTGAACGCCAACAGAAGATCAAGGAGGAACTTTACCTTTACCTTCTGAACAAGCGGGAAGAGAATGCCTTGTCGCAGGCGATCACGGAGAGTAATGCCCGTATTATCGACCCGGCACAGGGTAGCGAGAAACCAGTGGCACCCAAATCGATGCTGGTTCTTTTAGCAGCCTGTGTGTTGGGGATGGTGGTTCCTTCGGGTATTCTTTGGGTACAGTTGACGATGAACACGACGGTACGTTCAAGGAAAGATATAGAGGATAACCTGTCTGTTCCGTTCCTGGGTGAGATTCCTTCGCGTAACCGGAAAGACAAGAGTGAAATCCTGGTGCATGAGAACGGTCGCGACGGTGTCTCGGAGGCATTCCGTATTGTCCGGACGAATATGGAATTCATGCGTGTAAAAGCAAAAGATCTGAAAGTGGTGATGTTTACCTCTTCAAATTCGGGTGCGGGGAAAACTTTCGTATCAATGAACCTGGCGATGAGTTTTGTTCTAACGAATAAAAAGGTGATCCTTGTCGATACTGATATTCGTAAGGGTACCCTTAGCGCCCGCATCAGCCACGCTGGTGCGGGATTGACGCACTATTTGTCGGGGAGGGTGGATGATGTGGATAAGATCATTGCACCATCGGGCATCAACGACCGTTTGGACGTAATCCATGCAGGTCCTGTGCCCCCTAATCCTTCAGAGTTACTTCTGAGTAATCGCTTGGAAGAATTGGTAAATACGTTGCGTGAGCGTTATGATTATGTGATTTTGGATAATGTGCCGGCCGGTATGGTAGCAGATGCCACGATCGTGAACCGCGTGGCTGACTTGACGGTTTATGTGATTCGTGCAGGGTTGATGGATCGCCGTCAGTTGCCGGAAGTGGAAAAGTTATATAAACAGGAGAAGTTTCGCAATATGGCGGTGATACTGAATGGTATCAATATGAAACGTGCCGGTTATGGTTATGGGTATGGGTACGGTTATGGATATGGCTATGGTTATGGAAACGAAAAATCTCAAAAACATAAGAAATGAATAAAATTGTTCGACAAATGTTGATCTGCTTGTTATGGGTGGTTTGTGTATCAACGGCTTACGGTCAGCACACGGAGGATGCGTCCGTTGATACGCTAAAGCAGTCTTCCCGGGAGCAGCAAATGCAGGCCCGTTTGGAAAACTATGTACAGTTATTGTCAACGCGTAAAAAGCCTGAAAGGCCCCGGGTGATGGTGATGCCTGTGATGGGGTTCCGTACTTCCCAGATGTCGTACGGTTTGATGGTTGCTGCAATGAGACGCACGGGGGGATATATAAAAGCGAAATATAGTTTCAGCAATACTCCTTCGGATGATTTCGAATGCAACGATGTCGGGATGTCGGGTGAAGATGGTGAGGTACAGTGGTACACGGGTAAGACGGAAAAAAGCCGCTTGTCTGTCACAGGGGGGATCGTACAACGCCTGTGGAAACCGTTTTATCTGTATGCCGGAGTAGGGTACGGCACACGTACGCTGGTCTGGGAAACGGTGGGAGGCAAGTGGGGTAAAAACAAAGACCATTCCCTGGAGGGTGTGGAAGCTGAGATCGGAGGAATCCTGTCTGCCGGACCAATGGTATTTTCGCTGGGTTTGCAAACGAACAGCTTTAAATATCTGGAGGGAAATTTGGGAATTGGAGTTATTTTTTAATCGATGAACCGAAAAAACAGAAGAGTCCATGAATCTATTGAAGTATATATTGTTTTTTCTTCCTGCTGTGTTGATGTTGGGAAGTTGTGAAAAGGACGCCGAACCTGAAGCCATATCGATCGGCATGCAGTTGGAGGAACCGCAGCATATAGGGCGAACGTATGTCAGGTTGAAAGGGAGCGTGACGAGTCAGATACCGTTAAAAGAGACTGGTTTTCTTTGGTGGAAGGCGGGTGACCGTGATCATGCCTCGGAGGTCGCATGCCGGGATTCTTTATCATTTGGCATGCAGGTGCTGCTGGAAGAACTGGATGCGGATGCGTCGTACGAATATTGTTTGTATGCGGGTAACGGTACGGATCGTCTGACAGGGCAGTCGGGTAGTTTTAAGACGTTGTTGTATGGTGAGCCTTTGTTGTCGGACCTGTCGGCGGACGAGGAGGTCGCTAACCGTTTCACCTTCCGGGTGAAAGATGATGGAATAGATGGTACGGGGACTAACTTGTTATCGAAAGGTGTCTGCTGGAATACAGAGGGCAACCCGACGGTAGACGACCGGAAGCTGGAAGCGGAAGGTGAGGAGGCTGCGTTTTCCGTTTCCATTCCGGACCTGGAAGAGAACACGACCTATTATCTGCGTGCTTTTGCATTAAACGATAGTTCGTATCTTGCTTACAGTCCGGAAATAAAGATTCAGACGGGCAAAACATTTCCGAAGGTCGGCTGTATCCTGTTGTCTGATTCACTGAAGAAGGAATTTCGTGCTACACTGGAGGACAGCGGAGGTGCTGAAATCATATCGAAGGGTTTCTGCTGGAATACGACTGGTACGCCGACGGTGGCAGATGAGAGGGAGACAGCGGATAAAGAGTTTACTGCCGTGTTGTCGGGATTGAATCCCAATACGGTTTATTATGTACGTGCGTTTGCCGAGAATACATATGGTGTGGGTTATAGTGAGGAGTTGGTGGTCAATATTATATCGCTGCCGGTAGTGGGGGCGGTAGAACGTATTGATCCGGATAACAATGTGTTCCGTTCCGTATTAGTGACAGATGGTGGAAGTGAGATAACGGAAAAAGGTTTTTGCTGGAACATGACGGGAAAACCGTCGGTGGAGGATCATGTAGTTGTGGCTGATGATGATTTTATGGCTACGATATCAGAAATGGAATCGGGTACTTACTATATACGTGCCTATGCTGTCAATAAAGCAGGTGTCGGTTATGGTGAAGAGTTGAGTGTGTCGATTCATGTGCTGACGGTTCCGGTACTTGACAGGGTTCGTATTGTTGATTGGGAAACCAACCGGATACAGTGTTCAATACTGAATGCGGGAGGCAGTAAAATAACGGCTAATGGTTTTTGCTGGAGTACGCATGAATATCCGGATGTTTCGGATAATCTGTTGGAAGCGGATGATGATTTCATGGCAGTTATGGGTACTATGTATCCGGGTGTTTACTACATAAGGGCTTATGCGAGTAATAAGATAGGTACGGGGTATAGTCGTACGTTGGTGTTGGATACGCGTACAGTTCCGGTTGTGGATGAAATAGAAGTATTGGATGCTACAACGTATACATTCCGTTCGAGAGTGCTGGACAACGGTGGCGGGAATATAAGTGAATGCGGATTCTGTTGGAATACGGTCGGTGAACCGAACATCTGGGATTATAGTGTGCAGGCGGATAGTGATTTCACGGCAACGCTGGGTGATTTGTCTCCGGGTGTCTATTACATCCGTGCCTATGTGATTAATGAAAAAGGTGTTGGTTACGGTCCTGGATATTCGATTATAGTCTCTCCTGAGGGTGTGGATTAAGAAGTAAAACAGAAAGAGTCTTTTTGAAACTTGCATATTATTTGTGCTCTGCGATCTTTATCATTCTTACCATTATTTTGTCACTGAAGAATCCGGCTGTCTGCTGGTAGGCTTCAGGGAGGACTCCGTTACTTTCATTGTAAAAGAGGTATGGAATAAGGAACCTGTCGGCTTGCCGGAAGTGGATGGGCTGTATTCTGAAATGCAGCGTATCGGGGAAATGTGCGGCTGTAGCCAGTTCCGTGTCCTGGCTCATGGCGGTTATCTGCCGGAGGCACTTTCCTTTGAACTGCATGGACTGACTGTTTCGGATGAAAGCTATCTGAAAAGTCTGGAGACAGGAAAGCATATTGAACTCTTTTCACATAATGAAGCGGCTTACCGGGCCATCGAGGAAGGATTCAAAACAAACAGGATCGGAGCGGTTGTACAGGCGACCGGAACAGGAAAGTCCTACCTGATTGCCCGCTATATCGTCAATCATTCGGAAGATGATATAGTGGTTATTGCTCCTAATGTTACGATTATCGCCGAGATCAAAAAAGCAATTGGCAGGACAATGCCGCATGTTGCCTACCGGACTTTCCAGGCATTAGTCCTGAATCGCGGTACGGCCGGTGAGCTTAAAGCGGATCATATTATTATCGATGAGTTCCATCATTTCGGGGCGGAGGTATGGGGTAAAGCCGTACAGGAAGTCATTGATAACAATCCGGAGGCCCGTGTACTGGGAATGTCGGCAACCCCGATACGTCCCGAAGAGATGCTTGATACGGTAGAGGTCTATTTCAAGGGAAACCTGTTCCATGAACTGTCTTTGTCTATGGCCTGGTATTATAAGATACTGCCTGTACCTGTCTTGGTGCAGAGCATATTCGATCTGAATAACCAGCTGGATAAGGTACAGCGTATGCTGAACAGGAGTGACTGTACATCAGAAAGGCGCAAGCATATTCAAGACAAGATAGACTTTGCCCGACTGGATTTTCGCGGTTCATTGAGTGCATCGGAACTGATCCGGCGTTATCTTCCGAAAGAGGTAAAGAAAATGCTTGTCTTCTGTAAAGACAAGGAGGATCTTCAGCATATGATTCCCGAAGTCTCGAACTGGCTCGGACAGGCAGGCTTTGAAACGGAAACATTTGAGATCCATAACGGGCTGAGTAACCGGGAGAATGAAAAGACATTGCGTCGTTTTCGTAGGGAAACGGGAAAACTGCATGTCCTTTTCTCCATAAACATGTTGATCGAAGGGTTGCATGTGGAAGGAGTAGATGCTGCCATGTTCCTGCGTCGGACGGAATCGTATGTGGTTGCCTTGCAGCAGTTGGGCCGTTGCCTGAAAGCGGGTTCGGACCGTCATCCGGTGGTACTAGACTTCGTCAATAACCTTTCGGGGCGTTCTGTTTATGAAGCTATGTCAAGGGAGTTGGCTTATCATCCGGCGATCCGTGCCCCAAAGAGCTTTAAAGGCTTTATGGAGTTTGAGGTAACTGGATTCCTGTCTGATATCCGTGCCCGTGTGGATGATATGCTGGCGGAGTTGGATGCGTGGCCTGTGATGTATGAACGTTTGATCGAATATAAGGAGCGTGAAGGACGTTGGCCGCAGGCAGCCGAAGGGAAGCTGGGAAATTGGTGCAATACCCAGCGGATTGCCCGGAAGAAAGGGACGTTGTCGGAAGATTATATCTCGCAGCTGGACCGGATCGGTTTTGAATGGGAGGTGCAGGACAGCCGCTGGATGAACTGCTTTGAAGAACTGAAAGCATTTATGGCTGTAGAACACCGCTGTCCCAAACGTGGTGAAAACAAACTGAATACCTGGTGCAATACCCAACGCCAGGCACGAAAGAAAGGTCTCCTTTCCAATGAAAGAATCCGGTTGCTCGATTCGATCGGCTTCTGGTGGGAACAGGATCTGGATTCGCTCTGGGCGGAGAACTGGCAGCAGGTACTTATTTATTACAAGAAACATAAACGCTGGCCCAAAAGCAATGAAGGCAAAGCCGGCAGTTGGTGTAACACCCAGCGCAAGAACCGGAAACAAGGTTTACTTTCGGCTGAACGCATCGCCCGGATGGATGCCGAAGGTTTTATCTGGACTATCGATGATGTCTGGATGGAAAACTATGAAAAACTACAACAATTCTTCTCTGAAAACAACCGCTGGCCAACCGCCCGTGAGAACAAGCTGGGCAGTTGGTGTTTCGTACAGCGCAGAGCCTTGAAAAAAGGCGAACTCTCCTCTGATCGTAGGAGTCTGCTGGATAAGATTTCTTTCCCCTGGAGTTTGAGGTAAATTTCCAATAATACTTTCCTATTAGTCAATGGCGACATCCTGCCATTCCCCTTTCACCAATTCACGGGTAGATTTAAACCCGATCTCTTTCAGCAATTTGAATGCCTTTTCCCGTCCGTCGTTTACCAGGTCAGGATAATGGCAGTCGGAATTAACCATCACGGGGATGTTCATCTCTTTCAGTAATCCGAGGTACTCTTTCCGGGGAAATAGCTGTTGCTTTTTTTCCAGATTTTTGGTGTTTATTTCAACCATCAATCCTTTTTCAGCTATCAGGTCGAGGGTTGCTCTGAACGGTTCCTGATACCAGGCTGCGTCAAAAGAGAAACCTTCGCATTTGTGCCCGTTCATATATATTTTATCCATATGGCCGACAATATCGATACCGCCGGCTTCTATCATTTTTAGTGTCGAATCATAATAACGGGTTACCAACTTGCGGATATCTCCTTCAAAATAACGTTCTACCGATGCTTTATAATCAGCGAAGGAACCGTCGATACAGACCATATTCTCTTCACTCAGATGTTCCGAGATAGGAAGGAAATGGATGGAGCCGATGCGGTAGTCCAACGGAAGTTCCTGGAAATAAGGGACGGATGGGTTGTAGGTTTCATCCAGATAATCAATTTCCAGGGCTGTATATATTTCTAACCGGTCGCTGTATTTCTTTTTCAGCCGGTCTATTTCAGCCAGGTATTCGGGCATGTCGTTTTTCGACATGTTCCAGAAGGTCTCGAAGGGCAGGGGGGAGTGTGATGAAAATCCATACGCCCGGAAGCCATGGGATATAGCGAACTTTACAAAGTCTTCAGGCGTACTGCGCCCATCACAGAATGTACAATGACTGTGATAATTACTAAGTTGCATAAATATTCTATTGTCGATTGTTTTAGGAATACAAAGATAGAAAATCTTTCTGAACATATTGACCGGGACTGTTGTTTAATAGTTGAGAGATTGTTAAACAGGTGATAATTTATAAGAGATATGAACAGACGAGAAAGATTGGAACTGGAGGTTTCGAATATCCAGTCGAAGATAGATAATGCTCCGAAAGATATTCCTTCCCATATTTTAGATTCGTGGAGGAAAGATATAGTCAGTCTGGAGTTTGAGTTGAACAACCTTGTCGATAGCGAGGAAGATAATAATTACTGATAGGTATATTTATAGGTTAATAGATTGTTTTAGGAAGAAAAGAAGCGGAACATCCCCATGTTGCCGCTTCTTTTTTTCAATCTTTTATTTGATGACATTCAGCTCTTTACCAACTTTGATAAATGCTGCAATGGCTTTATCCAGATGTTCTTTTTCGTGGCCGGCAGACAACTGAACGCGGATACGGGCCTGGTCTTTCGGAACTACCGGATAGTAGAATCCTGTTACATAAATGCCTTCTTCCTGCATTTTTGCAGCAAAGTCCTGAGACAATTTGGCATCATACAACATTACGGCGCAGATAGCAGACTGTGTCGGTTTGATATCGAAACCGGCAGCCAGCATCTTATCGCGGAAGTAAGAAACGTTGTTCATCAGCTTAGTATGCAGTGCGTCGCTTTCTTTCAGAATCTTGAACATTTCCAGACTGGCTCCAACGATAGCCGGTGCTACTGAGTTAGAGAACAGATAAGGACGTGAACGCTGGCGGAGCATGTCGATAATTTCTTTTTTACCTGTAGTAAAACCACCCATAGCGCCACCGAATGCTTTACCTAATGTACCTGTGAAAATATCTATTTTTCCATATACATTATATTGTTCTGCCACACCGCGACCTGTCGGACCGGCTACACCGGCTGAGTGAGATTCGTCGACCATGACCAGTGCATCGTATTTTTCTGCCAGTTCGCAGATCTTGTCCATCGGAGCAACGTTACCGTCCATAGAGAAGACACCGTCTGTGGCGATGATGCGATGACGCTGTGCCTGAGCTTCCTGCAAGCAACGTTCCAGGTCAGCCATATCGGCGTTGGCGTAGCGATAACGTTTTGCTTTACACAAACGTACACCGTCAATGATGGAGGCGTGGTTCAACGCATCGGAGATGATGGCATCTTCTTCGCCGAACAACGGCTCGAACAAACCACCGTTTGCATCGAAACAGGCGGCATACAGAATCGTATCTTCTGTTTTGAAATAATCGGAAATAGCGGCTTCCAATTCTTTGTGCAAATCCTGTGTTCCGCAGATGAAACGAACGGATGACATACCGTATCCGTGAGAATCCATGGCATCTTTAGCTGCTTTAATCAGACGCTGGTTGTCTGACAGACCAAGGTAATTGTTGGCACAGAAGTTTAAAACATTACTTCCGGCATTTACTTTAATGTCGGCTCTTTGTGGCGTAGTGATAATACGCTCGTTTTTGTACAATCCGGCTGCTTTAATGTTAGCCAGTTCCTGTGTAAGGAAATCTTTCAGTTTACCGTACATAACTTTGTTTTTTGTTAGTATTTTTGAATCAAGTAGACTATTTAGTTAACAATTGATAGTTGAAAAGTAACAGTTAGTTCGTTTTTGTTACAAAGGACTGTCAACAGTTAATAGTCAACTCTCAACTGGTGAAGCAAAGGTCATATTTTTTTTTGAATATTAGCATGAAAAAACACAAGAAAATCGTGCGGGAACAATTTTATTCTCTATACCTTTGCCGCAGAAAAAACTTAAAAGAACAATAAAAACGCAATGAAGAATGTATTAATTATCGGTTCTACCGGTCAGATCGGCTCAGAGTTAACCATGGAGTTGAGAAAACGTTATGATGGCGACATCGTAGCAGGTTATATATCCGGAGCAGAACCCAAAGGTGAACTATTGGAATCAGGACCTTCTGCACTTGTTGACATAACAAATGAACAGCAGATCGCCGAGACAGTGTCTAAATATAAGATTGACACAATCTATAATCTGGCTGCATTGTTGTCTGCCGTTGCTGAAGCAAAGCCTCAGTTAGCCTGGAAGATCGGTATGGGTGGATTATTCAACGTACTGGAAGTAGCACGTGAAATGAAATGTGCCGTATTTACTCCGAGTTCTATCGGTGTATTCGGTAACAACACTCCGAAAGACAAGACTCCGCAGGATACGATCCGTAACCCACGTACGATGTATGGTGTGACTAAAGTTTCCGGCGAGTTGTTGAGCGACTATTATAACATCCGTTTCGGTGTGGATACACGTTCGGTTCGCTTCCCGGGATTGATTTCTTACGTAACTCCTCCGGGTGGTGGTACAACTGACTATGCAGTGGATATTTATTATTCAGCCGTAAAGGGTGAGAAGTTTGAATGTCCGATCGCTGCCGGTACATTTATGGATATGATGTATATGCCGGATGCATTACATGCTGCTATCCAGATTATGGAGGCCGATCCTACACGTCTGCAACACCGCAACTCATTCAATATTGCTTCTATGAGTTGCGATCCGGAAATTATAGCAAACAATATCCGTAAATATATTCCTGACTTCCAGATGGAATACAAGGTTGATCCGTTGCGTCAGGCGATTGCTGATTCATGGCCCAATTCATTGGATGATACTTGTGCCCGTGAAGAATGGGATTGGAAGCCGACTTACGATCTGGATACAATGACTAAAGACATGATCGCAAAACTGAAAGAACGTTTCGGTAAATAACAAATATAAGAGGTTTGTTGATGGGAGGGGATATCCGGTTTAGGATGTCCCCTTTATTTTTAAGTGGGGTGGGTAATAAAGTTTCCTGTAAAGGATACTTTATTTTATATGTTTTAGAGCACGTTTTGGCTAAATAATGTTAATGCGAGGCGTTTTTCTTGCAAATATTATGCTGAATAACATAAAACCCCTATATTTGCACTGTGTTTTTCATGGTATTAGATTTAAGGTTAACAATGAAGATTGGCTGTCCGTGATGGATAGCCTTTTTTTGTTTATATGTGTCTGGATTTGCTATTTCGTAGAAACCATGTTACTGTATTTTTTCGGGTATCCTGAGAGGATTGCCAGTAAAGCGCCGAATCCCAATAAATAAGGATAGTATAGGTACTGCATAATCTCGAGAGGGGAGACCTGGCCTAATCCTGAAGCCATTAGCAACTGTGCCCCGTAGGGGATGATTCCCTGAATGAAACAAGAGAAAATATCCAGAATACTTGCGCTGCGGCGTGGGTCGACTTTGAAACGATCTGCAATATCTTTTGCGATCGGTCCCGCCATGATCAGGGCAATCGTATTGTTTGCCGTACAGAGATTGGCAAAGCTGACCAATGCGGCGATACTCATTTCCGCTCCTTTGGAGGAATGGATGCGGGAAGTCAGTTTGAGGATGATCCAGTCGATACCTCCATTGTAACGAATCATTTCCAACATGCCTCCTGCCAGTAAAGTGACGATAATCAGTTCACCCATATTGGTTATACCGAGTCCCATCGAAGCTGTCCAGCCCCATATGTCGAAACCTCCCGTCAGCAATCCGACAATGCCGGAGAGCAGGATACCGATAAATAAGACCAGCATTACATTGACTCCGCAAATGGCGGCGACAAGGACTACCACGTAAGGAACCACCTTTGTCCATTCGATCGCTCCGGCTGTGTAATTGCTGTCGATACCGCTTCCAACCAATACATATATTATACCTGTAATAATAGCGATGGGGAGAGCGATACGGATGTTCACTTTAAACTTATCATTCATGTTACATCCCTGTGTTCGGGTGGCAACGATCGTAGTGTCGGATATGAAAGACAGATTGTCGCCGAACATGGCTCCGCTTACAACCACTCCGAGCATCAGGGCATCGGGCATTCCCGTCTTATCGGCAATACCTACTGCCACTGGGGCAAGGGCAACAATTGTACCTACGGAGGTCCCGACTGAAATAGATATAAAGCAGGCAGCCAGGAATATACCGGCAGCCAACAGGTTTCCGGGCAGGATCGACATCGCCAGATTGACGGTCGCATCTACAGCCCCCATCGCTTTGGCTGTCTGGGCAAACGCCCCGGCGAGAATAAAGATCAGTACCATCAGCATGATATTGCTGTTGGCAGCTCCGCGGCAGAATTGTTCGATACGGTTGGACAGTTTTCCTCCCTTGGATATGGCGATAGCAACGACAGATGATATGACAAAAGCTACGGTGATAGGCATCTTATAAAAATCGCCTGCCAATATGGATACGACCAGATAGGTGAGCAGGAATACCAGTAAAGGTATGAGTGCCCAGGCATTAGGCGCATGATTTAAAGGAGAGTTAGAAGGAGAATCGCAACGCAATACGCACCCCTCCTTTCTTTATATTCGGTTCATCCAGATAGGTAAGCCGTCGGTAATAATCTATACGAAGAATCTTGAAGATGTTTTCCAGGCCGACGCTTGCTTCCATATAGGGTGTTTTGCCCAAAGGACGTGTGCCGTCGGGCAGGAGGAACAGATTCGGTGTCAAGGCCGGATTGTTTTTATCCGTCAGTCCTCCGTAGATACCATTGAAAGAGATTACTTCGCGTAACCTTAGCCATTTGATACCCGGGATACGGTTTAATATCCAACCTTTTAAATAATAAGTTGCATTGAATGAAACATATTGGTTTGTCACAAACTCCAGGGCATTCATCATGTGGAATGCTTCCGGCTGGATAGTAATTGACTGGTTGGTATTCGGCAGGATCAGCAGCGGGAAAGGTACTTTGTTCCATACTTTTCCGGCTTTCAACTGCGTATCGATATGCCCGAACGAGGATAACCAGATACGTTTTTCCGCACTGACTTCCGTATGATTGTAGTTATATTCTCCACCCAGTACCCCTTTGATACCCAACTGATGTGACAGTTTGAAGATAGGAGCATCCTTCGACAGGTTGAAGACCGATTCTTTTCCGGAGCGTCCGTCGTAAGAGCGTTCACCGGGAGCGAAACGGAGTTGTGTTCCGATTTCAGAGGTTGTAATATCCTTTTTTTGAATCAATGTGCCGTCTGCTTCTTTCTCGATATATTTGAGCGTTCCGGCAGCCTGGTTATTCTGGTTATAGACCCATGACCTCCACGTAAGGCCGTTCAGCCATTCCTTTTCGTACTGGAACATGGATTTGCGGATATACTGCATTTTAGTTACAGGTTCGCCTACTTTCCAGGCAACAAAGATGTTATCCTTGCTGGTGAAAAGGAAATCCTGTCCGGGGGTATATACGTCATATTCCTGGATAAAGGATAAATTATTGACCGGACTTTCTCCTTCGTGGTATAGTTTTTTGTTGAAGCTATGTGTCAGTTTTACATTGTATTTCAGTTTACGGTCGTTCGTTCCGTAGGCGAGATATCCGCTGGCGAACCAGTAAGGATTCAGGTTGGCTGTCGTCATACCGCCGATACGTAAACGGACACCTTCCAGACTGTTACCGCTGATTGTCGTGTTCATCGGACCGAAGTCGAATTTGGTGGATTTCTTATCGCCGGCTGTCGGGATATATCCGGATATAAGTATTTCTGCTGTTTTGATGATTACATTGAATGCCGGGACTTTCCGGAGTTGGGCCAGCAGGTCGTCCAAGGCGTTTTCTTTTTCTTTCAGAGGCACATGGCGGTTGTTTATCCAGAAGGTATCGGGCTGTTCGATTGCCACAGGTAATGTATGGAGTGAACCCAGCAGGTTGAAAACGGAGTCTGCTTTCGCCTGTTCTATGTTGAAATTGTATTTGTCGTAATTCCTGAGTTGGTGCGCATAGAGCTGCTGGGCACCTTTTACCAGGTAGAAATTGACATAGGTGTTTTCGTTCTTTACTACCCAGGTGCTGTCCGGCATCCGTTCGAATTCCTGTTCGATGCGGAGTTTGTCCACCCAGTTCAGGTTGATATTGGCGGGGGTGTTCAGCAGGAATTTTTTTAAGGCATAATTACCGTCAAGAGTGATGTATAACCTTCCGGTAAAACCGTAACTCTGGCTGTTGACCGGAACGAAAGCCAGGTCGACACATTTATCGCCTCCTATATCGAGGGTATCCATGATATAGTATTTATAATAGCTGGTAGCCAGGGTGGAGGACAAGGGGCTGACGAAACGGTTCAACAGGATATTGATATTATTATCGAAGATGTTGATGCCCTGAAATATCTCTTCCAGGTTGGAGGTGATGCCCCCGCCGTCATCCAGAGTCTGGTCGACGCCTTGCATACGTTTGCCTTTGACAATCGTTTTTTCTGTTTTCGGATGTTTCCGGTAATATCTATCTGCAATTGTTTCACGAACGGAAAGGGTCAGGATGGGTTTACCGTTAAATTCGGAACTGTCCAGGTAGTTCTTGATGAATTTGAATTTCTTCATGAACTTGTTTTTCTCGAAATCCGGGTTGAAGTCATCCAGGGAGAGAGAGAGTTTTTCGTATACCTCGGTTTGATATTCGTCCTTGGCTTCGATGCGGTTGTCGTTTTTGTGTTCGATTACTTTCTTAATCAGTTCGACGGCCGGATTGTCTTTACGGGAATATTTTTCTCTTTTGGGTTTGACGATAACTTCGGATATTTCGAAGGCGGTAGGACGAAGGTCAATGGTAAGCCCGTCATTCTTCTGTCCGGTTTTCAGGTCGAGTATTTTAGTGTCGTATCCTAATGATGCGACAGCCAGCTTGTTATAACCTTTATCGTTCTGTAAGGCGAAAGCCCCGTTGTCGTCGGTCATTGCCCCAATGGTTGAACCGTCAAAATAGACGGAAACAAAAGCCAAAGGTTCTCCGGTTATTGAATCCTTTACGATACCGGATGCAGAGGTCATGCTTTGCGCATATAAAACGGCAACACCGGTCACTGCCTGCAACAGAACCAATAATACTATTAAGTGAATTCTTTTTACCATGAAACTAACGTTATTCCTTCTCGGATAATGCAGTTGGCAAAGGTAAGCTTTTTCCCCGTAGGAGCGGAGTCAGCCTTATTAATAATATTTAATCAAGGAGGATGCAGGAGCCGTTTACAACGACTTTATATTCTCCCTATTTACCGGATTCTTGCCTTCCGGTGTGTATAAATGATCGATGCGGGAAGCGTATGCTTTTTCTACTTTTCCACGGACAATCTTCATTGTACTGTTAACCATGCCGTTTTGTTCGGTGAACGGTTCGGGCAAGACGGCAAATGTGGTGGGTAGCCAGCGATCGGGGAACATAGATGACAAGTCACCCCCTTTACGGAAACGGTCGATCTGTTTTTGGATGATACGGATGGCTTCTTCTTTTCCTTTTTCCGTATTCAGATCGAGTTGCAGGTGGGAGAGATGTCTTTTCAGATGGTCTTTGTTCGGTACAACCAAGGCAACCGTATAAGGATTCTGGTTGTTGTAAAGCAACAGTTGGTCGATGCAGGAAGAATGTTCAACCAATGCTTCTTCGATACCTTCCGGACTGTATTTTTCGCCATCGCTACCGATCAGCAGGCTTTTGAAACGGCCTAATACATATAATAAGCCGTCTTTACCCATATATCCCATATCCCCGGTGTAAAGCCAACCGTCTTTAATGGTTTCGGTCGTAGAAGCCGGATTTTTCCAGTATCCAGCCATGACATTTTCTCCGCGGATAACAATTTCGCCTTTTTCTCCGAGGGGAAGTTCTTTACCTTCCTGGTCGCATATTTTCAGGTCAAGCGGTTGAACCAGTACGCCGCTGCTTCCAAACCTGTGGTGGCGCGGGCCGTTGGTCGAGATGACAGGGGTTGCTTCGCTAAGCCCGTACCCTTGATACATCGGCAGGCCGATGGCATAATAGAACTTTTGTAAATCCTTATCCAGCAGGGCACCGCCGCCGATAAAGAACTTCAGTTCGCCGCCAAAGTTTTCACGGACTTTAGAAAAGATGATACTATCGAACAGGCTTACAACCGGCTTTAGCAGGAACCGCCAGCCACGACCTTTGTCATCGCCGCCATCCCCGTTATAGGTATATGCCACGTTCAGTCCCATGTGGAACAGACGGTTGACCATGTTACCCTGCGCCCGGATGCCTTGTTCGATATTCTTCTTGAAGTTCTTGGCAAGGGCCGGGACACTCAATATTAAATACGGCTTAAATTCCTTGATGTTTACAGGGATATTCTTTAACGTCTCCATACCGGTTCTTCCCACCTGTACGGTAGCTACCGAAGCTCCTTTATACATAAATATATAGAAGCCTACCACATGGGCAAAGCAATGGTCGAGCGGAAGGATAACCAACGTGCGCCAGGTATCGTCGATATCTACGCAGGTAAGTGATTGCTCCACGTTAGCCGTGTAATTGCGATGAGTGAGGATAACGCCTTTCGGGTCGGCAGTTGTTCCGGAGGTGTAGGTGATTGTGGCATAATCATCGTTGGTAAGCGATTGTCCGATTGCCAGAAACTCTTCCAACGGATGCGCACTGAGGTATTCTTGCCCCATTTCTATTACTTTAGAGAGGGGAATTTCTTTTTCCTGATATTCTTTTTGGTCGTCGAAGATGATGATTTGCCGGAGCAACGGCAGTTTATCGACGATAGAACGTATTTTTTTCAACTGGTTGCCGGATACCATAATATATTTTACATCGGCATGTGTCAGACGGAACAACAGGTCGTTTGCCTCTTCCAGTTTGATAGAGAGGGGGACGTTGGTGGCTCCGGCGTAGAACATCGCCAGTTCGCCGATGATCCAGGCGTTGCGGCCTTCGCTGAGCAGGGCCATGTTGTCGCCTTTCATTACTCCCAGGGCAACCAGTCCGGCGCCCAGCGTGTAAACCTGTTCCCTTACCTGTGTGTAGGTGGTAGGCTCAAATTTGTTTGTTGTCTTTTCCCATAAGAACGGGTTGTCGGGATATTGTTTCACCGAGTTTTCAAAAAGGTCTACCAATGTTCTTTTCATGACATCTTCATTTTATCCAATTAGCTTTATATTGTCGGAACTGATAATCTCCGCGTTGTTTGTGCCTCTTATAATAATGCCATAGTCCAGATAAAAATCGTTTATGGCATCGATACTGAATATCGTACTATTGAATGCAGATAGTAAATTGGGAAATGAAACGATAGCGTATACTTCTTTTTCCTGAGGTAAAATGCATTTATCTTTAAAGAATTGAACGGTCTGCTTTATTTGCTCAATCATATTATTCGGATAATCGTTTCCTTTCCTGAAAGCAGCGATCTCGTTTTCTGCATATTTCATTTCTACAAAAAGAACCCAATCTGTATCTTTATAATTATCGGGGTAAATAACACATTCGCATTGACGGGCCTTTTTCTTTTTGCTGTATTGTAATGCGTTTTCGCCGAATGCATCCACAAGAATGGACATGGCCGAATCATTCCTTAAGCAAACAGAGTGGATTAGTTTTCCTGTATTCGGGTTAACCGGAACACGATCATGTACTTTCAGATTTTCGCTCGTGAACTTTTTCCAATCAACGATATGGATGCTTGTATATGAACATGGATAAACCTGATGTTGTTGTATAGAATCATTTATCCGTGTTTTCATTTTGTTCTTTTGATATACTTGAGCATTGCATAATATTCATCCATTACTTCATTCATTATTGTGTTGAAATAATGATCTCCGATTGTATTCAGTCTGCTATTCTTAATATCTACTAACTTACCATCTTTTATTTCCCATGCGGATACCAGCGACGGATCTATCCATGATTGTCGGCTAGCCAGACTTTCCTGTTCCGTTTTCGGCATTGTCTCTTTTACTTGAAAGCCTAACATGCAGTTATTCAGGGCATAAAGGATGTAGGGACTATGGGTGGTGAGAATTAATGAGTCGTCTTCACGTTGCTGAACACTGCTGATGAGATTGTATAGTATATCTCGTTGGGTAGACGGAAATAGATTAAGTTCCGGTTCCTCAATAAAGAATCCGGTACCTGCTGTTGCGATATATGGAATAATATATGGCTCTAGTTCTGTAAATTGTATGCCGCCATCCTGCTTACTTAAAGTACTTATCAAAATATTTAGAAATCTGGAATCCCTCTCCTTAGAAGCTATACTTCTTGGTTCTTCATTTGTATATATCCACTCTGCAAAATAAGATCGCAATACGACTAAAGGGATCATAGATTGTAAACCACTGGATGCATCCATTAGTTGAATAACGGTACCGTCCTGATTTTGAATATAATCCATATCGCTCTTTTCGTCATAGTAATAGTCTATCTCTAAAAAGGGCAGATGAATATGTTTCTTAGGAGTGAATATTTTGCGGGCATTGTTCCAGTCTGCCATAAAATTCCTTATGTTGTTGTTGGGCAGGCTGACTTCTTTCCAGTCGGAAATCATCGAAACAATATTTCTTTCGGCAGGAATATATGACAGTTTTATCCTTTTATATCCAAACTGGTTCTTCCAATTTATGACAGGTTCTTTATCTTTATATATATATTTCAGATTAATTGTTTCTGAATGATATTCTATTTCTGAAGTTTCCTTAAAATAGCCGGTGAGTTTGTGGAAACGAGCTAATTCTTCAATAAATACACCTTCTTTGAGGAAGTAATCAAAAGATTGATCTAATGATATTTTCTTTTCCACCCAAGAACAGTAACATGCAATTTTATTGATAGTACTTTTCCCCGAACTCTGGGGGCCCATGATTACATTGACTTTGTTTAGTTCAATGTCTGCATATTTTATCGGACCTATATTTTTAATTCTTAAATGTGGCATATTATATTCTTATATTAATTCTCGCAAATGTAAAGAAATATATTTGAACCGAGTTGCTTACAATGGTTTATTCGTGAGAAGTCTTTGTCTTCTCTATTTCTTCAAGCAGCATGCAGGCAGCCTCTACTGTACTCACATTTTTTATTACGATACTGCGCTTACCGTTCTGGTCCCGGAGATTACATTCGCGGGGATGTTTTTGTATAAAGGCCAGCAATTTGTCGAAAGCCTCGCTCTGATAGTACGGGCTTTCGGAGTTGGATATGAGGATGATGTTCATCTGCCCCTTCTTTAATACTACTTTTTCCATTCCCAGCTTCTTGGCCATACGGCGGAGGCGGACGATACGGATCAGTTCTTTTCCTTCCTTCGGAATTTTGCCGAAGCGGTCTTTCAGACGTTCCGTGAAGGCCAGTATATCCCGTTCTTCTTCCATATTATCCAGTTCGCGGTAGAGAGAGACACGTTCCGAATCGTTGGGGATATAGGTGGGTGGGAACATCAGTTCGAGGTCGCTTTCAATATGAGTTTCGCGGATATATTCGCTGCCGGAATCCCGTTTGCCGTTGTCGGAATCGGCATACAGGTCGGCAAACTCATCGCTTTTCAATTCATCGACAGCCTCTTCCAGAATCTTCTGGTATGTTTCATAGCCAAGATCGGCAATGAAACCACTTTGCTCGGCTCCCAGCATGTTACCGGCACCACGGATATCCAGGTCCTGCATGGCGATATGGATACCGCTACCCAGCTCAGAGAAGTTCTCGATGGCCTGCAAACGCCGGCGTGCCTCCTGTGTCAATGAAGAAAGAGGCGGGGAGAGCAGGTAACAGAAGGCTTTGCGGTTGCTTCGTCCTACACGTCCGCGTAACTGGTGCAGGTCGGACAGGCCGAATTGCTGTGCGTTGTTGATGATGATTGTGTTGGCATTCGGTACGTCGATACCGCTTTCCACAATGCTGGTGGCGATCAAGACATCGTATTCGTAATTGACGAAATCGAGGATGATCTTCTCCAGTTTTTCCGGTTCCATTTGTCCGTGACCGACTGCTACGCGGGCATCGGGTACTTCACGGCGAACCAGATTCTCTATCTCGTAAATATTCTGGATACGGTTATTGATAAAGAAAACCTGTCCGTTACGGCTCATCTCGAAATTGATCGCTTCACGGATAATATCGGGGTTGAAACGCTCCACTTCCGTCTGTACCGGATACCGGTTGGGCGGGGGAGTGGTGATGCTGCTCAGGTCGCGGGCACCCATCAACGAGAATTGCAAAGTTCGCGGGATCGGTGTCGCTGTCATTGTCAGCGTATCCACATTCACTTTCATCTGACGAAGTTTTTCCTTAACGGATACGCCGAACTTTTGCTCTTCATCGATGATAAGCAATCCCAGGTCTTTGAACTTGACATCTTTGCTGACAATACGATGCGTACCGATCAGGATGTTCACCTGACCGTCGGCGACATCCATCAACGTCCTTTTGATCTGTGCCGTAGTCCTTGCCCGGCTGATATAATCGATCCGGCAGGGGAAATCTTTCAGACGCTCCGAAAAAGTCTGGAAATGCTGGAAAGCAAGAACTGTTGTAGGAACCAGTACGGCTACCTGCTTGTTATCGGAAACGGCCTTGAAGGCAGCACGGATCGCTACCTCTGTCTTGCCGAAACCTACGTCACCACAGATCAGGCGATCCATCGGACGTAAACTTTCCATGTCTTCTTTCACTTCGCTTGTCGCTTTCATCTGGTCGGGCGTATCTTCATAAATGAAGCTCGCTTCCAGTTCGTGCTGCATGAAGCTGTCCGGCGAGTAGGAGAAACCTGTCTCCTGTTTGCGTTGGGAGTAGAGAAGGATCAGGTCGCGGGCAATGTCCTTGACCTTCTTCTTTGTCTTTTCCTTCATCTTCTCCCAGGCACCGGTTCCCAGCTTGTTCAGCTTGGGCGGTTCGCCGCTGTCTTTTCCTTTATATTTGGATAGCTTATGCAGGGAATGTATGCTGACGAAGATGATATCGTTGTTCTGGTAAATCAGCTTGATAGCTTCCTGTATCTTGCCGTTTACTTCGGTGCGTACCAGGCCGCCGAACTGCCCGACGCCATGGTCGATATGCACGATATAGTCGCCGGTCGTGAACTGGTTCAGTTCTTTCAGTGACAACGAGAGTTTTCCGCTGCGGGCCTTTTCGCTTTTCAGATTGAACTTGTGGAAACGATCGAACAGCTGATGATCCGTAAAGAGACAGATACGCAGCGCGTCATCGGTAAATCCTTCATGGATGGTCTTGTTGACCGAAGTGAAAGGGATATTTTCTCCCCGGTCCTCGAAGATCGCCCGGATACGGGTTGCCTGTTTTTCTACGTCACTCAATATATATAATGTATAGCCACTCTCCAGATAGTTACGGAAAGAGTCGCTCACCATGTCGAAATTCTTATGGTAAATAGGCTGTGCCTGTGTACTGAATGTAAGGGTGGCATCCGCTACTCCTGCCGGGCGTGTACCGAAATGTATCCGGCGGAAGTTGAGGGCTGCCCGGAGGAAATCTTCTCCAGTCACCAGTCTGGCACGCATTCGGCTGATGTCGGCAAACGATTCTTCGTCACCGACAACCGGCTCTTCGTTCCACAGGCTGCCGATACGTTCCTTCGTCCATGCCAGGTCTCTGGCTGCCAGGATTGTTTGTGCAGGCAGTGAATCCAGCAGCAGGGTGTTGGTACGGTCGCTTTTATTCATTTCCGGCACGATATAGATACTCTCCAGTTTCTCTTTGGAAAGCTGGGTTTCCACATCGAACGTACGGATTGTCTCCACTTCCTTTCCGAAGAAGTCGATACGGTAAGGAAATTCGTAGGAGAAAGAGAATACGTCCAGGATACTGCCGCGCAGGGCATATTGCCCCGGTTCGTAGACATAGTCCACCTGTTCGAATCCATATTCGTCGAGCACGTCGGACACGAACATATTATCCAGCTTCTCGCCGACACTGATCTTTAGAGTGTTCTTTTTCAGGTCGTCGCGCGATATGACCTTTTCAGCCAGTGCATCGGGATAGGAAACGATCACGAAGGGTGCTTCGGGGTCCTGGAGGACACTGAGCACTTCGGTCCGCAGTATTTCATTTGCCGGGTCGATATGTCCGTATTTGATGGCCCGGCGGTAAGCGGACGGGAAAAAGTAAATCTCATTGCTTCCGGTCAGCTGCATCAGGTCGTGATAGAAGTAGCCGGCTTCTTCCTGGTCGTTGAGTATGCACACATAGTTACCCCCTCTTTTTAAAAAAAGAGAAGCGATTGTCATTGCTGCGCCCGAGCCGTTTAACCCTTTCAGGAAAATGTTATTTGACGTATTACCGTTCAAAAGGGTATCCAATGCGGAAACTTGTGGGTGGGCGGCGAATATTTTAAGTAATTCTTGTACCTCCATTAAAATTGTTGTCTGTTGACAAGTAACAAATGACAGCAACAAATGTTACTGAAATGTTTGGCAAAGGTAGCTTTTTTGTTCAAAATAATATAGAGTAATAAGTTTAAATCAACTAAAATATGTACCTTCGCATTCGGGTTGATAACCGATTGCCGACAGTTCTGCGGGATAGTTGCAGTAAATCTGTCAACTGTCACTTGTCAACTGTCAATTAATAAAAGAAGTATATGTCAGACAGTATTGTTATTATTCCGACCTACAACGAGAAAGAGAATATTGAGAATATTATCCGTGCGGTATTTGGGTTGGAAAAGGAGTTTCATATTTTGATTATAGATGATGGCTCGCCTGATGGAACAGCGGATATTGTAAAGCGATTACAGAGTGAATTTCCTGAACGTCTTTTCATGGTAGAAAGGAAAGGCAAGTTAGGGTTGGGAACTGCCTACATTTGCGGTTTCAAATGGGCGATCGAACATAAGTACGACTTTGTCTTCGAAATGGATGCCGATTTCAGTCATAATCCGAATGATCTTCCGAAGTTATATGCCGCCTGCACGGAGCAGGGGGGAGATGTGGCTATCGGTTCGCGTTACAGCAATGGCGTGAATGTGGTGAACTGGCCGCTGGGACGTGTATTGATGTCATATTACGCATCTGTCTATGTCCGCTTCGTTACCGGGATGAAAGTACAGGATACGACTGCCGGTTTCAAATGCTACCGTCGCGAGGTGCTTGAGGCGATCGATCTCGATCATATTCATTTCAAGGGATATGCTTTCCAGATAGAGATGAAGTTTACGGCGTATAAATGTGGTTTCAAACTGGTGGAAGTGCCTATTATCTTTATCAACCGCGTATTGGGAACATCGAAGATGAACTCTTCCATATTCGGGGAAGCGTTGTTTGGCGTGCTTAAACTGAAGTGGTGGAGTTTATTCCGCAAGTATCCGCAGAAGAAGTAAAGGGGATAGCTGGTAATAGAGGACGGATTCGTTACAATTTTTTTCGCCATTATTATATTTGTCAGGATTAATTATGGTAAATTTGTTGCTTTCAGTACTAAATTCAATATCATGAAGCTTCTTACAAACACATTCTTGTTAGCCGCATTCTTGTTTTTACCCGTGCGTGTGTTCTCGCAAACACAGCAGGACGAACTGGAGCAGATCCGTCAGAACTATATCGGGACCTTGATCAGTTCCAATGATGAATCGGATTTACTCAACCGCATATTGTCCGGTATCCCGCCTGAGACGGAAATGTCTGATCAGGTCGTTGTGGAACTGCATCAGCGGTATCCCTTCAATATGGAGAAGATCAAAGGATATATGGAGAGTATAAATGAAGACGGTTCCTGGCCGGATATCAACTATACAGATACCAAACGCTCCGGATGGGATGCCAAGAAGCATGCCGACCGTATACTGGAACTGGCAAAACTCTATCATGCCGAAGGACCTTCGTGCACCTGGTCGCCCCGCTTCTCTACGGTGATTCATCAGGCGCTCGGTTATTGGTTCCGCATGAAACCTGTTTGCAAGAACTGGTGGTATAACGAGATCGGCATCCCGAAAACGTTCGGGCCGGCTTTCCTGCTGCTCCGTATGCAGATGACACCCGACGAACTCAAAGAAGCAGTGAAAGTAATGGATAACGCCCGTTTCGGTATGACGGGGCAAAATAAAGTCTGGCTGGCAGGAAACGTACTTGTCAAAGGCTTGCTGACAGACGATTATGCCTTGGTAAAGGCCGCCCGCGATACAATTTCTCTGAAATAACCACTGGGCGTGAGGAAGGTATTAAAAGCGACTGGAGCTTCCACCAGCATGGACCGCAACAGCAGTTCGGCAACTACGGGCTGGCTTATCTCGGTGAGATGAGTTTCTATTCGGGATTGTTTGCCGGGACTTCCTTTGCTTTGAATGCCGAACAGCAATCTATCCTGAATAATTTATTAACGGAAGGCTATCGCTGGATTATCTGGCGCGGCTATATGGATGTGAATGCCCTCGACCGGCAATTGTTCCATAATGCCCCTATTCATAAAGCGTTGGCGATAGGATATGCCGCCAGTTCACTGAAGAAGGGTAGCACACCGGGCGATGTGCAGAAGATGGATGATTTCCTGAATGACAATTTCCCTCCCCAACCTGCGCAGGGGACAGCCTTTACCGGACAGAAACATTTCTGGGATTCAGATCAGACTATCCATCGCGCACCGGGGTGGATGGCCTCTGTCAAGATGGCTTCGCTGCGGGTGATCGGTACTGAGTTAGTAAATGAAGATAACCTGAAAGGCTTTTATATGGGTGACGGCGCTACTTATATATACCGTAACGGCGATGAATATCTGAATGTGTTCCCGTTCTGGGACTGGCGTAAGGTCCCGGGTATTACTTCGTATGAAAGCGATGCGCCTATCCCTTCTCCCCGTACTTACGGGGCTCATGTCCGTAATGAAACGACTTTTGTCGGTGGTGTAACGGATGGCAGTACAGGCATGACCGCCATGATCCTGAACCGTGACGGAGCACATGCCCGCAAGTCGTGGGTTATCACGGACGATTTTGTGTTATGCCTTGGGGCGGGGATTCAGACCGACAGTACGCTGAACCTGGCGACATCGATCGACCAACGCTTGAAACAGGGGGAGCTGGCTTATTGGGAAAATAACCGTTGGAATCCTGTCGACGGAACCGTTACGATCACCGGGAAGGCTCCGCGTTTCTATCATGACAGTACCGGTTATATCCTGATGCAACCTGAAAACAGTGTGGCGATCTCAGAAAAACGTTCCGGCCGTTGGTCCGACTTTATGGGTTCATATATACCGCAAACGGTGGAAGGGGAGGTGGTCTCTTTATATATCCGCCATCCGAAAGAGCTACCCGCCACTTACCAATACCTGATACTGCCGGCCTCTTCGGCAGACCGTACAGCCACTTTCCGGACGGATGATATCCGGGTGCTTCGCAATGACGAGGCCATGCAGGCCGTAGCAGCCGGCAACCGTTTCTATGTCACCGCATATCAGGAAGGAACCATCCGCCTGTCGGATGATATAACACTGGTGGTACATACACCGGGTATCTATATGCTTTCTCCGGAAAACGGGAGACTCCGTATAGAGGCAAGCGATCCGACACATACACAATCGTCTTTGTCTTTAACGATCAATGACTACGATTTGAAGATAATGGTTTCTGCCAACCAGGCTCCCGGCCAGCCTGTTTCCGTTACCCCGGTTATCAGCGCGCCGTTGGTAAAGTCGATTTCCGTAGATGGCAAAAAAGACGACTGGCAACAGATACCTGTTTCCGTGTCGGGCCTGACCGCTCCCTGGAACGGGGCTGCTAAAGACCGGACCCGGTTCTCTGTCTGCCACGACAAGAAGAACTTATATTTCCTGTATGAAGTAGCCGATACTACCATTATATATAATAATGAAAAGACCGAGGCTTCGGTTGGGAGCAGTGACCGTATCGAGTTTTTCTTCAGCAAAGACCCGGCTATGGGCGATTATTATTGTGCGGAGATCGATCCGCGCGGAAAGGTCATGGACTATCATGCAAAGTTCTACCGCCAGTTTGATTTCGACTGGAACTTTAAAGGACTGAAACTGGGAACACATACCGGCAAAGACACTTATATCGTGGAAGGCTCCATCCCCTTGAAGAGCCTGGAAGAAATGGGCGTGATCTCACCGGACGGCGAGATACGTTTCGGTGTATACCGTGCCGATTATTACGGGTCGCAAGAGGAACAGGTGATCTGGTCGTCCTGGATCATCCCTGATGCCGTCAATCCGGACTTCCATATACCGTCTTCTTTAGGAGTACTGAAATTGCGGTAAGAGGTGGTTCGTAATTTATCAGAATTGAGAAGTATATTGTCATTATTATAAGTAATAGAGGAGAATATAAACAGTATTTTTGCTTGCATATAAGATCAATGTAATTGCTTAATTCATGTATTATGGCGAAAATAACACACTTATTCTCTTTATGTATTCTTGTTTGTTTAGGTCTTTTGTCATGTAATAAGACAGAGACGTCTGCAAATCATCCATCCTTTGCCAGTATCGAGCAAGGCTTCCGTTCAATACCCGATAGTGTACAGACCGGTGTTTATTGGTACTGGATTTCTGATAATATATCGAAAGAAGGGGTGGAACGTGACCTGGAAGCCATGAAAGTGGCTGGTATTAATCGTGCGTTTATCGGGAATATCGGTATCGATGGCATCCCTTACGGCGATCATAAACTGCTGAGTTCCGAATGGTGGGAAGTGCTGCATGCCGCTTTGAAGAAAGCCACGGAACTGAATATAGAAATCGGAATATTCAACAGTCCGGGATGGAGCCAGTCTGGTGGTCCGTGGGTAAAAAGTTCACAGGCTATGCGTTATCTGGCCTCTTCAGATACGATTGTTGCCGGACCGGGACGTATGCAACTGACGCTACCTTCCGTTGGAAAAGATGAACAGGACGTCTGCGTTATCGCTTATCCGGCATTGGATAAGCCAGTGGCGGAAAAAAGCTGGGCGATAAATAAGAAGTCAGGGCAATCGTCCTCCTCCGTTCTGGTCTTTGATAAGGAAGCAACCGTCCGTACACTGATCTACCGGGTAAATACACCTTTTAAAACGACTGCCAAGCTGTGGGTGAAAAAAGGAGGAAAGGAAGAATTGCTGAGACAATTCGTGATCGACCGTAGTAACCCGGCACTGAATGTAGGCTTTGTCCCTTATGCGCCGGTCGTTATTTCCCTTCCGGAGACTTCCGCTTCACAGTTCCGCCTGGAAATGTCTGAAGAAGGAGAGGCTGCCGGAAATGTAACCCTTACATCTTCTCCCATGATGGAACGCTACCCGGAGAAATCGCTGGCTAAGATGTTCCAGACCCCGCTCCCTATGTGGGATGACTATCTCTGGGAAAAACAGCCTGCCGTTAGTGATGCCTCTTTGATGGTTTCGCCGGATGCGATAAAGAACGTGACTGAATTTTCAAAGAACGGTGTGTTGGATTGGGAAGTGCCCGAAGGTAAGTGGGTGATCCGCCGGATGGCTATGTTGCCGACAGGTGTAACCAACTCGCCGGCTGCTCCCGAAGCTACAGGACCTGAGATCGATAAGATGAGCAAGAAACATGTCGCTTTCCATTTTGATGCCTTTATCGGTGATATACTGAAACGCATTCCGGAGGCTGACCGTAAAACATTTAAGGTAGTTGTCCAGGATAGCTATGAAACCGGAGGACAGAACTGGACTGACGATATGATCAGCGTATTTAAGGAACGTTACGGATATGACCCCGTTCCGTATCTTCCGGTTCTGGAAGGTACAGTGGTCGGTAATCCTGATATTTCAGACCGCTTCCTGTGGGATTTGCGCCGTTTGATAGCCGATCGTGTTTCTTACGATTATGTAGGTGGCTTGCGTGATGTTTGTCACCAGCATGGATTGACGACCTGGCTGGAAAATTACGGTCATTGGGGATTCCCGGGCGAGTTCCTGCAATATGGCGGCCAGTCCGACGAGATAGCCGGTGAGTTCTGGAGCGAAGGTTCCCTGGGGGATATCGAGAACAGGGCGGCTTCTTCCTGTGGGCATATTTATGGCAAGAGACGTGTCTGGGCCGAGTCGTTTACAAGCGGGGGACCTGCTTTTGGCCGCTATCCGTATCAGATGAAGCAGCGTGGGGACCGTTTCTTTACGGAAGGGATAAACAGCTCTTTACTGCATGTATATATCCACCAGCCGTTTGAAGACCGCGAACCGGGGTTGGATGCTTGGTTCGGTAATGAATTTAACCGGAAGAATACCTGGTTCAGCCAGATGGATGTCTTTACCGGCTATCTGAAAAGATGTAACTTCATGTTGCAACGCGGCGATTATGTGGCAGATGTAGCTTACTTTATCGGTGAAGATGCTCCGAAGATGACCGGTATCTGTACGCCTGAACTTCCAGCCGGCTATTCCTTCGATTATATTAATGGGGAAGTTTTGTTGCAGCGGGCATCGGTGGAAGACGGCCGGATTGTTTTGCCAAGCGGAATGAAATATCGTTTGCTGGTATTACCCCAACTGGAAACCATGCGTCCGGAAATTTTGCAGAAGATAAAGGAACTGTTGCAGGCTGGCGCCTGTGTGATAGGGCCTGCTCCGAAATATTCTCCGAGCCTGAGTGATTATCCGGCTGCCGACCGGAAAGTGCAGGCACTGGCTTCCGAGCTTTGGGGCGACCAGACAGAATCCGTACGGACAATAGGTAAAGGCCGTCTGTTTATGCCGGCGACTTCCCTGCAACCGGTATTGGAAGCCTTGAACGTAAAACCGGATATGCGTGTTAATTCCGGTACGCCTGTTTTGTTTATCCACCGTGCTACGGATGAGGGTGATATTTATTTTATCTCGAATCAAAGTGAAACTCCGGTTGATATAAACCCGTCCTTCCGTGTAGCCGGAAAATTACCGGAACTGTGGAATCCGCTGACAGCAGAGATACGTCTTTTGCCGGAGTTTACCTGTGCCGACGGAGTAACTACCGTACCGGTTCGTCTCGAAGGCTTTGAAAGCTCCTTTATTATCTTCCGTAAAAAAGGCACGCCGGCGAAAACAACTGCCCGGAATTATCCGGTTAAAGAGGTTCTGGCAACCGTTAGCTCTCCCTGGCAGGTCGATTTTGAAAAAGGGAAAAGAGGACCGGAAGAAGCTGTAACCTTCCCGGCATTGCAGGACTGGACAGAAAGTACAGACCCGTCCATCCGCTATTTCTCAGGAAAAGCAATCTATACCAACCGGATCACCTTGGATGAACTGCCTCAGAAGGCGCTTTATCTGGATCTGGGCAAGGTGATGGTCATGGCGAAAGTAAAGATCAACGGACAGTATGTTGGCGGCGTATGGACAACCCCTTACCGTCTGCCGGTTGGAGACTTTCTACGTAAAGGGGAGAACTTGATCGAAGTGGAAGTCGTGAATAACTGGAGGAACCGCCTGATCGGTGACGCTTCGTTGCCTGAAAAGGAACGCGGCACCTGGACAAACGTGAATCCCTGGAATGCAGATTCGCCTCTACAATCGTCCGGTTTGATCGGACCGGTGGAAATACAGGCCTATTCTTACGAATAACCGCTCCTGCCTGCGTTGTTTTTGAATAGAATCATGTACATTTGTAACAAATAAAATACAAGGTATATGAATAAGATTCTGATAAAAAACGCTCGCATTGTGAATGAAGGCCGTATGTTTAAAGGCTCGGTCCTTATTGATGGAGATAAAATAGCAGAGGTGTTCGAGGAAGTTGTTCCCGAAACTGCCTCCAATGTACAAGTTATCGATGCTGAAGGAAAGCTCCTGTTACCGGGAGCAATCGACGATCAGGTACATTTCCGTGAACCGGGCCTGACACATAAAGGAGACATCGCTAGTGAAAGCCGTGCGGCCGTAGCTGGCGGTGTCACCTCTTTTATGGATATGCCGAATACTAAGCCTCAGACTACCACGATAGCCGATCTGGAATGGAAGTTGCAGCGCGGAGCGGAAACATCTGCCGCCAACTACTCTTTCTTCTTCGGCGGAACGAATGATAATATGGACGAGATCCGTAAGCTGGACCGTAGCCGTGTGCCGGGGTTGAAGCTGTTCCTCGGTTCTTCCACAGGCAACATGCTGGTGGATAAGAAGGAGAGCCTGGAACGTATCTTCGGTGAAGCGGATATGCTGATCGCCATCCATGCGGAAAAGGAAGAAGTGATCAAACGCAATATAGCTTATTATACAGGCAAGTACGGCGAAGATCTCGACATCTCTTTCCATAGCAAGATCCGAAGCGAGGAAGCATGTTATGCCTCTTCATCCGAAGCTGTCGAACTGGCTACCCGCCTGAATTCACGTTTGCATATCCTGCATTTGTCTACTGCCAAAGAACTGACATTGCTGAGTAATGAGATTCCTTTGAGCGAGAAGAAGATTACCGGCGAGGTGTGTGTGCATCACCTTTGGTTCCATGACGGCGATTACGCTAAGTTCGGTAACCGAATCAAATGGAATCCGTCTATCAAGACGTTGGAAGACCGTGTCGCTTTGCGCAATGCCGTTAATGATAATACGATAGATATCGTAGCGACCGACCATGCTCCGCATTTGTTATCGGAGAAAGAGGGCAGTTGTTTGAAAGCGGCTTCGGGCGGTCCGTTGGTTCAGCATTCGCTGGTTGCCATGCTGGAGATGGTGGCAGAGGGTTGCTTCACGTATGAAAAAGTGGTGGAAAAGATGGCGCATATGCCGGCAGACCTGTTCCATATCGACCGGCGCGGTTATATCCGTCCGGGTTATTATGCCGACCTGGTCCTTGTCGATCCGGAGAAGAGCTGGACGGTGGCTCCCGAAAATATAGTATATAAATGCGGATGGGCACCTTTTGAAGGGACTACCTTTCATCATAGTGTCAGCCAGACTTTTGTCAACGGGCAGTTGGTGTATGACAATGGCGTCATAAACGACGAAGTCCGGGGGATGGAAGTGAAATACAACAAAAATACAAACCTGTATGTATAATGTATCCCTTCTCGCTTTTACCAACTAGCCTACCACACTTTGGTAGGCTCGCTTCCAAGGCGTAGTAGTGTGGCTTCCAATCCGTGGAAGAGATGCTACCACGCCGTGGTAATCAGGTAAAGATAAAATCGTAGAGGTCGCGATACTCGTCGAAGCGTAACTCGTCTGTATAGCCGTGCCGGCGGAAGAGGTTGATGATCCATTCCTGTTGCTCGGGTGTGAGAAGGCGTTCGCCGTTGTGGTAGCGGTAGTAGGTGGTGTTTCCACCCAAATACGTCTTGATACGGTCGCGCAGAGGCGTATCGTCTTTCTTCTTCACCTCGGCAAAGAGGGCACGGAAACCGTAGGCGGCGTGGATAATACGTGTCTGCTTATAGCACACGCAGGTCGCGCCTTGACGGGCTGTGGGATAGACGGCAGGCCCTGTCACCCAGCCTTCGGGGAGGTGCTTTCCTGCGAGAAAACGAGCGCAACTGTCCGACTTCGGGCAGTCGCTTTGGAAGCAACGGCAGTAGGAGGGAGGAATTTGTTCGGGGGTCAATAGGATGTTTGTCTCCATTGTATTCATATTATTCGTTTCCTGTTTCAGTGAGTAAATAGCTTCTTGATGTTTTCTGTCCAACCGTCAACAACCGTATTAATGTGCTCTTTCCCTGAACTCGGAGGGCGTTACGCCCTCTTTCTTTTTAAAGAAAGTCGAGAACTGGCCGGCATTTTCAAACTTCAGGCTGTAAGCAATCTCCGATATGTTCAGGTTACTTCCTGTCAGGAGTTCTTTTGCCCTCAATAGTTTTTGTTGTAACTGGTATTGAGCAGGAGACACGCCGGTATATTCTTTGAACATACGGCGGAACCAAGAGTATCCTAGTCCCAGTTGCGAGGCGATCTCTTCCGGTGACACGGGGTTTTCTACCTGCTCTTTCATCAGAATACGGGCCTCGTTGATTTTGTCTACTACATATGTATTAGTAAAAGCGCCATTCTTTTTCTTATAATAAACAGTACCCATTATATGAAGGACGATACTGGATATCATCTGCTGGTATCCGGATTTTTCCTGCATGGCAAACTTTAGTATATCTTCATATAATCCTACGATAGTAGCACTTAAACCGATTCTATGAAGCGGCTCTTCTTTCGTGAAGAAACGTTTTTCCACTCGTTTGTCGATATGTATTCCACGGAATCCTACCCAATATTCATCCCATCCGGTCTCTTTGTCCGGATAGTAGCTGTGCCATTCTCCCGGAAAAAGCAGGATCATGGTGCCGGCTTCTATCTTTTGCTGTTTGCAGGATTGGGAAGAGAAGTAGCCGCTTCCTTTCGTTATATAGACAAGCTGGTATTCCTTCAGGATACGTCCTGTCTGCGGTTTGAAATTATAACTGTCCGGATGACCGGATAACGGATATTGACTTTGGGGTGGAATGAATTGGTATCCGATCGTGGTGACCGTAATCCCCCAGTCTTCATCAGACGCTCCGATTGTCAGGTAGCGTATTTGATTATTTGCGTGTTTATTCATGTCAGAATTGAAAGGTTTAAAATCATTTTCGTAAGCAAAGATAGTAAATAACCTTTTACTTTTGCTTCTGTAAAACAAATAACTTTGTTGCAGGCATGAAGAAACATAACTTTTTAGCATTTGACATAGGAGCTACAAGCGGGAGAGCCGTTTTGGTGTCATTAATGAATGGCAAATTTGAAATGCGGGAACTTCACCGCTTCCCTAATAACCTGTTGGAATTGCACGGGAAATATTATTGGAACATATATAATCTGTATGAGGAACTGAAGAAAAGTCTTTCCCTTTGTGCCCGGGAAGATATCCCGGTCGATTCGATCGGCATTGATACCTGGGGAGTTGATTTCGGTTATCTGGCTTCGGATGGTTCTTTACTGGGGTTGCCCAGGGCGTACCGCGATCCGTATACGGAAGGTGCATTGGAGGAATATTTCCGCCTGGTGCCGCGTGAGGAAGTCTACCGGCTGACCGGTATCCAGTTTATGAACTTTAATAGTCTCTTTCAGCTGTTCCGTGCCCGGAAGGAGGATTTTGCACCTTTGAGAAATGCTGAAGAAATACTTTTCATCCCTGACCTATTGTCTTATCTGTTAACGGGCAAGAAGGTGTGTGAATATACGGATGCTTCCACATCCCAGTTGCTTAATCCTGTTACGAAACAATTTGAACCATCCCTGCTGGAGGCGGCAGGAGTTTCGCCGTCTATCGTGCGGCAGGTGGTGATGCCGGGAACGCTTGTCGGGGAACTGACGGATGCCCTGGCGGAGGAAACCGGCATTGGCAAGATACCCGTTATTGCTGTAGCGGGACATGATACGGCTTCTGCCGTAGCTGCTGTTCCGGCCAGGGATGAGCATTTTGCTTATCTGAGTAGCGGGACCTGGAGCCTGATGGGGATTGAAACGGAAGAACCGATCATAACGGAAGAATCCTATAAGAATAACTTTACGAACGAAGGCGGTATCGAGGGAACAACCCGCTTCCTGAAAAATATTACCGGCATGTGGTTATTGGAACAATGCCGGAAAGAGTGGGAGAAGGCCGGGCGTGCTTATGCTTATTCTGAAATCGTGGAGCTGGCCGGGCAGGCTGTTCCCTTTGTACGCTTCGTCAATCCGGACGATCCCCGTTTTGCTAATCCGACGTGTATGACAAAGGCTATTGCCGGTTATTGTGAGGAAACAGGGCAGCCTGTTCCTGAAACGGATGCCGATTTTATCCGTTGCATCTTCGAGAGCCTTGCACTTCGTTATAATGAGGTGATCCGGATGTTGAAGGGAATGGCGCCTTTCCGGATTGATCGGTTGCATGTGATCGGCGGAGGTTCGAAAAATAACCTGCTGAATCAGTTTACGGCGAATGCGATCGGCATGCCGGTGATTGCCGGCCCTTCGGAAGCAACGGCGATCGGGAATGGTATGGTACAGGCACGGTCTGCCGGTATCGTCTCCACCCGTTGGGAAATGAGGCAGTTGATAGCTGATTCTATTCAGACCGAAACATTCCTGCCGCAGGATGAGACTGTTTGGAAAGATGTTTACGACCGGTATTTACAGGTTGTAAAACGATAATAATTAAGATAAATAAAGACCAGTGTGATAGTAAAAGTCAGCTTGTTCCCGCGCTTGACGCGGGATCGCATGAGAACCGGTCATATGAATATCGAATCGATCAGGCCTGTTTTTATGCGTCCCCGCATCGGGTGCGGGGACAAGGGCTTTTATATATTTGGAGTAAAATAAAGTATTAACAATATCAATAATTAAAAAGCATACCATGAATACTGAAAAGAAAGTAAAAGAAGCATTTGATTTGGCAGCCGAACGTTTTGCTGCTGTAAACGTTGATGTAAACAGTGCACTTGAAAAGTTGCAGAAAATCAGTCTTTCACTCCATTGCTGGCAGGCAGATGACGTGACGGGATTCGAGAATCCGGACGGCTCGCTTTCGGGCGGCATACAGGTGACCGGTAATTATCCGGGCAAAGCGCGTAATATAGATGAAGTTCGCGCCGATATCCTGACAGCAAACTCTTTTATCCCGGGAACTCATCGCTTGAACCTGCATGAAATCTATGGCGATTTCGGAGGAAAGAAAGTGGATCGCGATGAAGTGGAACCTGCCCATTTCCAGAGTTGGATGGAGTGGGGGAAAGAGAACAATATGAAACTCGATTTCAACTCCACTTCTTTCTCACATCCTAAAAGCGGAAACCTGACGTTGGCTAATCCGGATGATTCGATCCGTAACTTCTGGATCGAACATACGAAACGCTGCCGTGCGATCAGTGAGGCGATGGGTGTTTACCAGAACGATCCCTGTATGATGAACCTCTGGATACATGATGGTTCTAAGGAAGTGCCGGCAAGCCGCATCAAATACCGCCAGTTGCTGAAAGATTCGCTGGACGAAATCTTTGCAACGGAGTATAAGAACATGAAGGATTGCATCGAAGCTAAATTGTTCGGTATCGGACTGGAAAGCTATACGGTCGGTTCTTACGATTTCTATCTGGGATATGGAGCTAAGAATAACAAAATCGTAACGTTGGATACCGGACATTTCCATCTGACGGAAAGCATTGCCGATAAGATCTCTTCCATGCTGTTGTTCACTCCTGAGATCATGCTTCATGTGAGCCGTCCGATCCGTTGGGACAGCGACCATGTGGTTGTATTGAGCGATGACCTGCTGGACCTTTCCCGTGAGATCATCCGTTGTAATGCATTGGACCGTGTACATATCGGACTGGATTATTTTGATGCTACGATCAACCGCATAGGAGCTTATGTGATCGGTTGCCGTGCCACACTGAAAGCATTCCTGCAAGCCTTGCTTGAACCGTCTGCTACTTTGCAGCAATATGAATCGGAAGATAAACTGTTCCAGCGCCTGGCATTGCAGGAAGAATTGAAAAGCCTTCCGTGGACTGCCGTATGGGATATGTACTGTTTGAAAAATAATGTTCCTGTAGGGGAAGATTACATTGCAGAAATAGAAAAATATGAAGCGGAAGTAACAAGCAAGCGCAAATGAATATACTGATAGGCTTACTGATTATCGCCATCGGCAGTCTGGGGCAAAGCAGTTCCTACGTGCCGATCAATAAGGTGAAAAACTGGAGTTGGGAGAGCTTCTGGCTGATCCAGGGTATTTTTGCCTGGCTCGTTTTCCCTTATCTGGGCGCACAACTCGCTATTCCGGAAGGAAATAGCCTGACTGAACTCTGGAGTGTCGGTGGAAGTACCGGCGCTGTAATCTACGGAATGCTGTGGGGCGTGGGAGGTCTGACATTCGGTCTTAGCATGCGTTATCTGGGAATAGCCCTGGGGCAGAGTATCGCTCTTGGTACCTGTGCCGGATTCGGTACGCTTTTTCCGGCAGTATTCGGGGGGACGGATTTATTTCATGGCGACGGACTGATCCTTTTGCTGGGTGTTTGCGTAACGTTGGCTGGTATCGCAGTGATCGGTTATGCCGGTAGTCTGCGTGCCCGCAACATGACGGAAGAGGAAAAGAAAGCGGCTGTGAAAGACTTTGCCCTGACGAAAGGTTTGCTGGTTGCATTGTTGGCGGGTGTGATGAGTGCCTGTTTTAATCTGGGCCTTGAATCCGGAACTCCGATACTGGAAAAAGCGAAAGCCTCTGGTGCAAGCGATTTGTTTGCTTTGAATCCGGTGATCCTGTTGGTAACAATGGGTGGCTTCCTGACGAATGCAGCCTATTGTATCTTCCAGAATATAAAAAATAAAACAGGGAAAGATTATTTCTCCGTTCCGGGTAAGATATTATTGAATAATGTTTTATTTTGTGCGCTGGCAGGAGTTCTTTGGTATTCACAGTTCTTTGGATTGGGCATGGGAAAGAGCTATTTTTCTGACTCTCCGGTAATGCTTGCCTTTTCATGGAGTATCCTGATGTCGCTGAATGTCATATTCAGTAATGTTTGGGGAATCATATTGAATGAATGGAAAGGTGTTAGCAGGAAAACGATTATCGTATTAATTACCGGTATGGGAATACTGATATTCTCTTTGCTGTTACCGAGTTTATAGATGACTTTTCGGGAATACCCGAAGCAATTAATATAGAAAAAAATGACAACAATTGGAAACAACAGCCTTTTGATGGCTGAAATTGGCCGTATCGCTGAGGTGGCTGGCTATCTCTGGACAAAAGGATGGGCCGAAAGAAATGGAGGAAATATATCTGTTAATCTAACCGGTTTACTGACACCGGAAGAAATGGAATTGCCGGCACTTGCTCCTGCTATTCAGTTGCAGGAAGCGATGACCGCCCTTGGAGGACATGTATTTTATGTGACCGGGACAGGCAAACGGATGCGGTATGTCGCACAGGACCCGTTCGCAAATGGTTCGCTGATCCGGATAGCACCGGACGGAAAAAGCTATGAGATCATTGCCGAACAACCTGTCGCCCCGACATCCGAACTGCCGTCTCACCTGATGATGCACAATTATCTCCGTTCCTTGGGACGTGATAACAAGGTCGTTTTGCATACGCATCCGACAGAACTGATCGGTATGACGCATTGTAAACCATTCCTCGATTCGCAGGTGATCACCCGGACATTATGGGGCATGATCCCCGAATGCCGTATCATCGTACCGAAAGGTGTCGGTATTGTCCCTTATGAAATACCGGGAACGATCGAACTGGCACATGCAACGATCAAACAACTGGAAAAACATGATGTTGTATTCTGGGAAAAACATGGAATCCTGGCGGTCGGTGAAGATCTGATCGAATGTTTTGACGCAATCGACACCTTGGCAAAATCTGCTCAAATCTATCTGAGTGCCCGCATGGCCGGCTATGAACCGGCAGGAATGACCGACCAGCAGTTGGATGATCTGGTTCCTGCTTTTGGGTTGTAGTTCCTGTAGCGTGTGAGGTTCAAAATTAGAAAGAAATGAGCTATCCCGTTCCCGTGTTTGATACGGGATCGCAAAGGCACAGACCGTATCCTATATGTATCTTTTGATATTGCTGGTTCTTCTGCGGCCCCGTGTCAAGCACGGGGACAAGATAGCTCATATCTGATAATAACTAAACCTGTCCATAGAAGCAAATTGATTCATTATTGATAATACCATGAAAAAGATACTTATACTTCTTACTCTTTTATGTTCCCTGCCGGTACTGGCCCAGCAACGCGACAGCCGGGTACGCGAATATCTTTCCCCGACGCGTATTGTCTGGCAACAACATAGCGAATTGATAAAAGATGGCGATAAACTGCTCCTGCCGGGTAACGGACAGGCAGAATTAACAGATCGTGCTCTTTGCAAGATGACCAGTACGTCAGAAGAGCATCCGGCCCTTTTGTTTGATTTCGGGAAAGAACTTCAGGGAGGCATTCAGATTGTGACCGGTGCTTTTTCCAATAAAAGCCCTATAAAGATGCGTGTCCGTTTCGGAGAATCCGTCAGTGAAGCCATGTGTGAAATTGATGGGAAGAACGGGGCCAGTAATGACCATGCAATACGTGATTTTGTTGTCACATTGCCCTGGTTGGGTGTGCTGGAAGTCGGTAATTCCGGTTTCCGTTTTGCCCGTATAGACCTGATGAGCGATTCTACGGAAGTTTCCTTGAAAGAAATCCGTGCTATTTCTACATTCCGTGATATCCCGTACAAAGGTTCTTTCCGAAGTAGTGACGAACGGCTGAATAAAATCTGGCAGACCGGTGCTTATACGGTTCATTTGAATATGCAGGAATATCTCTGGGACGGTATTAAGCGTGATCGTCTGGTCTGGTTGGGTGATATGCATCCGGAAGTGATGACCGTAAATACTGTTTTCGGTTATAACGAAGTCGTCCCAAAGAGCCTTGACCTGATCCGTGATGTAACGCCTCTTCCCGCTTGGATGAATGGCATCAGCGCCTATTCGATCTGGTGGTTGCTGATCCAGCGTGACTGGTATTATCACCATGGAGATGTGGCTTACCTGAAAGAGCAGCAAACTTATATGAGCGACCTTCTGCGCCTCCTGATTTCTAAAGTGGATGCAGACGGACGTGAGAAACTGGATGGATGGCGTTTCATGGACTGGCCGTCAAGTGAGAATCAGGTGGCGATCGATGCCGGTCTGCAATCGCTGGTTCTGATGGCTATGAGGGCAGGCGATGAATTATGTACAACACTTGGTGACGATGTGTTGGCATCCCAATGTCGTGAAACGGCGAAGAAAATGGAAAAGGCGGCTCCGAAGGTGATCAAGCCTTTGTTGAAATCTAAAATAGCACCGGATGCTCCGGGCTCAAAACAGGGTGCGGCTTTATTGGCCCTGGCTGGTTTGATGAAACCGGAAGAGGCAAACAGTAAATATCTGTCAGTAGGTGGGGCACGTGGATTCTCTACTTTCTACGGATATTATATGTTGCGTGCAATGGCTGCTGCCGGGAATTATCAGGGAGCGATCGATGTGATCCGCCAGTATTGGGGAGCGATGATCGACCTGGGTGCTACTACGTTCTGGGAAGATTTCAATATGGACTGGCTTCCGAATGCAGCACGTATCGACGAACTTGTGCCTGAAGGGAAAAAGGATATTCACGGTGATTATGGTGATTATTGCTATAAAGGTTTCCGTCATAGTTTGTGTCATGGCTGGGCTTCCGGTCCGACATCATGGCTGAGTGAATATGTATTGGGTGTTCAGGTGGTGGAACCGGGATGCCGCGCAGTCCGTATCACCCCGCATCTGGGCGATTTAAAATGGGTGGAAGGAACTTTCCCGACTCCGCAGGGTGTAATAACGATCCGTCACGAAAAAGGAGCGGACGGTAAAGTGAAAAGCGAAGTAAAGGCTCCGGACGGTGTGAAAGTCTATCTGGAGAATTAAATAAAATTGATAACCTGTAAAAGCGATCGTATTATGAAAAAGTATCTCTTATTGTGTGTATGCGCCGGATTTTTGGCTTCGGCAGAAGCTAAAACGAAAACGGACTGGAAAGCAAACTGGATAAATACGGAACAATGCCAGAGTGCGAGCAATACCTGGCTGGCCTATCGTAAAACGGTAACTTTGGCTGAAGTTCCCCGGACACTGACCGCACATATTGCAGCCGACAGTAAATATTGGTTATGGATCAACGGCCGGATGGTGGTGTTTGAAGGAGGCTTGAAACGCGGTCCTTCTCCTTATGATACTTACTACGATTCGGTAGAGATTGCTCCTTACCTTACGTCGGGGGAAAATACGATCGCTGTTTTGGTGTGGCATTTTGGTAAGAACGGATTCAGTCATGTGAACAGTGGACTGGCAGCCTTGTTATTTGAGGCGATTGCTCCCGGCATAGAGATTGTATCCGATAAAAGCTGGAGTTGTAGGGTCTATGATGCTTATCAGAATACCGGTGCTCCTTATCCGAACTATCGCCTGTCGGAAAGCAATATCCGTTTCGATGCCCGCAGAACATTGGAAGGATGGAACCAGCCTGGCTATAAGAATACGTTTCCCGGAGCCGAGATCGCTTCAGTGGTTGGTAAAGCGCCTTTGGGAAACCTGGTTGAACGTCCTATTCCGCTCTTTAAGGATTTTGGTTTAAAGGAGTATCCGGGTGTCCGCCGGTCGGAGAGAGGCGATACCCTGTTCTGCCGTTTACCTTACAACTGCCAGTTTACACCCTATCTGAAAGTGGAGTCGGCGGAAGGTGCGACAATCCATATGCAGACGGATAATTATCGGGGTGGAGGACCGGAAAATATCCGTGCCGAATATGTCACCCGCAACGGCATACAGGAGTATGAAAGTTACGGCTGGATGAGCGGTCATGAGATGTGGTATATTCTTCCCGAAGGAGTAAAAGTACTGGAAGTTAAGTATCGTGAAACCGGCTATGATACAGAGTTTGCCGGATCGTTTCAATGTAACGATTCTTTCCTGAACGAACTTTGGAAACGTTCTGCGAGAACATTATATATAACGATGCGTGACAATTATATGGATTGTCCCGAACGCGAACGTGCTCAATGGTGGGGAGACGAGGTGAACGAGTTGGGAGAGGCTTTCTATGCACTTTCTCCTTCTTCCCATAAACTGGCCGTTAAAGGCATTTATGAACTGATGAACTGGCAGCGTGCCGACGGCTCATTGTTTGCTCCTGTTCCTGCCGGTAACTGGTCGAAGGAGTTGCCTTTGCAGATGCTGGCTTCGGTGGGTTGGTATGGTTTCTATACACAGTATTATTATAGCGGAGACAGTACATTTATTCCGGTTATTTATGACCGCCTGCATCGTTATCTGCATGAAACATGGCAGGTCGATAAGAGTGGCCTGCCCATCGAACGCAGTGGTGAATGGAGTTGGGGTGACTGGGGCGAACAGATCGATATGGGGGTATTGACGAACTGCTGGTATTATCTGGCACTGAAAGCAGAAAAGGAATTTGCACTTCAACTGGGTAAGAAAGCAGATGCAGAAGAGATCACCCGTATGATGTATAGTATTGAGAAATGCTTTAATACGAAATTCTGGACCGGCACTGCATATCGTTCTCCGGGTTATCATGGCAAGGATGACGACCGTTCGCAGGCTATGGCCGTTCTATCCGGTTTGGCGACAAAAGACAAGTATCCTGCCATACTGAAGGTCTTGAAAAAAGAATATCATGCCAGTCCTTATATGGAAAAGTATGTATTGGAAGCACTTTTTCAGATGAATGCCCCGGAGGTTGCCTTGCAGAGGATGCGTGACCGGTATGCCGGTATGTTAAGTTATAAGGATTATACCACCTTGTTTGAGGGTTGGGGAGTCGGCGCTGAAGGTTTCGGAGGAGGTACGATCAACCATGCCTGGAGCGGAGGACCGCTGACGCTGCTGAGCCAGAAAGTGTGTGGTATTGAACCGACATCTCCCGGTTTCCGTACATTCCGCATAAAACCTCAGATGGGGTCTTTGACGGAAGCATCGGCATCAGTACCTACCCATTACGGAGATATAAAAGTGAAATTACGCAAGTCAGGACGTACTATATTAATGGAAATACAAGTTCCGGAACAGACGAGTGCAGAGGTCGTTTCGTCGAAAGGAAAGATACAGCAGATAGGCTCCGGAACCTATAATTTAAAGTGCCCCTTTTAATCGGGGCACTTTTTGTATTAATTCTGACGAATATATTTAAGGTTTATATATTGTTTAATAATCTCACATTATCTACTTTTGCGGCGGAGAATAAATGGTTATTAATCAATGGCAAAAAGAAAAGGCAAAGCAAAATTGCGGAAAAAGAAGAATCAGGGGGCATCTTTAGTTTCTGTAATCAGGCGTATATTTGTTCTTGCGGCCTTAGTGGTTATCTGTTTTATCGGCCTGTTATATGTGTTTAACTATTTCTATCCTACTTCCGGTAAGAAGCCTGTGGCGGTGGAACAGAAGAAGCAGCCTGCTGATCCTGTAAAGGAAAAACCGGCAGATAAAAAGCCTGCCATTGTTCCCCCTCGTCCGAAAACAACTACTTTTAAAGTTCCGGCAAATGCCGAAATCCCTAAATTGAAGGCTAAACGTTCCGAGCAAGTGATCCGTCACGAAGGATATACTGTATCCTACAATTCAGATTATAAGATTGCGAACTGGGTAGCTTACGAGCTGACTGCCGAAGAGGCGAAAAGCAAAAAGACGGAACGTTCTAATAAATTCGTACCGGACCCGATGGTAAAAGGTGCGACAGTAATGAATGAAGACTATACCCGTACAGGTTACGACCGTGGCCATATGGCTCCTGCCGGTGACATGAAGTGGTCGGCAAAGGCAATGCGCGAATCATTTTATTTCAGTAATATCTGTCCGCAGAAACCGGCGCTGAACCGGGGTATCTGGAAAGAACTGGAAGAGCAGAGCCGTTTATGGGCGAAAGATTACGGATCTTTGCTGATTGCTACCGGTCCTGTAATTACGGACAATATGAAACGGATGGGAAAGAATCGAGTAGGTGTTCCTGGCGCGTTTTACAAAGTGATTTGTTATGTTTCGGGAAGCGAATATAAAGCAATTGCGTTCATTCTGGAAAATAAGGATTATAAAAAGACTTCTTTGAAGTCAATGGTGATACCTGTCGATAGTGTGGAAAAAGTAACGGGAATTGATTTCTTTCCGGCTGTTCCCGATGAACAGGAAAGGGTAATGGAAGCAAAAATAGATTGGGACAGTTGGTCCTTTTGACACTAGTAGTTTGTACGAGCAATATAGAAATAAAACAAGCAAATATAAGTAGCTGCCGTTCGGTTCCGAAGGAGCGGCGCAATTAGAACAATTAGTGGAAAATGAATGTTGTATAGCTATGACTTAACGCATAGTTTTATATGACTGTATACAAGCATATATAATTAATAAGTAACTAAAATAACTAAATCAAGTTGTTATCATGAATGGTAAATTGATTCCCGTTTTTGTATTGACAGCATTGATGTCATGTAGCCAGCCTCCGGTAAAGGAACAGGGCCCTCGTCCGGTGAAGCTGGAAGAAGTGACATCTTTGGATATGGTAGAAAAATCATTTAGCGGTGTTGTATCGCCTGATCAATTTAGTGACCTGGCTTTTAAGATGTCCGGTCCGCTGATTTCATTAAATGTCGAAGAAGGACAGAAAGTACGTACAGGGCAAATCGTAGCCGAAATAGACCCACAGGATTTCAAATGGGATTATGAAGCCAAAAAGGCTTCTTTCCAGACAGCACAGGCACAGCTGCAACGTGCAGAAAGACTTCTGGCTAAACAGGCAATCTCTCAACAGGAGTATGAATCGACAAAAGCTGCTTATTCCAATGCACAGGCAGCATTCGAAAACTCACAGAACACATTGGAGCAGACTAAGCTGCGTGCTCCTTTCGATGGCTTCATCCAAAAGAAATATGTAGAGAATTATCAGAAGGTACAGATGGGACAAGGTATTGTCTGCCTGATAAACCCGAACAAATTGCAGGTGCAGTTTACAATGCCTGAAACGAATATCACTTACTTCTCCACTCCCTACAGTATCTTTGTAGAGTTTGACAATTACAAAGGAACCCGCTTCAAAGCGAAAGTAAAAGAATATGTGGAAGCCTCGCCCGATGGTTCCGGCGTACCGGTATTCCTTTATATTGATGATCCCGAATTTAATCTGAACAAATATAAGGTAGCCGTAGGTTTCTCCTGTCGTGTAATCCTGAACATAGAGAGCAAGAGCTTCAATGAAGGAGCCGTGTTGATTCCACTGTCTGCTATCGTTGCCGACGAACCGAACAGCGGTAATAAATATGTGTTCGTCTATAACCCGCAAACCTCGAAAGTAGAACGTCGTAAGATTACGGAAAAAGAACTGGTCGGCAAAGACGGTGTTGTCGTAACCGAAGGTTTGAAAGCCGGAGAACAGATCGTTACTGCCGGAGTAACCCGCCTTGTCGACGGACAACAAGTAAAAGTATTAACAGATTAAGAGGATAAGCAATGAATATTCCAAAATATTCTTTAGAGAATTCGAAGATTATATACTTCTTCCTGGCTGTTATGCTGATAGGTGGTGTATATTCTTTCTTCAAATTGCCGAAGAAGGAAGATGCTCCCTTTGTGATCAAGCAGGCTGTGCTTGTTACACAATATCCGGGTGCGACTCCTTTCGAGGTAGAAAAACTGGTCACCGAGCCAATCGAACGTGAGATCCAGTCTATGTCTGACGTGCTTCAGATCAAGTCTGAATCTTATTTCGGTATGTCTAAGATTTCGATTGAACTTCAGCCGACACTCGACCCTGACAACATGCCCGTTAAGTGGGATGAACTTCGCCGTAAGGTGGCGAATATCGAACCCCGCCTGCCGAGTGGCGCTTCTTCTATCTCAGTCAGCGATGATTTTGGAGACGTGTTTGGTATCTATTACGCTTTGAGTGCGGATGATGGTTATACCTATGATGAATTACGTGACTGGGCTCAGAAGATCAAGACGGAACTGTCTCCCGTTCCCGGTGTTCAGAAAGTATATCTGTTCGGTGAACAGACACAAGTTATTAATGTAAGGATTTCAGTTCCTAAACTGGCAAATCTTGGTATCGACCCGAACTCGATACAGCAAGTGTTGCAAACGCAAAACCTGCTGGTAAATACCGGAGATATCAATACGGGTAATTACCAGTTGCGTGTCCGGGCGGAAGGAACCTATAAGAATATCCAGGATATCCGCGACCAGTTGATCGTAACCAAAAGCGGTAGTGAAGTCCGTTTAGGAGATATTGCTATTGTGGAACGAGGGTATATGGATCCTCCTTCCAATCTGATGCGTGTGGATGGCAAACGTGCTATCGGTATCGGAGTTGCAACAGGGGCTAAAGATGACGTGGTGGCTGTCGGTAATGATGTCGCTGCCCACCTCCAGGAGATGGAACAATTGTTCCCTGTTGGAATGGACCTGAAAACGATCTATCCGGAAAACAAGATTGCAGACGAGGCAAACAATGGTTTTATCCTGAACCTGATCGAATCATTGCTGATTGTAATTGTGGTGATCTTCCTGGTGATGGGATCACGTGCCGGTATGCTGGTGGGTAGTTCGCTGCTCTTCTCGGTGGGCGGTACTTTATTGCTTATGTTGATCTGGGGTGTCGGACTGAATCGTACTTCGCTGGCCGCCTTTATCATTGCGATGGGTATGCTGGTGGATAATGCGATAGTTGTAACCGATAATGCGCAGGTCGGTATCAAGCGGGGATTGTCCCGTTATCAGGCTCTGATCGATGGGGCGACCAAACCGCAATGGGCATTGCTGGGAGCTACCTTTATCGCTGTCTGTTCATTCCTGCCGATGTTTCTGGCTCCGGCTTCAGTGGCCGAAATCGTTAAACCGTTGTTTATCGTATTGGCTGTTTCATTAGGTTTAAGTTGGGTATTGGCATTGACTCAGACAACAACTTTCGGTAACTTTATCCTGAAAGAGGCTAAACCGGGCGAGTCGAAGGATCCGTACGATACGAAACTGTATCATAAATTCGAAGGGGTGTTGGGGCGTCTGATCAAACGCAGATGGATAACTATTACTTCCGTGATTGCGACATTGTTCCTCTCCTTATTTATTATGAGTATCATGCCGCAGAGTTTCTTCCCGATCATGAACAAACCTTATTTCCGTGCCGACCTGATCTTCCCTGAAGGGTACAGTATTTACGACGTGGAGAAGAATGTTAAGCTGATCGAAGATTATCTGAGCAAGAACGAGAATATCAAGTCATATTCATTTACCCTGGGAGGTTCACCGGTTCGTTATTACCTGGCAAGTTCGTCGGTAGGTCCGAAACCTAACTTTGCCAATGTGCTGATTGAGACTAAAAAGGCGGAGGATGCACAGGCGGAAGAAGGTAAATTCTATGACTATATGGTGGCTAACTATCCTGATATCCTGACGCGTTCAGCCTTGTTCGCCTTGTCTCCGGTACCTGATGCCGCTATCGAGATCGGTTTTATCGGCGACAATGTGGATACACTGGTCGCTTTAACGGAACAAGTCAAAGAGATTGCCCGTCAGTACGACCAGGTGATGGAAGTGCGTGACAGCTGGGGGAATAAAGTACCGGTATGGAAACCGATGTACTCACAGGAAAAAGGTCTGCGCCTGGGTATTACCCGCCAGCAGGTTGCTTATTCCCTTCGTTCGGCAACGAACGGTGTACCATTGGGTGAATATCGTGAAGGCGATGTCTTCATGCCTATCCTGATGAAGGATGCCGACAGGGATTCTATGAACCTGAACGATATTAGAACATTGCCGGTTTACAGTGCCAAAGGACGTTCCGTCAAAGTTGAACAGGTTATCGACGATTTCTCTCTCGATTATGAATATAATGTAGTGAGACGTTACAACCGTCAGCCTTACATGATGATGCAATGTGAACCGAAACGCGGCGCCAACACCATGGCTGCTTTCAGCCATCTTTGGACAGAAGCCCAGAAACAAATACAGGTTCCTGAAGGTTATAAGATGACTTATTTCGGAGAACAAAGCGAACAGGATAAAGGTAACAAAGCGATTGCCGCCAATATTCCGTTGATGTTCGGTCTGATCTATGTTACCCTGTTGTTCCTTTTCCCGAAATATTACCGTAAACCGGTGCTGATTATGGCTATGCTTCCGTTGATCTTCATCGGTGTGGTACTGGGATTACTGGTATTCGGCAAGTCGCTCGACTTCTTTGCGATGCTGGGATTATTGGGACTGATCGGTATGAATATAAAGAATGCGATTGTGCTTGTCGATGAGATCGGTTTGCAAATGGATAGCGGACTGGCTCCTGTCAATGCCGTTATCGAGGCAACCAAGACACGTATCGTTCCTGTAACGATGGCCTCGGGTACAACGATTCTGGGTATGCTTCCGTTGTTGGGAGACGCGATGTTTGCAGGTATGGCCGCAACGATCATGGGAGGTTTGTTTGTCTCAACCATCCTGACCATCTTCGTGCTTCCGGTTACCTATTGTATTTTCTTTAAGATTAAATCGGAATAAGATATGAAAAGTAAACTGATAATAGGTTGTATGTTACTGGGTGCCCTGTCTGCGAAAGCACAGGTGCAGCCCATTACGGCAGCCGAATACAAAGAAAAAGTACTTGAATACAGCCGTCAGATCAAGCAAAGTTCGGAAGAACGGATTGCAATGCAGCATGCTATCAAAGCTGCTAAAACAGCATTCTTCCCGGCTGTGGATTTCTCCGGAAGTTATCAATACCGTATAAATAAATACGAATTGGGAATGGGAGATGGCATACCCGGTATTGAAATGGACCATAATACGTATAGTCTTGGTGCCACAGTAAGCCAGCCTATTTACGCCGGCGGACAAATTTACAACAATTATAAGGCTGCCGAAATCCAGGGCCAGATCGCTACCGAGGCCGAAGAGCTGACGACCGATAACATCGTTTATGCTGCCGACATGAACTATTGGTCTGTTGCTGCCCGTAAAGGCATGTACGCTGTAATGACACAGTATGTCGATATTGTACAGGAACTGGCAAACGTGCTGACTCTCCGTTTTCAGGACGGACAGATCAGCAAGACCGACCTGTTGCAGGTACAGGCCCGTTTAAAGGAAGCCGAGTTGAATAAAAGTGCCGCTTATAAGGATTATCAGATTGCATTGCAGAATCTGAATGTCCTGATGGGTGTCCCTCCAATGGAGCCGATAACGATCACAGACTCTATTACGATGGTTTTGCCATTGCCTATGCAGGTCGGTGAATCGGCAGCATTGGAAAACCGACCGGACTACCTGATCTCCAAACTGAACATCGAGTATCAGAAAAGACAGATCAACCTATCAAAAGCAAAATATAATCCGACCCTGTCTGTCGGTTTTCAGGGCACATGGGGAACTCCTATGTTGAACGTAAAAGGCTCCGATAACTTATGGACACCGGCTGTCTTTGCATCTTTAAAGATTCCTTTGTTCCGTTGGGGTGCCCGTTTCAAGGAAGTAAATTCCCAAAAAGCCGTGCTGCGCAGTAAAGAGTATGCAATGGATAATACCCGCGACCAGATCACTCAGGAAGTGGCTAATGCATGGACAAGCCTGACAGAGAATACCAAACAGATCGATGTCGCTGAAGAGGCTTGTAAGATAGCAGAAGAGAACCTGGATCTGAATACATTCAGTTACAACGAAGGTAAGCTTCCCATCGTCGATGTCCTTTCTGCCCAGTTGTCATGGATACAGTCTTATAGCAGCCTGATCCAGACCTGGTACCAGCAAAAAGCATCATTGGCCCAGTATAATAAGGCTATTGGTATCCGACGGATGCAGTGACCTCTGGAAAATACATACTAAGTAAAATCTGTTTCTCCCTAGTGGAACACTTGTTTCATTAGGGAGAAACATTTGTTTCATAGTAATGAAACAGTATAAAGGTTGTATGTTTATATTTGAATACAATTGCTTGCAGGTTAGAAAGCATTAGTTTTTATCTTTGTATCCGTTTAAGAACATAAAAACAAGATGGAGATTATAAGATTGACAGCAACGGATCATCCGCGGTATACTGCTTTTAGAAACATATATGATCTAAGTTTCCCAATCTATGAACAACGAACTGTGGAGCAGCAACAGGATGCGTTTTCAGACAGCCGGTATCATCTGGATTGTTATATTGATCCGGTCAATGATCTTTTATTGGGCTTTATCGCTTATTGGAGATTCGATAGTTATACGTATGTGGAACATTTTGCAATCCATCCGAATGAGCGTGGGAAAGGTCTGGGAGGTTTGATTCTGAAGAATCTGATAGAGCAGGAAAGCGGACGTGTATTATTAGAAATAGACCCTGTTACGGATAAAGTCTCTGCTGCCCGCCTGCATTTTTATCAGTTGCATGGGTTTGTAGAAAATCCGTTTCCTCATACCCATCCGGCTTACAGAAATGGATATCCGGATCATTCGTTAGTTGTTCTTTCCTCCGGAGAAACCATACCGGATATTGAATATAAGCGGTTCGCTTCAGATTTGAATCGGGTTATAATGAAAAAGGGAAGGTGACGAACCTTCCCTTTTTCATTATATAGTTTCTTTTTATTCTTTACTCAACGCTTTCAGGGATGCGAAGAATGTGGAACCTTTACCTTCTTCCGACTCGAACCAGAGCTTTCCGTCATGCTGTTCAACAAAGTCTTTGCAAAGCATCAAACCTAATCCGGAACCTTTTTCATTATTCGTTCCATAGGATGTGAAGTGAGTATTCTGTTTTAACAGCTTTTCCTGGTCTTCTTTCTTTATCCCCTTGCCGGAGTCTTTGACGCTGATAACAACATGGTCTCCTTCTATCTTGGAACCGATAGTAATGGTTCCGCCTTCAAAGCTGAACTTAATAGCATTTGAAATAAGGTTCCTGACAACTGTTTTGATCATGTCTATATCAACAAAACCGGATAATTCTTTGTCCATGTCCTGTAATTGGATAGTCAGTCCTTTTTGAGTTGCCATCGGGATATATATTTCTGCTGTGCTTGAAACCAGGCTGTTTATATCAGTTTCCTGTTTATATACGTTTTGTTTCTTCAGACGGTTTTTAGCCCACTTAAGCAAATTATCCAACAGCAGGAAGATTTCTTCCGACGTCTTGTTCATCATCTGGAGCATTTCAAATACTTCCGGACTTACCTGGTCCTTATCTACCATCATAAGGATCGCATTGTTCATCATTTTCAGAGAACCTAGTGGCGAACGCAGATCATGGGCGATAACGGAATAAAGGGTGTCACGGGATTCTATGGTGTTTTCCAGTTCCTGCTTAATTCGTTTAATGCTGAATAACTCGAAACGGTGAGCTACGCGCTTAACCAATTCCTCTCTCTGGAACGGTTTCGTCACATATTCTGTTGCTCCGAGCTGGTAACCTTTTACTATACTCTGCATATCACTCAGGGCCGACATGATAATAACAGGTATATCGTTTGTGTCCGGATTACTTTTAAGATGCTGTAATACTTCGTATCCATCCATCTCCGGCATCATGATATCTAATAGTATGAGATTAGGGTGCTTGTCATGTGCCAGACGTAAAGCCTTGGCTCCGCTGTCACAGGTTAATAGCCTGTAGCCTTCTTTTTTTAATATAGCTTGTACTAACATGACGTTGGTTGGTACATCGTCAACGATCAATACTGTATATCCTGCTGCTAAATTATCCATATCAAATTTAAACTTTTCTTGATATTCAATCACTATGCGTACGCAAAAATATTAATAATGTTTGAATTTACAGGCGTTTTCCTTGTTACATTTTAGAATTATTTTTTTTATTGAATTCTTTTTGCTTTCTCCCATGCTCCATTCCCTTTATTTCCAGCTAAATAGAAAAAACCTCTTATCACATTTATATTCATGAAAGAGAAGTAGTAGGGGATAAAAAACAACTTGTTTCGAACATTTTTCTGTTCCATCATATAACCGGCATAAGCCATTATATAGAATGCGACTTGTAAAAGTAGTAAAAATATATAAGTAAACCCTCCATAACAGGCTAATATTATATTTAATAGTATTAAAAGAAATAACATGACCGGCGTAATGGTCCATCGTAAGACACGATGGCTCACAAATTGAAAACTAAGCATACCATAACGGAAGATGTTGAACAGGTTTCGCAGACGCCAGACTGATTGCAGTCCTCCGGCAGCAATGCGTATTTTGCGTTTTTCTTCTTCTTTCATATTGAGGGAAGCGGTTTCGGTAGCGTAGGCTTCTTTACAATAGGCTATTTTATATCCTTTTTGTGCAATACGTAATGAAAGAATGAAGTCGTCAAGCAGGGTGTCTGACGGCATTTGTTCGAATAACTCCGTCCGTACGGCAAATAACTCTCCTGCTGCTCCGACTGCCGAATACAACCGGTAGTCTAATGCTTTCAGGGCTGATTCGTATTTCCAGTAAATACCTTCTCCCGCCGTAGCTCCCTGGGCAGTGTTTGTTTCCACTCTTTTTTCTCCGGCTACGCATCCGACCTCCGGATTGGAGAATTGGCGGATAATTTCATGCACGGCTTCTTTATTAAGCATGGTATTTGCATCCGTAAAGATAATGTAGGGAGTTGTTATGTATTGTATACCCCGGTTCAAGGCGGCTGTTTTCCCTCTTCGTTGCGGTTGGAAAAGCACGGTTACTTCCGGGTATTGTTTCAGGAGTTCATTCGTACGGTCGTTCGACCCGTCTGTAACCCAAACGATTTTCAGCTTATCGGTCGGATAGGCGAGGGCATGACTGTTCTCCATCTTGGAAGCAACGATATCTTCTTCATTGTATGCCGCAATGAAGAGAGTAACTTCAGGAAGAGGCTCAGGCAATCCTATGCTTATGGGTTTTTTGAAGAGTTCTTTTACTTTTACTAATACATATAATAATATACCGTATCCCAGATAGGTATAGAAGACTATAAAGATACCGATCCAAAATAGCCATTCGATTACAGTGTAAAATACTTCTTGCATGGTTTTATATTTATTTATCTGATAAAAGAGATTCCGTCTATTCCTCCTTTAAGCAAAGGAAGTATCAGCTTGAATTTTCCTTGGCATAAATAAGTCAGAAAGTGCTTAGGTAAAGCAACAAAAAGCTGATATAGATAGGAACATTTCCTTTCAAATGGGTCAGACAATGTTCTTTGGGCAAATATCAGGCGATTGCGGGTATGAAAATATACTTGTAACGGACTTTGCAGACCGACACTGGCACTTTCTTTATGTCCGACGACTGCCTGAGGTTCATACCAGATACTAAATCCGGCTTTATGCATGAAGGTACACCAATCCAGTTCCTCATAATACAAAAAATAGTATTCGCTCATATAACCGAACTTTTGAATATCAGCCGTCCGGATCATCATGGCTGCTCCATTGGCAAAGGCTGTTTCCTGCGGGACATCAAACCTTCCGTCGTCTTCCTGTGAGTAGCCGATGAATTCGTTACGGAGTGTTATGTAACTCATTGGAGTGGCTCCTGCATATTGCAGTTTATTGTTTTGCGGCCAGAAAGTCGTTTTAGGGGAGACACATCCTATTTTTTCATCACTATCCAGCCGTTTTACCAGTATCTCAAGAATAGGGCGGGTAATGATCGTATCGTTATTCAGGAAAAACAAGTAATCACCGGTTGCCTGTTTGACGCCGATGTTATTTCCTTCTGCAAATCCGAGGTTTATATCGTTTCGTATTACTTTTGCATCAGGATATTTTTCTTTTAACAAAGTGTAATCATTCAGACTGGCTGAACCGTTATCCACAACAATCAGTTCGTAAGGATAATTTTCATGCCGTTTTAATGATTCAATCATTTCACATGTATCTGTGACCCCGTTATAATTAACAGTGATTATGGAGACTTTTTTATTCATGATTATTCTTTTTAGTGATATGATGCGGTGTATTGTTGAAACTCATGTCTTTCTTTTTTACGCGGCAAATCGAAGCCGTGTAACTGCGTAACAGTACTATCATCATTGATGGTAGTTTTGTTATGCTGACGAAAAAGTCTTGGGTGTACATATTCCGGGGTATTGCTAAGAGATATGTTCCTATTTTGATGATTAGCAGGTAATACCATTTAATTGCAACGGGAAACGATACGACAGACCAGAAGAGTATCATCAGGAATATCAGCAAAAAACGGACTGGTCTGGGGAAAGGGATCCATTGGATGACCTTGTCAATATATGACAGATTTATCTTCCTTATATTAAAATCCTTTGTTATCAGGGAAAATGCAAGAATCTGAGCATGGAACCATCTTGACCGTTGTCTGATCAGAATGTCTTGTCTGGCGGTCTTCTCATCATATACATATATATCATCACTGTAATCTACGAATATGTTGTCTCTGGCCAGGATAGCTTCCAGTTCTTTGTCTTCCGCAAAGGTTTTGCACTCATGCATATGTTGTTTCAGCCATTCAAAATCAAAAACCATTCCGGAACCGATCAAAGCTGATGATAGTCCGACGTTCACACGTCCTTTTCTGAATATAGTATTATTTATCTCTTCTGAAATGCCATCCCACACGGCAACGGATGTGTTTTCATTTTTCCGGGTTCTGTGGGCCTGCAATACTTTAACTGTTTGTGTGGCTTGGTTTATGCGGGTCAGGAAGTCTGTGTCGGTAATATTATCGGCGTCCATAATAATAACCCGGTCAAATCCTTCCAAGTGATCTAATGCATAAGATATGGATTTATGCTTCATACTTTCTTGAAAGTCAGGAATAAAAAGAGTTATTGGCAATTGCTCCAAAGCGAGATTGGTTGCCTCCTCCATATGATCAGAGACCACTACTACCTGAAATTTATCCCGGGGATAATCTTGCTTCATAAAACTTTCAACAGATTCTTTTATTACCCGGTCTTCCTTATAGGCAGCAAAGATAACTGCAATGCTCTGTGTCTTAATGCTATTAGTCTTCCTTTTATTCCTTTTGAGCATAGCTGCCAAAGTAAAAAAGAGTGTGTATACTGTAAACATAGCAGAGATAGAAAACAGTAAGGTATCTATTTTAAAGACAAGGTTCATTTTCTTTTTTTGCAAAAATAAGTATAATATTTAAATAGTCAGGCTTTTGAGCATTCTTTTATTTGGTATGGGGCGCAATAAAGATCTCTTTGTTTTTCATTTACTTTTTGTAAAGGCGCTTTGTTGTAAAAAATGCACTATAGTGTAAAAATATTAAGTATTTGTGGTTATTATTTAGATTTAAATTTTTAATATTGCAAAATTTCTGATTAAATAAGCAATATTCATGATTTCTATAATAATACCTGTATATAAAGCTGAGAAAACTTTATCAAAGTGCCTAAATAGTGTTGTAGAACAAACTTATACCAACTTTGAATTGATATTGGTTGATGATGGCAGTCCGGATACTTCAGGAGCTATTTGTGATCAGTGGGCAATGCAGGATGAACGTATATATGTTATTCATCAAGAGAATAAGGGAGTAAGTGCTGCTAGAAATCAAGGGATAAAGATTGCGAAAGGTGATTATGTTTGTTTTATTGACCCGGATGATTGGGTAAAGCCTGATTATATAAAGACATTATATGAATCATTGCTTGATGATGAAAAAGCCGGTTTGATAATCCATGGGTTTGAATGTTTCTCAGAAGACGGGAAGGAGTTGATTGGTATGAAGTTGAGAAATAGCATTTTATTTTCCGATGATTTTGGTAAAGCTTTTACAGAAAATAATATATGTAAAATTGGGTATTCATGGGCCAAGTTATTTCAACGCGATTTAATCTGCCGATATGATATTTATTTTGATGAACGCATTCATTGTTATGAAGATTTGCTATTTGTCTATAAATATATGCTTTATTGCGATTATATATCCTTTTGCGACTTTCAGGAATATGTGTATATCAAATATCCGGTATCTTTATCTATATCTGTGAATTCCTTTAATTCAGAATACACCTGTTTCATGCAATATAAGGGTTATTTGGAATACTTTGCTGAAAAATATTCATTATCAATTCATTCAATGAATGAGGGCTATAATTCATTAATGATCTTATTTAGGAGGACTTTAAAAACTAATTATCTGCATTTGGCATCTATCTCTAAAGCTGATCGTCTGGTCGATTTATATACTTTGATATCAAGTAACTATAAACTGGTGAAGCAGTTTTATAATCCAGTATATAAATTAGATCAATTGGGACGTTGGTTACTAATACATTATTGGTTGCAGATTTTTGATTTTTATACTGTTTTTTTGTATAAAATGAATATAAAACGAATGTTCTTGAATTCTAATAATTTAAATAGAAAGTAATGGCTCCTTTGATTTCTATTATAGTACCCGTATACAAAGCAGAAAAAACTCTAAAAGAATGTATCGATAGTATATTGATGCAAAGTTTATCTGATTTTGAATTATTACTTATTGATGATGGTAGTCCAGATGATTCTGGTGCTATTTGTGATGAATATGTTTCTCTCGATTCTCGGGTAAGAGTTTTTCATCAGAAAAATAGGGGAGTGAGTGTAGCACGTAATATAGGGTTGGGAAACGCATTAGGAAAATTTGTTTGTTTTGTAGACTCAGATGACAAGGTTCTTTCTTCCTATATAAAAGATTTATATGATAGTATTCAAGATCAACGTTTACGTGTGCTTGTTTTTCAGGGGTTTGTGAAAGTTTGTGATGGGAAAATATCTCAGATGACAGCGATAAGTAATCGAGTTATATATAAGGAAAATCTAATTTCAGTTTTTATTGAAGAGAAGATTGGAGAGTTGGGATATACTTGTTCAAAGTTATATCAGAAGGATGTTATTGATCAATATAATATCCGTTTTGATGAGCGTATATGTTTTTGTGAAGATCTATTATTTTTATTGGATTACATACGACATGTTGATTGTATCTATTTTAAAGATAAACATAATTATGTGTATCAAATATCATCCAAAGACAGTTTGATAAATAGAATGCATTCGTTTGAACAGGAATATATATGTTTTAAAGAATATAAAAAGAAAATGGACTATTATTTAGAACTGCTAAAAGTCGATTTGAATGTTATACCTGTATCTCGTCATACTTTGTCAATGTGTTTTCAACGAGCATTGAAGGCTGACTATCAGTTGAATGTTTGTATTAATAGAAATAAAAGATTAAAACATCTTCGCCAATTATTAGAAGAGAATAGAGTATTTGCAAAGTTTTCTTATCTTCCGTATTTTAAAATAGATCGGTTGGGAAAGTTCTTATTAATGTGTCGTTTTTATGGAATATATGATTTCTTTATCAAATGTATGTTTTTAATAGGTTTTACTTCTATATATTTAGGTCCTAAGAAATAAATTATGATTAATTATTCAATAATAATTCCTCACAAGAATATACCAGTTCTTTTACAAAGGTGTTTGTCTTCCATACCAAGAAGAAATGATATTCAAGTTATTGTAGTAGACGATAATAGTGATCTGCAAATGGTTGATTTCTCCTCTTTTCCTGGTTTGGAAGATCCTTTTGTAGAAGTTGTATTTACGAAAGAAGGCAAAGGTGCTGGTTATGCCCGAAATATAGGATTAGACAAAGTAAAAGGAAAATGGTTGCTGTTTATTGATGCGGATGATTACTTTTATGATGGTATGTCTCAATCGATAGATTCTTTTGTTAAATCGGACGCAGATGTTATTTATTTTGATTATGATAGTGTTTTTTCAGATACTCTGGAGGCCAGTCCAGTACGTATGCCCTGGGTTAAAGAATTTGTTCAAAAAAAAGATCTCGATCATTTAAGATTTTCTACGAATGTTCCATGGGCTAAAATGATATCAAGCCGTTTAGTAAAAGAACATTCTATCTATTTTGATGAAACGAGAGCGAGTAATGACGTTATGTTTTCTGCGTATGTCGGGTATTATGCGAGGTCAGTGGAAGTTTGCTCTGATATTATTTATTGTGTGACTGAAAGGAGAGACTCTTTATGGTTTGGAATGAGTTTGGATAGTTTGAGAGATCGACTTATGGTGTCTTGCCGATACAATCGATTTATGAAAAAAATAGGAAAAGAGAAAGAATACAGAATATATTCTTATGGTTGGGTGGATCGTTTTAAACCTTTTGGTTTTAAGATTTACTTTAAAGCCTTTTGTTTTTATTTGAAAAATGAGTTGTTATCAAATATTTATATGGATTTTAGTAATTTGTTAAAGGCTAAACTGAGAGGAGTGAAAGGACATGTATGAATCTCGTGTAAGTAAAAGTCTCTTGAATGCTCGTATTAATTTAATATTTTATTTATTAACACTTCTTTTATCCTTTTTTTCAAGGAAGATCTTTTTAGATACTTTAGGAGCTGACTTTGTTGGGTTAACTGGCACATTGCAGAATTTACTTGGCTTTTTAAATCTGGCAGAATTAGGTATAGGGGCTTCTATCGGGTATGTATTATATAAACCACTGTTTGATAAAAATCAAGAAAAAGTAAATGAAATTATATCGGTTTTTGGCTATTTGTATCGTAATATCGGATTAGTGATTTTAGTAACGGGAATAATATTGTCTTGTTTTTTGCCCCTTATTTTTGATAAAACAATTTTTGAACTAAAAATTATCTATTTTGCTTACTTTAGCTTTTTAATATCTTCACTGATTGGTTATTTTGTAAATTATCGACAAACCTTATTAGGTGCTGATCAAAAGAATTATGTCGTTACGGCTTATTTCCAAACTGCCGGCATTATAAAGATTTTGATTCAGATGGCTTTAGCATATTATACCGGTAATTATTATTTATGGGTACTGATAGAGCTTGTTTTTGGTGTTATTTACTCATTTATATTAAACTGGAAGATAAATAGTGTATATCCTTGGCTAAAGAGTTCAATAAAAGAAGGAAAAAAGAAATATCCCGAGAATAGGATTATTATGGAAAAAGCCAGACAAATGTTTGTTCATGTTTTGGCTGGTACGGGACGATCCCAATTATTACCTTTTCTTGTATATGAATTTACCTCTTTAAAAGAAGTTGCTTTTTATGGTAATTATATGATTATCATTACAAAGATAAATCAGTTGCTGAATAACTTGCTGGGGAGTACAAGTGCAGGGGTAGGGAATTTGATAGCAGAAGGTGACAAGATTAAAATTCAACGCATATTCTGGGAGTTGACATCTCTACGTTTTGTAATAGCCGGTATTCTTTCTTTTTCTTTATATCATTTAGTCGATCCTTTTATAGTGAATTGGCTGGGAGATGAATATGTATTAAGTAAATCTGTTTTAATCATTATATTGAGCAATTTTTTTATTAGTCAATTTCGAGGTACTAATGATCAGTTTATCTATGGCTATGGATTATTTCATGATACATGGGCACCCGTTGCAACATTGATAATAACTATTGTTGTAGCTTTGGTTGGAGGACATTTTTGGGGATTAGCTGGCGTTTTGTTAGGTGATATTGCTAGTTCTATCACAATTATCAGCTTTTGGAAACCTTACTTATTGTATAAAGAGGGTTTCCATTTACCAGTGTATTTTTACTGGTTGAATATTTTTAAATATGTGGGTGTATTGATACTTTCTTGGGGAATATCAGATTTGTGTCTTTATTGTTATCCATTGATGAATCCATATCATGGGTATCTATCTTGGATATGGTATGCTGCATATTCTTCAGCTTTGTTCTCGCTTGTTTTTATTAGTTTGATGTTTGTTGTAGCACCAGGCATGCGCAATTTATTTAAGCGATTCCATAGAAAATAATTGTGTTTAATCTATTGCCTGATCGATTACTTTTTTCATTTGTTCTTTCCATGAGAGAGAGGATATTGAGTTTCTGATTTCTTTAGGTGAGCTTTTTTGCTGTTTGTAAAATTTGATTATTTTCAATATATCAATAGGAGTTTCATTTGCTGGAACTTTTAATACATATGTCATCTGGTCAAAGTCGCTATCTGTTTCAGAGTAGATAAAAGATAAGCCTCTAGCTGCATATTCTCTGTTTTTTAGTGTTTTAATGTCAGTAATACCACTTCTATGACGTGCCAGACTACCTATTGCCATGTCGGCCTTTTCGAATAGGATATCTAGCTCTTCACCATGTTTAGCTCCATGTAGGATGACATAAGGGTGTAATTGGGGATCCTGCTTTAGGAGAGAGAGAATGGATTTTTTCTCTTGATTCCCGAAAAAGTTACCCACTAAATGAAAATAAACTTTATATTCAGGATTGTTTGCGTAATAATCCTGTAATCCTTTTATCAGACGGTCAAATCCGTGATACAAATGAATTTCTGCCACACCAATTAAGTGAAACTCATTGGTTGTATCATTTATTTGTTGTTTCATTTTGATTTGGGAGAAATCGATTCCATTGGATATCTGTATAGTTTTCACTCCAAATATCCATTCGTATCCAGTAAAGGTTACAATCCGGTATAGTTGCTTGGCTAATTGACAGCGAAAGCATTTATCGATGAATAGCTCCAGGTTTTTAAGCAGGATGTCATCCTCATGGTCGTAAGGATAAGTCGGTATTTCCATGACAACTCGAATACCAGCTTTCTTCATCTTTCTAATCATATTTATTGTAAAAGGATTTGCATTATGATCAGAACGCATATATACAAATTCTATTTTGTGTTGAATAGAATATTGGGCAATAGAATCAAATTCGATACGTTTGAGGATTTTACCTTTTAGTCCACTCCCATATTGTATTAGAGGAACGTCATCTATCCACCGTGTTTTATAGCCATTCTCATCTGAAGAAAAATAACATAAATATACATTGTGTCCCAAATCCTTTAATGCATTGATTTGATAAGATATCTTTTTACTAATCCCATTCGAAGGATTAAATCCGTGGAAAACAAGAAATAGAATATTCATAAATGCTGTTTTTTAATATAATATTTTATGCAGTAATGAGTCGTTTAAATAATAAAATTAATAAATTTCGAACAGAAATGTATCGTTTGTATTTTCTTAAGTATTGATTTGCGATAAACCAGCGATCTTCCCAAGGAAGTTTATATGATAACCAAGCTGCAGTATTAAGCATTTGAAAAAGATATTTATCTATTGTATTTCGGACTATCGGATTCTCAGAAGCAAAACGTATAAGATGATCAGATACGATGAAATAACATTGCATGTTTTTTTTACTGAAATGCTGTTTCATAATTGAATTCTCTCGTAATCTTCTTTTAAAGAAATTTTTGTGTATACTCATTACTCGATCTGCTTGAAGATATAATAAACAGGTAAAAAGTTGATCTTCATGAATAATCCCCGGGAGAAAAGATAAATTATTTTTTCTTATATAATCTGTTTGAATGAAATTCAACCATACTGTAGGATTATAACATCTCTTGTCTAACTGTGAATTAAGAATGTCAATACCCTTGTAAATGCTAGTTTCATCTGTGTATTGTTTTCGGTTATATCTTATACCAATATCTGTTTTTTCGTTCAAATTAATGAAATCTGCATCAAAAAATACAAAATCCAGGTTGTATGTTTCACATTTGGTTAAACAGGCTTCAAGTGCTTTCGATTCGAGAAAGTCATCACTATCCATAAAATATATATAGGAACCTGATGCTAATTTGATTCCCCGGTTTCTGGTGGAAGATAGTCCTTGATTGTTTTGTGAGTATACTTTAATTCTTTGATCTTGTTCTGCTAAATGGTTAATAATTTGCAGACTTTTGTCTGTTGAACCGTCGTTGATTATAATAATCTCAATTTCGCTTAAAGTTTGTCTCATTATGGAGGTAATCGCTTCTTTTACAAAAGCCTCTGTATTGTATACTGGTATAATGACACTTACTTTGGGATGCAAAACACTATTTGTCATTTACTTGATGTTTTTATATAATTCTAATAATAATTCTGCAGTTTTTGTCCATGAGAATGACTTTACTCTATTTAATCCATATGTTATTTGTTTATCATAGTAATTAAGATCATTCTCTAATAATAATAGAGCATTTGCAATATCTTCTTCTTTAAATGGATTTACTAATGAGCATTCTTTCCCGGCAATCTCTGGCATGGCAGATGTATTTCCTGCAATTACAGGTGTTCCACAAGCCATAGCTTCCAACATTGGAATCCCAAAACTTTCTCGAAGTGAGGTATATAAGAATGCGTATGCTCCGCTATATAGATAGGCCAGATCTGTATTGGGTATGTATCCTGGATAAAATAGATAAGGCTTGATTTCTTCTATTCCTTGTTCTTTCAAGATGATATCTAATTTATCTTCCTCTAAATCAGCTATCAGTAAAGAACGCTTTTTTTCAGATTGTTTTAAATACAGGCTATAGGCTTTTAAAGTACGGGGTACATTCTTTTTAGGATCTGTATTGCCAAGAAAAAAAAGATATCCGTTTTCTTTTATATATTTATTAGTAACCGACGATATATCGGAGATCGGATGAAAATGCTGATTAAATCCGTTATGTATGAATGTTATTTGGCTGTCTGGTAGATGTAATACTTTTTGAATACGATTACGTTCAAAACTGGAAACAGTAATTATTTTATTACATTGAGGTAAAATGCAGGGAACAACCAATCGACGGTAATACCATCCCATATTTTGATACCATGATTTATTTCTACTTTGTCTTGGTTCTAAAAAGATGATATCATGTAATGTGAGAATCAATGGTACTGAGCAATAAATAGGAGCTGTATTACTTGTACAATGTAGCAGGTCTGCTTTGGTTTTTGCTACTGCATAAGGTAAAGCTACCTGCTCCCAAAGAGGATATGTTGGACAGTTTATTTCTATAATATGCATATTAAGGGTTTCTTTCAAGCATCGGTCTTCACCCGGACTTACAAAAATGAAATATTCATTTTCTGTATCTATTTTTTGTAGTTCGCGTATAGTTTCCAAGGCTACAAAATCCATTCCATGCTTATTCGGCCGGAATATTCGTTGGGCTTCAATTGCTATTTTCATGTTTTGTATGAATAAATTGTTTATTACTTCCTCTTATTCTAAAAAGATTGAAAAACATTAGTAAAAAAAGAACAGGCAAGCTAATTATTGCTTTTTTTAGTTGTTTATCAACTAAATAGTCGGGAATAGCTAAACTAAAAGTTATTCCTATGAGCAGTAATAATCCCCACCATTTGAATGAAAGAAGTATATCAGTAATACTTAATAAACAGGCAATAAGCGTAACAAAACCAAGCAGTAATATTCTGGGAGGCATCATCCATTGAAATAATTTATCACAATAATCCCATTTTCCTCTTAATATGGCTCCAGGTAATTGAGACATACCAGAAGATAAATTATCAAATTGGGTAACTAGCCAACGACGGCGCTGATTGTAGAAATCTTTTTTCCCTCTCACTTTCTCGTCATATGTATAGACATCTTCTAGATATTCAATGTATATGTTTTGCAATAATAATTTCCGCTCCATGTGTTTGTCTTCTCCAATATCATCTATACCTTGAATCATTTCTTTAAATAGATCATACTCAAAAGCCATACCGGATCCACTTAATCCTGATGAAAACCCGAGTCGTGTATGACCTTTTCGAAAAATTGAATTATTGATCTCTTCACTAACAGCATCAAGAACGGCTGTACTTGTATCTCTGTTTTTTGCAATTCGATGTGTCTGAATAGCTGAACAGCCGGAATAAAATGCATCATTGATTTTTTCCAAAAAAGAGGGTTGGACTACATTGTCTGCATCTAAAATAACAATCATATCATAAGACAGACTTTCTTGTTCTATATAATTGATAGCTTCTTTTAATGCATTAATTTTAGTACTTATAGGTTCATTTATGGGACAAACAAAAGCTGTCGTTTTTTGTAATTGACAGATGGTTTCTTCGGACATTTGATTGGAAATAACTATTACATCATATAAACTCCTTGGATAATTCTGTTTAAAGAATGATTGTACTGACTCAATAATTACATTATCTTCCATATAAGCAGGAAACAAAATAGCATATCTGTATTTTTTATTAGCCTTTTGATAAGTATAAGCTGCTTTTTTCTTGGAATATAAAGCAAAAACAAAAAGATATAAAACAGCAATAAGGAATAGTAGGAACAAAATAGCATCAACAAGCTGAAAAATATATGCTTGTTTATCTATCCAGTCATTATTTATTTTAAATAATTGCTCTATCATATTTTATTTATGTATAAGTTCTGAATTATTATAGTGTCTCTCTTTTAGTTCTTTGTCGAAGTATTCACCATTTAAAACAAGTGTTATACCCATAAATGCTATAAGCATTGTAGGGAATTGTCCCCAAAATAAATTACCGTATGCACTGGCAAACATTCCGGCTATACCACATAACAAACCACATAGTTGCCCTTTCAATTCCGGATTTTGAATCTTAAACATAAGTATCCATGCTCCCCAAGCTATAGAAAGAAGTATCATTCCTAGGTATATAATTAAACCAATTACACCTGTCTCAACCCAGATTTTCACATACCATGAATCGGTTGGTATTGATGTCGTAAATCGATTGGATAATTTGACCCCCAATCCATCTCCTGATAATCCCAATCCTTCTCCAAAGGGTTTTGCTTTCAGGTAAGCACCTAGCTTTTGCTGATTCTCCTTTCGGACATTAAAAGATGCATCCTCAGTTGGATTAAATGCTGTTCGCATTCTTCTGATCATAGGGTTTCCCTGACCAATTAAAGTGAATGCAAAAAAGATATAAATGAAAAATAAAGTCATGCTTCCTATTAGCATTGCTTTTATATTTTTACTAATGACAGTGAATAAAGCTAATCCTCCTAAAGGAACTATCAATGCTCCCCGGGTTCCTGTAAGAAACATAGCATATACAGATCCGATTGCTATAATTGTATAGTAAGTTTTTAAGGCTTTATTTTTTATGTAAAAGGCTGATAAGCCAAATACAACACAGGCACATCCCATATTTGATCCTAAATTACTTGCATCTGTAAAAAAAGAAAAATATCGAATACCGGATCGAATAAGGTGGGTTTTTCTTCCTCGTCCATTAACCCAGATAGATTCGTAAAAGTCAAATCCTATATATTTTTGAGTAATCGTTTTAATTATAGCAAGAGTAGTAAATATGGCCAATAAGAATAAGATGATTTGCAGTGACTTATAGCGAACACAAAGTAAGGATGTAATAATTGAAATGATTAACCCGTTAATAATAAGTGTTCTGGATAAGAGCCATCCTTCCAGTAACCCCGTAGGATTAGCTAATTGTCCTATGCAATAGACAAGCCAGATTAATGAGCCGATACTTAAAGGAGTTATTGCCCTTTTCCACTCTATACTATGATAAAGAGTGGCATGGATAAATATTACGATTAAGGCAATGACATATAAAATATCCATAATAACGCTGATACCATCAATTGGTATATAACGGGTTATTCCCATTATAAAATAATTGACAGTGAAGATTGCATATAATATAATGATGGGTTTCTGAAGTATCTGTATACTTAATAGAAATAAAAAAGGAAAGAGAACTATTACAGCAAAGACAGGCATATTACTTTTAGATAAAGCAAAAAGTATACCTCCTAATCCCATAAATAGTGTTAAATGGAGCAGGCTTGTTTCTTGATTATTTTTAATATTATTGCTGCTCATGATCACTTCTTTACTTTAGAATTTTTTGCTGTAAGTCCCATATATACTATCCTTTTGGAAAGTGTATGTAAAGCTGTTTCAGGGGGAAGTTCTCCCGTAAAATCCTCCACAGCCTCACGGGTTGCATTGTTCAGATAAAAATATAATGAACTATCTTTCGCTATTCCTTTTAAGTATTTAACAAATTCATCATCACTTCTTTTCCATACTCGAAAGGCATTTGCAATAACTAAATTTATATTTGCTATCTTTATAAGACCAGCTGGTACTCCATTTTTCTGAATAGCAGGATGTTCAATAAGCAATATATCTGGTTGGTTATCCAAGCTTAAATATTTTTCTATATTATTGGATAGGATATAATCAGAGTCTATAGGAATATCTTTTCCTACAATTAGTCTTTTTACATTGAGACCTTGTTCTTCCCATTGCTCGGTGATATATTTGGATATAAAACTTTTTCCTTCGCCAGGTTCCAAACTTAATATATTTATATAGAAAATTTCTCCTTTCTTTAAATATTGGTTTAAACGATTACATGTGTAAATTGCAGATATTCTGTTACAAGCTTTTACAAATCCTCTATATTTAAGTTGAGTGTTACCATTAAATGCTCCTAAGACAGGAAGGCCGATAAGACGTTCTGCTCTTTCTGCGTCTCTAAGAGTACGATCTAACAACTCAATAACTAAATTTAAACCAAGTATAAACACTAAACTTCCCAAGAATGCCGATATAGTCAACAGCATACGTTTGCTTTTATCACTCATAAGTGGATAAGTCGGATTGGAGATCGTATTTAATGTTGCAGAAGTCAACAGTATATTTTTCTGTTTAAGCTTTGCCATATTTAAGGCATGTAGCACTTGAAGATATGACTCTTCTACTATTTTGATCTCTCTACCTTGCCTATTGATAACAGTTCCTATTGGAGAGTATATTTTGTATTGTTTCAAATAATCCTCTTTTCGTATATTCAGTATTTTTAGTTCTGCTTTTGCTTTGATATTAATAATCGTTTGTCGTAACCATTCCTGAACTAACCCATCAATTGAAATACCTTCTTTACTCTCTTTGTAGTTGTTGATTTTATCTGTTATTATAGCTATTTTTTTTTCTGCATTTAGTAGGTCGTCTTTGTATTTTATTAATTCATTATCTTTTATTTGCTTATCTTCACTTGTAAATGTTTCAATTTCTGTTATTTTGCCGCTAATGGTTGTTATTTCAGCTAATGCTTTGATAAACTCTTCATTTGTTTTTACTAATTCTGTTCGAGTTTGCATATATTGTTCTAATTCTTCAATCAGTTTTGTAGAACTTTCATAGTTTCTCATTGTTTCTTCGTAGCGATTCTCGAAGTTAGAAAAAGAACTTGCTATTGCTTTTGTTTGCTCACCATAATTGATAATACTATTTTCGATATTATAGTTAGTAAGATCATTCTCCATTTTGTTAAGTTGAGTACGTAGTTTATTCAGCTCATTTTGATAGTAAGAAATAATATCATTTGTTGTTTTATATCGTAAACCTTCATAAGATAAACGTAATTCTTCGCTGACTAGCTTAACGGTGTTTAGTGTGATTCCAGGATCAGTCGATTTATATGAAATATCAATCAGATCGCTATTTCCCAAACGCTTGATTTCTATTTTTGATAATGCATCATAACTATAAAATGGAGAGTAACTATTAAATAATTCATATAAAAAACCTCGTGGAGCGTTTTGTTGATATATGATTAAGTTATTTGTTGTTTTGATTAACGAGTCTTTAACTATAAGTTCTTTTATCTCATCGGGGATTTTTGATAATAATGCTTCATAGTTTTTATATGTTATATATGTATTATCTTCGTAGAGATTTCCGTAAACTAAATCTTGAGCTAATAATTTGATGGAAACTTTCTCTAAAGTTCCTTTAGATTTTGTAAGGTTGACAATATTGTCAAAAGTGTTATTAATAGACTGCCAGTCCTGGCGTTCATTGTCTTCTAGTCCGCTACTTGATGTTATCCCTGTGTAAATACTTGTATTTACAGTGTAGGTTTTTGCCATAAATTGCGTAAAATAAGCGACTAATGCGGTGACGATGAACGTTCCGACTATTAATTGATAACGGATACGATATAGAAAACGTGATATGTATAATGTTATATCCATATTTACCTGTTTATAATTTTGACATTGGTCAACATTTCTAACAGAGTAACTGCATTGTGCAGACTTGTCCTACCTTCCTGATAGGATATGGTAGCATTAGATCGTCTGCTTCTTTCCATTGACAAAGAAATAATATCAATTTTACCATTGATAAAATCTTGTTCAGATATTTTCATTTGTGCATTATATAACGCTGCTGCATCTGATTTCGCTTTTAAAGTTGCTAATGCTTGTAATACCTTATTATAAGCTTCCAAAATCTTTAATTTTCGTTCTTCTATAGACATTTCATATTCATAATCAAGCTGTTTATAACGAGCCTTTTTTGCTTTCATCCTTTCTTTTATGCTAAATAAATTGCCGAAAGGTATGGATAATGAAATTCCCATATTATATGAACTTTGATTATTACCCATATTGCTAGTTATGTATTGGGGATCATCACTGGTAGACAAAGTCGATAAAGCCGTAACCATACCATATTGATATTGTCCGCTAACTCGGAAGTAATTTAACCATTCTCTTCGAGAAATTTTTAGTTCGGCAACGGCCTCTTCTCTCTTTGCCTCATAAATTTTGATTGAGGGATGATCGTAAACAGATTGTAAGAAAACAGAAAGAGGAGGAAGTTGAACCCGTTCATAGTCGTCTAACATGGCCTGTATAGAATCTGCATTGGCCATGGCTGTTACTTCTACTGTTGTAGCTTTGTCAAAATAGTTGCTTTTCTTTTTTTGACAGAAACAGTAAGACGTATTTATCAGTAACAATATAATGAGAATATTTTTCATCAGATATTTATACATCCTCCTTTTGGATAAACGCTGTGAACGTTTTAATAATGATCCTCATATCCATACGGAAAGAAAACTCTTTTGCGTACTTGATATCCAGTTGTTTCCGCTCTTCGGCAGACATTTTTCCTGCACCACCCCGTTTTTCAACTTGCCAGAGTCCGGTCAGTCCGGCAGGACCCATGAAACGTTGCACATATTCGTCGCTTGTAAGCAATTCGGCTTCGTAAAGGGGGAGAGGACGGTTTCCTACAACAGACATATCACCTTTTAGGATGTTGAATAATTGCGGAAGTTCATCAATACTATATTTTCGAATGAAATGACCGACGCGAGTGATTCGTGGGTCGTTTTCCAGTTTGAAGAAGGCATTAGAACGTTCGGTTCGTTTAGTTTTTAGGTAGTTATTTTCGGAAGTACTTAGGTTGTCCGAAAATAAAAGTATATCCTGTTCCTGTTCTTGTTTCTGTTCGCTGGAACAGGATCGCTGAGATATCTCAGCAGCCGAAGAAGAGTCTTTAAACTCTTCTTCGGTTATATTTTTTGTATACTGATTTAATTGCTGATATTCAGCCAGCCGTTTGTCTGCATCCGAATACATGGAACGGAACTTGTAAAAGTCAAAAATCTTATAATTGCTGCCTACACGTTTCGATTTATATACAATCTTTCCATTACTTTCGGTACGAATAGCTAATGCTGTCAGGATAAGTATCGGGGATAAGCAAAGAATAGCGGACCCCGAAGCCAGGATATCGAATGTTCGCTTCCATAAAGGAAGTCTGAATTCTGTCAAAGATGATATCTGATTATCTTTTCTGGCTTTTTCCTTTTCTTTGAAATCAATAATGACAGAAAATAATTTCTGCAAATCATCCTTGGAGGTGTTCTTTGATATCATGCAATCAGTGCCGGCTCTCAGATAAGGAATTTTCTCTTCCTTACTTAACGTTTCACTGATTAAAATAATGTATAGGGTAGGATATAACTTATGCAGTTGGGCAATAGTTGGTATATCTGTTGCCATATCGGACCTCTCCATAAAAACACAAAAATCAATGTATTCAATACTAGACAGACAAGATTTTATCTGCTGGAAGGTGATACATTCGATGATTTTGCATTGCAAAGTTTCACGTAAGTGAGCGGCAAGAGGAATATTATGTCCCCAAAAGATATATTCCATACAAAATGTTGTTATTTACCCTAGCGTTTAGTTATTTATCTCAAAAGTCTTTTTACCCGAACCCTTAATTCTTCAGGATTAAAAGGTTTCAGAATAAAATCTTCTGCCCCTTCTTCAAAAAGACGTATTCTGTTCGCGCTACTTTCAACGCTTGACAGAATCAATACCGGAATGTGATTAAAAAGAGCATTCGCCTTTAGATAACATAAGAATTCTTCTCCACTCATTTCGGGCATATTCAAATCGGATATCACTCCGTCAGGAATATTTCCTTCATTAAGCCAGGCTATAGCTTTAATCGGATTTTCTCTATATGTGACGTCATATAGAGAAGATAAATAAAGCATTATAATCTTTGCTATCTCCGGCTTATCATCAACCAATAGAATTGACTGTTTCATGTTTTTATATACTAGTGCTGTTTTTATTTGCTTCAATGCACAAAATTAAAATAATTATTTAATAAAACGTATAAAAATCAAAGGTTTTTATAGGAGAATAGTCTTTTCTCCAAAGAATGTTATATATGGAAATTATTCTTTAAGTTTGCAAAGCGAAACTTAGTCGATATATTGAATTGATAAATAAAGAAATGAATATACCCTTTAAAGTATTAAATATAAGCATTATACTCGCCGCTATGCTTTCCGGTTGTCAGCCGGAAATGCCTGTTACATCTTCAATAATAATTGATTTGGACGGCTTTTCTGTTCCTGTTAATAAAAATTTGTATGGAGTAACAATTGAAGAGATAAACCATGCCATTGATGGGGGAGTATATGCGGAGATGATACAAAACCGCAGTTTTGAGGATGGAGTGCCTCCTTTAAACTGCCCTTATGATGCCAAGCGAAATGTATTAAGCACACCTAACGGATGGACGATTCCTTTTATTCGTCCCGATTCAACACCCGGCTGGCGGAAAATTTCTTCAAATACCAGTATATGGCCTGATAATAAGGAGTTGATTAATGATAAAAATAAACGCTCTTTATTGGTTTCTGTTGCCGCTTCTTCGGAAACCGGGAGAGGAGGCGTAGTTGCAACCGGTTATAATGGACTTTCCATACGTGAGGGTGAAAAATATGAATTGTCCTTATATCTGAAAGGTGGGTCGATGATTCCTAAAAAGGTTCGTGTCTTTTTAGGCGATTCTGTGGCAGAAACACCTTTGAGTGAAACTTTTGATGTTTCTCCGATATATGAATGGAGGAAATACAAACATACGTTTACTGCTTCGGAAAGCACAAATAATGCTGTTTTGGCTATTACGGCAGATACTTCTATTGTATTCTGGATGGATATGGTTTCTCTATTTCCTCAAAAAACATGGAAAGACAGGCCTAACGGTCTGCGTCCTGATTTAATGGAGATGATTTCCTCGTTGAATCCCCAGTTTGTCCGTTTTCCGGGAGGAAGTTTTGTAGAAGGTTATACGGCCGGAACGTATCCGGTCTGGCATGAAACCATTGGAGATATTTCTACACGCAGGAATTTCTGGAATATATGGGCGTATGGTTCGACCAACGGTATGGGGTATCATGAATATCTGCAAATGTGCGAAGATTTGGATGCGGAACCGCTGTATGTGATTAATAGCGGGGTGACAAGCCAAAGCCGCCGGCCGCGTTATGAGGATATTACAGCTATGAACAAGTTGGTTCAGGATGCATTGGATGCGATTGCTTATGCCAATCAGCCTGCTGATTCGACTTTTGGTGCTATGCGTGCCAGGAATGGGCATCCGGAGCCGTTTGACTTGAAATACATAGAGATTGGGAGTGAGAACTATGGGCAGGAATATTCAAAGCGTTTTGACCTTTTTAAAAAAGCTATTAATGAGGCTTATCCTGAAATTACCGTGATTAAGAGCTCGTTTATTTCAGGGAAAAACCGTAACGAGTGGACTGATTATCATTTTTATTCCGGTGAAGATTTCCTTATCGCAAATCATGACAGATACGAGACCGGGCAATATCTGAGAAGATTTCCTGCGGTTTTCATCGGTGAGTTCAGTATGGGCGATGTCTCTTTGCAAGGAACTTTGCGGGCGGCGATAGGAGAAGCCTGTTTCCTGCTAGGTGTGGAGAGTAGTCCGGAAGTGGTAAAACACCTGGCCTATGCGCCGGTATTGGGAAATGTAAATTATGATTTTCAGAGATATCCGGCTATTTCTTTTAATAATAACAGTGCAATCGGGTCTCCTTCTTATTATATGATGAAGATGTTTTCGGATAACCGGGGAGATGATTTGCTGAAAACAGAAATAGAAACATACAGCAGGCCCCAGGTTACATTCGGATATGCAGGAATCGAACTGTTTGATAACAGTTATGACTTTGAAGATGTACGGATTGATGGCAAACCTGTAACGGATGCGATAGTCAGGACCGGAGGCTGGAAAGTAAATAACGGTACATTAACTCCCGATGCCAACCGCTGGAACTATATCCTAATGGGCGATTCGATAGCTCACGACTACACTTTTTCCATGAAAGTCAGAAGGAATAAAGGAAGCGGACAGATTCAGCTTCGTGTACGGGATAATGGAAAAGAAGGAGAGGCCAACGACCATATTGCAGTTTCCATAGCTCCCGGAACCTGTGAGTTCTATCGTTCAGCCGGTGCGGTTAAAGACACATTGCGTTCTCCTGAACCTTATTCTTTTGAAAGTAACCGTTGGTATGATGTGAAAGTGGTTTGTAAGGATGAAGCCGTAAGTTGTTATGTCGATGACAAATTGGTGCATGAGGTTGTATTGCCTCCGCTGCCGTCGCTGGTTTCTGTTGCCACATTGGAGAAGGAGACCAATACGATTATACTGAAAGTCGTAAATACGACACAACATGAAGAAAAGACGGAATTGAATATAAAAGGTGCTAGTGTCAAAAATGATGCGGAAATCCTTCAATTGACCGGAGAGCCTTTGGTGCGTAATACATTTGATAATCCGACCCGGATTGTTCCAGTATCGAAGAATATCACTTTCTCTCTGGGTGGACCGATGGTTTATTCTTTCCCGCCCAACTCGATTACCATTATGAAGATGAAAGTCGATTAAGATAAAGAAAGGCCCTGAACAGTGATGTCCAGAGCCTTTTTTGTGATTACGAAAATGTGATTAGTGAACCAGCATTTCCGGAGTGATGCGGGTGAATCTTTCTGCATCTGCTTTACGCAGTTTTACACTGCCGTCATTCCAGTTGGAAGGCCATCCGCCGATGATATGTCCGAGGAATACCACTTTGATTTCATGCAGGCCGGCAGCCAAAGCAACAGAAGTGTCGTGGCGTGAGAAACGTTTTACTTCACCGCCATTGTTGATAAGCAGTTTATCGTCAATCCAAACTTCTTCGTTGTCAGAAGAGATATAGTAAACGCCATCTTCCGGAATATTTACATAACCGGTTGCAACGGCAGCATACTGTTTAACGCCTCTCATTGATTCGCTGGTCTTGACAACGCTGGTAAGTTCGCGCAAATCTTTCATGGTCGATTTCTTCCATTCTTTTACGTCAGCCAGTTTCGATGATTCAAGGAACATACCGTCAGTAACCTGCATTTCCAGTCCCGGAGTTGTTTTAGCAACTTCCTTAGCCGGAGCCAGGGCCTGCTTTTCTACAGTGATTGTACGAGTCTTGCTCATTTTACCGGAAGGTAATACGGAGCGGATTTTCAATATGCCTGATTCTGTGAATTCGATAGGAGCAGAGTAAACAGTTGATTCGGCAGTCGGTTCTGTTCCGTCGATTGTATATACCATTTTGACAGGGCGAGTTGTTTTGAATGCCAGAGATGCTTTATCCGTAAATGCAACGAAGTTACATGAGCCGTTCGGCTGTTCCGGTTGTGGGATATGATAGTTGATGTTGTGTGCATCCAGACGAACATAAGCATTATCAAGTCTGCGTTCGAAATCTTTATAATCCTTACGGTTTAGCGGACTCCATCCGATTTCGGCCAAAGCCAACATACGAGGATACATGCGATATTCCATCAAATCGGTGTTGTACATATATTCCGACCAGTTGTTACACTGAACACCGATTACATGCTGGGCTTTGCCTGTTGTAACCAATGTGTCAGGAATCGGGTTATAGCTGTATACTTTTTCAATCGTAGCATATCCGCCGATAGTTACCGGTTCTATTTTGGAATCTCCCTGATATTGGTCAAGATACATACCACCGCTTCCCGGAGTCATAATCACATCGTGGTCCATGTTAGCAGCAGCGATACCGCCGGCTTCACCACGCCATGACATAACAGTTGCAGACGGTGCAAGACCACCTTCCAGGATTTCATCCCAACCAATGATTTTCTTTCCGTATTTGCCGGAAAGATATTTTTCCATACGTTGTACGAAGTAACTCTGCAAACGTTCTTCCGCGCTGTGCTGTTTGTCGCCTTTCAAGCCTTCTTCCCTGATACGTTTCTGGCATAGCGGACATTCTTTCCAACTAATCTTCGGACATTCGTCGCCTCCGATATGGAAATACTCACTGGGGAACAACGGAGCGATTTCATCAATCACATCTTCCAGGAACTTGAATGTTTCTTCTTTGCCGGCACACATTACGATGTCTTCAACACCCCAGATGATACGCGGAGTACCCGGTTCGCCTTTACAAGACAATTCAGGATAACCGGCGATAGCGGCCATTTCGTGTCCCGGAAGTTCCAGTTCAGGAATAACTGTGATGAAGCGATCGGCTGCATATTTCACAACTTCCTTGATTTCTTCCTGTGTATAGAAGCCGCCGTACTCAGTGCCTTCGCCTTCGATACGTTTTGCTCCGACTTCTGTCAGTTTCGGATATTTCTTGATTTCGATACGCCAGCCCTGGTCGTCTGTTAAGTGCCAGTGCATGCGGTTGACCTTGAACAGGGATAATACGTCAATCTGTTTTTTTACGTTTTCAACTGGAATGAAATGGCGGCACGGGTCAAGCATGAAGCCACGGTATCCGAAACGCGGTTCGTCTTTTACGGAAACACATGGAGTGGTCCATGCGATACCGTTTACAACAACCGGACTTTCGATTTCTGCCGGCAACAGTTGCATGAATGTCTGCATACCGTAGAACAAACCTTGCGGAGTTTTAGCTTTTACAACGACTCCATTGGCAGTTACGTCGAGTGTGTAACCCTCGTTATTTACGTCCAGTGATTCGTCGATGAGCAATGAAATCCCGTTAGAAACTTCTTTGTCTCCGACTGTTACCTGATAACCTGTTGCCAGATTCATTTTAGAAGCAAAAAATTCAGCCACAGTCTTAGCTTCCGGAGTGGAAGCCTGGAAAGCCATATTTTTGCCAACTTTAAAGACTCCTTCGTTCTGAGTCAGACTTACAGGTACAGGAATTACATTGATACCCTGATTATAAGGCATCTGTTTTGTAGGCCCTTCGCTGCATGACGCAAGGATACATAGTGCTGCGCCTGCACACATTGAAACGAGCTTCTTCATGTTATAAAGATAAGTTTATAGATAATTGTGAATTTTGTTTTTTGTAGGGGCGGCCCTAGCGGTCGTCCCGGTATTTACTCCGGTTAAACAGATATTTTTGCCGCTTATACGGTATTTATATACTATATATAATATAATGTATAGGGACGGAGGTTTAGTGCCGGCCCTATACAAGGTATTTTACCATGCGAAGATTGGATATTCTTTCATGATGCTGTTTACTTTTTCGCGAACAGCGGTGATTGTCTTATCACATTCGGGAGCAGAAAGAACAGTGTCAATTAATTCAACGATTTCAGCCATCAGCGGTTCTTTGGCACCACGGGTTGTGATAGCCGGAGTACCGACACGGATACCTGACGTCTGGAATGCTGAACGGCTGTCGAACGGAACCATGTTCTTATTGACAGTGATGTCGGCAGCAACCAATGCTTTTTCAGCAACTTTACCGGTCAGTTCAGGGAATTTCTTACGCAGGTCTATCAGCATACTGTGATTGTCCGTACCATCGGAAATAATCTTATACCCCTTATCGATAAATGCTTTAGCCATAGCAGCTGCATTTGCCTTCACCTGAGCCTGATATGTTTTGTATTCCGGTTCCAGTGCTTCGCCGAAAGCAACGGCTTTAGCAGCAATTACATGTTCCAGCGGACCTCCCTGGATTCCCGGGAATACGGCTGAATCGAGTAACTGCGACATCTTTTTGATTTCGCCTTTCGGAGTCTTCTTTCCCCATGGGTTTTCGAAGTCTTTGCCTAACAGGATGATACCTCCACGCGGACCACGCAGCGTTTTATGAGTCGTAGAAGTCACGATGTGGGCATATTCCAACGGGTTGTTCAGTAAACCTGCAGCAATCAGACCGGCAGGGTGAGCCATGTCTATCATCAACAGGGCGCCTACTTTGTCGGCAATTTCGCGCATACGTTTGTAATCCCATTCACGTGAATAAGCAGAACCGCCACCGACAATCAATTTCGGTTTTTCGCGCAGTGCAACTTCTTCCATCTGGTCGTAATCGACGCGTCCGGTTTCTTCTTTTACGTTATATTCTGTTGCTTTATATAGGATACCTGAACTATTTACGGGAGAACCATGAGAAAGGTGGCCGCCATGTGCCAGATTCAAACCGAGGAATGTATCCCCTGGGTTAAGAACTGCCAGGAATACGGCTGCATTTGCCTGTGCTCCCGAGTGAGGCTGGACATTTGCCCATTCAGCATTGAAGATTTGTTTCAACCGTTCGATAGCAATCGTTTCGCTCTGGTCTACTACCTCGCAACCACCATAATAACGCTTGCCGGGATAACCTTCGGCGTATTTGTTGGTCAGGCAGCTTCCCATGGCTTGCATCACCTGGTCGCTCACAAAGTTTTCAGAAGCAATCAGCTCGATACCTTTCAACTGGCGCTGATGTTCTTTTTCAATGATGTCGAAAATGATCTTGTCTTGTTTCATTACATGTAAAATTGGTTATTGCAATGAGTTCTCTGCTTATCAAAATGAGAGAATCGTCGCAAATTTACGATAAATTTCTGTATATATAGTCTAATTGTTATCAAAATATAAATAGAGAAAGGCAGGAATGAGGCCGTTTTTGTGCCTATCTTTGTCGTTCTCTGTATTTGTGGAAATGATGTTACTTATTTCGGCTGCCAAGAGGTAATAGAATCTGTTTTCTTACTATTCCTCAATTTTGTATTAGTGTATTATTGCTCAGCTGATTACAGTTTCCTCGTAGTTTCGCGTTTAGGAAACTCCAGTTCCCTGCCTAGGAAACTCCAGTTCCCTGCCTAGGAAACTCCAGTTCCCTGCCTAGGAAACTCCAGTTCCCTGCCTAGGAAACTCCAGTTCCCTGCCTAGGAAACTCCAGTTCCCTGCCTAGGAAACTCCAGTTCCCTGCCTAGGAAACTCC